>Ga0315288_10003629_pt1 | contig 19722 bp, 13 predicted proteins | sample YL17G11_20_MG_FD_203454 | JGI IMG/M metagenome (GOLD analysis project Ga0315288, IMG submission 203454) | Sediment microbial communities from Yellowstone Lake, YNP, Wyoming, USA - YL17G11_20 | ecosystem: Environmental > Aquatic > Freshwater > Lake > Sediment | place: USA: Wyoming | collected... | reverse complement strand
CTTCAAGGCAACAACGGGCGTCAGAGACCCCTTGCAACATCTCCAGGGCCTCTTCTCTCAAGTCCTCTTGTGGTTGAGCGTGTTCCACAACGCCGAGTCGAAGATCTAATCCTGCCTCCAGAAGCGGCACAAGCGGTTCAGGAGTTGGTTGAGGAACAGCACCGCGCCGACCTTTTAAGGTCTTTCAATATAGAGCCACGTAACCGTGTGCTACTGGCAGGACCGCCGGGAAACGGCAAAACCTCGCTGGCTGAGGCCATAGCGGATGCCCTGAGTGCGCCTTTCCTCGTCGTTCGATACGAAGCGGTCATCGGTAGCTATCTCGGGGAAACTGCCCAGCGTATCGGTCAAGTCTTCGAACATGCTCGGTCGCGCCAGTGCGTGTTGTTCTTCGATGAGTTCGATGTTGTTGGAAAGGAACGCGGCGATACGCACGAGACTGGAGAGATTAAGCGAGTTGTGAGTTCACTGCTTTTGCAGGTTGACGCCCTACCAAGTTATGTTGTCGTCGTGACAGCAAGCAACCATCCGGAATTACTGGACCGGGCCGTATGGCGGCGGTTCCAAATCCGATTGGAACTACCGTCACCGAAGCAAGGCCAAGTTGAGGAGTGGTTCCGAAGGTTCGAGAAACACACACGACACGGGCTCGGTTGGTCTCATCGCAGTTTAGCCCAAAGCCTAAAGGGCTTGAGTTTTGCTGAGATCGAAGATTTCGGAACCGATGTACTACGGCGGATTGCCCTAAGTCAAGCAGATGCCGACACGAAGAAAATTGTGGGCCAATGCCTACACCAATGGAAGAAACGATTCATGCTGAAGGGATAGATATTGCTGAGGGAGGTAAATAATCATGGCGAGACATCCACTCCTTATTTTTCCGGAGCCGTCGCATGCGGAACGTGCTAGACGTTTCGGCGGCGGTGGAAATGTTCGTTTCCCTGCTGCTCAGCAGCAGGCCAGACGCATAGCACCGCAGTTCCAGCGTCTTCAGCAGGCTATGGATCGGCAGCGGCTTGCCCTACAAGACAATCCTCTTGGCCTTCAGCCAGAACAAGCTCTGGTCCTTGAGACCGTCGGTCCAATACAGGATTTCATTAAAGCCGTAAAGAAGATCCAAGGATTGGAATGGCTTGGAGAATTAGAACTTGATGATATAGCTCCTGATTATGGCTTCGAAGATGAAAAGAATCCTGAAAAGCAGTTGAAAGGACAACTCTTCCTTGTCATGACGGATCATCGCGCCCTTCAGGAATTGCTGAGTCTTTTCAACCGTTGGCAGCGCAATCCCGAAGCCAAATTCCCTTGGGGTTTTGCGCCATGGAAGCAAGCCTTTGTCTATCTCCATACTATCCGCCCTTGGGACGCGCAGGATCGTATCCGAGAAACAGGTCTATTCGAGGATTGGCAAGCCCGAGTCCAACACGGATACCAGATTGTACCTTTTGAGGCCGAGCTGTGGTTTCGTGGAAATACAGACCGTCGACAACAAGGCGAATCTTACCTGCGAAGTGTCATTGAATCTCTTGGGGGTGAGGTCGTCCAGCAGTGTGTCGTCTCCGAGATCGCCTATCATGGGATTTTGGGAAGAATCCCCATGGATCAGGTCTCCGAGATCATCGCACAACGGGAAGTTCGGTTGCTCCAATGCGAGGACATCATGCATCTGCGTCCTGTCGGGCAGTGTGCGGTCCGAGTGCCGGATGATTTGTCAGACACGGAAGCCCTTGAAGAGAAGGAGCAATCAGACCTTCCTCAAGGAGAGCCTGTTGTTGCTTTGTTCGACGGCTTACCTCTGACGCGACATCGGCTGCTCGATGGACGACTGATTATCGAAGATCCAGATGGATATGAGAGCAGCTATCAGGCGCAGGAACGTGTTCACGGTACGGCGATGGCGTCACTCATCTGTCATGGCGACTTGGCCGATAAGGCTGAACCATTGAGGACACCTGTGTACGTCCGACCGATCATGCAACCCCATCGTGGTTTCGACAGCCAATTCATTGAGGTGATTCCACAGGAAGTCTTACCCGTTGACCTCATCCATCGAGCGGTGCGGCGGCTGTTTGAAGGTGAAGGTGGAGAACCTCCGGCAGCGCCAAGCGTTCGCGTGATCAACCTATCGGTCTGTGACCGGTCCCGGCCTTTTGACCGTGGCATGAGTTCTTGGGCAAGACTGCTGGACTGGCTCTCGTGGAAATACAACGTGTTGTTCGTGGTGAGCGCCGGTAACCATCTTCATGACCTTGAATTGAGCGTTTCAAGGGCGGACCGTCAAAACCTGTCCGCGGAAGAGTGCGAAAAGGCCGTAATTGAGGCCATTGCAGCGGATACTCGCCACCGACGTCTGCTGTCACCTGCGGAAACGTTCAATGGCCTCACGGTCGGAGCCACTCACGCAGATGCCTCGAACGCTGTAATCAACTCCCCCTTGATCGATCCTTTTGTGCGGGCAGGACTTCCAAGCACAATGAGCGCTCATGGACCAGGATACCGGCGCGCGATCAAGCCCGATATTTTCCTTCCTGGGGGAAGACAGTTTCTTACCGAGAAAATGGTGAACAGGGATGATAAGGCTGTTCTCCAAATCCACGATTTCACGTGCCCCCCTGGGCAACGTGTCGCCGCACCTGGGTCGTCAGGCGAATTGAACCGGACACTGTACACAAGGGGTACAAGTAATTCAGCGGCTCTGGCCTCACATGCGGCAGCCTTTCTGTTTGACGTCTTGCGTGATCTGCGCATGCAGTCTGGTGTGAATTTGCCGACCGAATACGATGCGGTTATGCTGAAGGCCCTTCTTGTTCACGGAGCAGATTGGGCAGATGCTGGAATACTTTACGAGTCGGTCCTGCGGAATGCTCAGAATAGCAGAACGTTCAGTGATTATGTGGGTCGGTTTCTCGGATATGGGTGTGCGAACATGGCCAAAGTGATGGCCTGCACCGATCAGCGTGTCACCGTCCTGGGGGTTGGTCAACTCGAGGATAGAGAGGGCCATGAATTCGTTTTCCCGCTTCCACCAAGTCTGTCTGCGGTAACAGACAAGAGGCGACTTACGGTCACTCTTGCGTGGCTGAGTCCCGTGAACTGTATGCGGCAGAATTACCGGGTTGCTCATTTGTGGTTCGACCCCAATAACAACCTTGCACCCGACAGAACTGGTGCGGACTGGCGTGCGGTGCAAAGAGGAACCGTTCAACATGAGGTACTGGAAAGTGAGAAAGCTGTGGACTTTCAGGAGGGGGACACAATTACAATCAAAGTGAATTGCCGTGCCGATGCTGGAGATATACCAGAACCGATACGGTATGCCTTAGCAGTCACATTGGAGGTTGCGGAAGGAATCAATATACCCATCTATCAAGAAGTAAGTGATATGCTCCGTATTCGTGTGGCCACTCGTGCGGACTTTACGAGTTAGTTCTTACAATCCGCCGGAATTCCGGGGACTTACTGAATTCGGTGCGCAGAGCGATCTAAGGGTCGGTGTCTTTTGAAGCCGTTCGATCCAAGTTAATGAGGTGAGCGGAAGAACAACAAACGCCCACGCCGGCTGGACGATAAAGAGAATTGAGAATTTAGAATGTAGAATACCTTGTCATTTACGATTTACGATTGGCGAATCAACGGGGAGTGTGGGTATTTGTCTGAAATACTCTTAACAATCGCCGCCCATGGTGGCTGGCCAATAAGCTAAACAGTAGAGCAATTATGATAGAAAAGAATCCTACGAGGGTTGAATGTATATGAGATATTCAGGACTTAGCGATGATCCGAAGAAAATAAAAGTTGCACGCGGCAACCCGAGCGACTTCAAAGTTATTCAGCAATTCACTTCCGAGCCGGCTGCCCGGCAATGGGAAAGTAGAATGCTGAACCAGGGATATGAGAAAGATACGAGCGGCAAAGGCTGGAAATACGGCTATACCTTTTCAATCCGAAGATAGTTCGCAGCTTGTTGCGGCCGGACGATAAAGTAAAGACAGTGAAAAATGCAGTTGCTAACGAAACAAGAAGTGGCTACATAAGAATAGTTGATTGTTGCTATTTTTCGAAAGGAGACTTAATATGCTTTCAGTGACTACTATGAGTTGGGTAATTACTGGCGTGGTTGTTCTGATTGTGGTTGTGGTTATTGGAATGAAAATAAAAAATAGATATTATTAGACATTACGAACAATTCGAGGAATCGCGCTGCAATCTCAAAACGTTGCTTTGGGACTTTTTCACGAGCCTCACTGTTCATAGTTCTTTCCCATTATGAAGTTCAATGGGAAATCCCGGTATAGTCATTGTTCGGCAGGAAAAGGGTAAAAATGGCCCACACGACTCATGCCAAGATCGGCAACAAAACACTCAAGTGCCCCATTTGTGATGGAATGGAGTTCAGAAAGAAGAAGTACCTGCTTACGGGCACGTGGCTCCAAACGTTCGACATGGAAGGATTCGGTCGCGAGGCTCTAATGCTCATCTGTGAGAACTGCGGGCACGTACTGCATTTCGCTCGTCCAGATGCTATCACAATGAACGAGTGAATGGGAGACAAAGACGGATTTGCCCAACTGGAAAGTCCAGCCAATAAAATATGGAAGTGCTGTAATGAATGAGGAAACCGTAATAATCTATCGTGAACAGCAGAAGTTTGGCTTATGGCTGCGGTGGCTGGTTTACCTGTCCATGGGCGTGGCAGTGGTGATTAGTGTTTTTGCATTGAAAAAAGGATACGCAGGAGAAGCCTCGCAGGAGACTTTGGAGATTGTTCTGGCCGTCATTGTCGGGATCGGCGTGCCGGTAGCTATCATGGCCATGTTTCTACTTTTGAAGCTGGAAACTGAGGTCCGCCCGGACGGTTTGTATGTTCGTTTTTTTCCCTTCCACATTCATTTCAAGCGCTTCGGCCGTGAAGAGTTGAGCGAATATTACGCCCGGCAGTATAAACCTATTCGGGAATACGGCGGATGGGGGATTAGATACAGCCTCAGAAACGGCAAGGCGTATAACGTAAGCGGCAATCAAGGCGTGCAACTGGTATTCACAAACGGCAAGCGGCTGCTCATAGGCTCGCAAAAGGCCGATGAGCTTGAAACAGCAATCCGCTCGATTCTGGAAAATCACTAAAACTCAAAATTCAGAACACAGAACTCAGACGCCTGAAGCCGGAATCGAGGATCGACATACGCAATACGACATACAAGCTACGAGGCACGAAATCTTTAGCTGTTTTTAAGGATTGACATAAGCGGGAAAGTATCGTATAAAGTTTTTTTTGTATCAACTTTAATTTTATTAGTAGGAGAACTATAGAATGTCAGAACAACGAGTATACTTCTTCGGCAATGGAAAAGCCGAAGGCAATGCAACGATGAAAGTGCTGCTTGGCGGTAAAGGGGCAAATCTTGCCGAGATGACGAACCTCGGCGTGCCTGTGCCGGCGGGCTTTACTATCGCTACGAAAATGTGTGACGAATATTATAAATCCAAGGGAAATTGGCCGAAAGGGCTCGCCGAGGAAGTCGATCTGAACCTGGCGAAACTGGAAAAGGCCATGGACGCCAGGCTCGGCGACCCGAAACAGCCCCTCTTAGTCAGCGTAAGAAGCGGAGCCGCCGCATCGATGCCTGGAATGATGGACACCGTGCTTAATTTGGGGCTGAACGATGACGTGATTGAGGGGATCATCAAGAAGACGAGGAATCCACGGTTTGCGTACGATATTTATCGCCGGTTCATAGATATGTTCGGCGACGTGGTTATGGGCTGCGGCCACGAATACTTCGAAGAGGTAATTCACGCCGCCAAGGAAAAAGCCGGCGTCAAACTCGACAACGAGCTCAGTGCCGGGCAATTAGCAGACGTCGTCGCCAAATACAAAAGCGTCTACGAAAAGCACGTCGGCGAACTCTTCCCGCAGGACGGAAAGCTCCAGTTAACTCACGCCATCAACGCCGTCTTCGGCTCGTGGATGACCCCAAGAGCGGTCAAGTACCGCCAGCTCAACAACATCACCGGTCTTCTCGGGACGGCCGTAAACGTCCAGGCGATGGTCTTCGGCAACATGGGCTCCGACTGCGGCACCGGCGTCTGTTTCACCCGCAATCCAAGCACCGGCAAGAAAGAGTTCTACGGCGAGTTCCTGATGAACGCCCAGGGCGAGGACGTCGTCGCCGGCATCCGGACCCCGATCCCGCTGATAAAATTAAACAAGGTCATGCCGAAGGCTTACAAGCAGCTCACCGGCCTGATGACCCGGATGGAGAAGCACTACAAAGACATGCAGGACATGGAATTCACCATCCAGAGCAAGGTGCTTTACATCCTCCAGACCCGAACCGGCAAGCGCACCGCCGAAGCGGCCGTTAAGAACGCCGTGGATATGGTTCAGGAAAAACTCATTACCAGGAAAGAAGCCGTCACCCGTGTCACGCCCGAGCAGTTGGATCGCCTGCTGCACCCGCACTTCGATCCTAAAGCCAGGCGTAATGTAATCGCCAAGGGCCTTCCGGCCTCGCCCGGCGCCGCCGTCGGCCAGGTCGTGTTCACCGCCGAAACCGCCGAAGCATGGAACGTCAAAGGCAAGAAGGTCGTTCTCGTCCGGATAGAAACCAGCCCCGAGGACATCGGCGGCATGGATGCGGCGGTCGGCATTTTGACTGCCCGCGGCGGAATGACAAGCCACGCCGCCGTCGTCGCACGCGGCATGGGCAAATGCTGCATCGCAGGCGTCGGTTCGCTGAATATCAACTATGCAACGAAGAAACTGATCGTCGGCAAGCTAACCATCAAGGAAGGCGACTGGATCAGTCTCGACGGCTCCACAGGTGAGCTTATGACCGGACAACTGGCCACGGTTGAGCCGACATTGAGCGGCGACTTCGGCAAGTTCCTGCAGATTTGCGACCAGGTACGAACACTGGGTGTCCGCACCAACGCCGACACGCCGGAAGATGCCAAGCGCGCCAGAGACTTCGGCGCCGAAGGCATCGGCCTTACAAGAACCGAGCACATGTTCTTCGAAGGCGACAGGATCTGGCCCGTCAGGCAGATGATTCTGGCCGCCGACGATTACGCCCTGATGCTCGCAAAGATCGAAGCAGCCCCAACCGCTAAAGAGAAAAAGGCAATCGAAAAAGAATACGCCACCGCCAAAAAGCAGTTCGAAGGCGCATTGAAGACACTGCTGCCCTACCAAAGAAGTGACTTTGAAGGCATCTTCAGGGCCATGGCCGGTCTGCCGGTCACTATTCGTCTGCTCGATCCGCCGCTGCACGAGTTCCTGCCGCAGGATAAGGATAACCAGGCCGAGATGGCAAAGCGCCTCGGAGTCAAGCCCGCCGTCGTCAAGGCAAAGGTCGAACAACTGCACGAGTTCAACCCGATGCTCGGCCATCGCGGATGCCGTTTGACGATTACCTATCCCGCAATTGCCAGGATGCAGACAAGAGCCATTATCGAGGCGGCGCTGAATGTCAAGAAGGAAGGCAAGGTCGTACTGCCGGAAATCATGGTTCCGCTCGTCGGGGCAGTCAAGGAGCTCAAGCTGGTCAAAGACGAAATCCTGAGCGAGATCAAGCAGGTTTTCAAAGAGAAAAAGGCCAGGATCAAGTACATGATCGGCACAATGATCGAGGTCCCGAGGGCCGCCCTGACGGCCGACGAAATCGCCAAAGAGGCCGAGTTCTTCAGCTTCGGTACAAACGACCTGACGCAGATGACGATGGGCTTCTCGCGGGACGATGCCGGCACGTTCTTGGGCGAATACGTCAAGAAGGGCATTTACGCCGCCGACCCGTTCCAGAAGCTCGACCAGACAGGCGTCGGAAAGCTCGTCGAAATGGGCACAAAGCTCGGCAGAAAGACCCGCAAGAAACTGAAGGTCGGCATCTGCGGCGAGCACGGCGGCGAGCCCAGCAGTATCGACTTCTGCCACCGTGTCGGCATGAATTACGTCTCATGCTCGCCGTTTAGAGTCCCGATAGCAAGACTCGCCGCGGCCCAGGCAGCGGTAAGGTGATTTACGATCCATTCGACCTTGCTCAGGACAGGTTTTCGATTGACGATTGTCTATTGACGAATTTGATTGATTATTGACGTTAAATAGCATATAATATGATTATTAACTGTTAGGAGAGCCGCCGGACAGCCTTTGGCGACCGGCGGAATGCGGTTAACCGGTAAACGGCCTGGTGGGTAAAGAAAGCCCGCCAGGCTATTTTTATGCCAGCCGCAGCAATATCTCTGCTGCAAAAAGGATGAACGAACGGATGTCACTTGCCGATGTCTTCCGGCAGGAAGTTCTCCATCACCCACAGTTCGTGCATGTTCGTAATGGCCTGCAATGCAATCTGGCGGCCTGTGGGATCGATTCGCATTTCGGTGACATACTCCGGGATGTCCAATTCAGAGAGTTTCTCGGGTTTCCCACCGTCGGCTGCAATGCGCCATATTTCCGATGTGTGTGAAACAGATAAATCAAGCACACGTAACATCAGGGCCTTGCCATCCGGAGCCCAAATAATCCGGTGCACCTTAGCTGCCAACTCACCAGCCAGGACCTCTCTGACCTCATCCGTTTCCGTGGAGAATATCTTTATTCTGCTGCTGTCCCCTTTGAATTTAACGGCCAGTTGCCTGCCGTCCGGCGACAGCGCCCAACAGCGGTCTTTTAGCCCCGGGAACACGCCGCGAGTGATTTCTCGTTCCTCGCCGCTGTCCACATCACGCATCATCAGGTAACCGAGTTTTTCAGTCCCCGCGATCGGACCACGACATCCGTGATACAAGAGCCTCTTTCCATCGGGAAACCACTGAGCGACAGGAATTGACATATCCTTGTGGCGGAACAATTCGGAGTACTCTCCCGTCTGCAAGTCCAACGTGTAAACCGCGTTGTACCAGCTTTCCTCCACGAATCCGGACAGAAGGAGTGACTTGCCATCGGGCGCCCAGAAGTAAAGGTGGGGCGGCAGTTTGAGGGCAATCTCCCGCTCCTGCCCTGAAGCAAGGGACCAGATTTTGATCAAGGATGTCTCATCATCACCGCGGCAGCCATAGGCGAGATGCTGGCCATCGGGCGACCAGACCGGTTCGCCAGACTTGCCTGTGGGTAGCAGGATCGCGGGTGGTGAAAGCAGCGTGCCCTTGGCCAGATCGAATCGCGCGACGTACACATTCGTGCGAAGGTCGTAAATGCTGAAGTAATAGTCGCCATTGGATGCGAACCCAACGGCCCCGACGTCACCGATGCTTGCCTTGACCAATCGCGGAAGCCCCGCCGGCATACCGTCGCGGATGCCAAACAGCCAGGCATCCCACTTGTCCGAGCGATTACTGGCGAAGAGAATCCACTTGCCATTGGGAGTCCAGCCGAGCAATCGATCATCTGCCGGGTGTTCTGCAAGGCGTATCTCACGGTTCTCATGGAGATCAAGCAGGAAGACGTCTCGTGTCTTCGTATCCTCTGCTTGTGGAAGATCGTAGGCAAGAAAACGCCCGTCCGGCGAGACGTCGAACTTCGCGGGATACTCCTTGCCGATATCCTTGATCTGCTGAATCGAACCGTCGGAAGCAGAAATCCACACCATTCGATGCGGCGGGCCGTACACAATTGCCAGGATCTTGCTGCCGTCGGCGGACCAGTCTCGCGGCATGGCATAAATATCTTTGCACAGAAGCTTACGGTCTGAGCCGTCGAGACCCACGATATAGAGATTGGATGAGTCCGAGGCGTCATCGTGCCAAAGGTAGGCAACGCGCCGACTGTCAGGAGATATCGCCGCATCCTCAGCATATTCCTCGGAGTCTTCCCACGATTTCTTATCCGTAACAGGCCAGCGCCTCCCGGTGGAAAGCTCTCGTATGGCAAGATTGCCGGTATCCCAGTCAACGTCACACAAATATTTACCGTCTGGCGATACATTGGCAAAATCCCCTTCTTCCGGCAGGACTTTTTTTAGCGTCATGGCCGGTTCAGACCCGATGACTGTCGCATCGCTTGGCGTGCTTCGCTTCATGTCGGACAGAGACGTGCAGCCAATTGCTACGATCAAGAGCACCGCCAACGGCGACCAGCGATATGAGTTGTTTTTGAATTGTGTAATCATGGTAATTCTCCTTTTCAATTGAGATCTGCTTTCTATGATTCCCGCCATTGCGGGCAGAGGGCGCGAGCGCGAGAAACGACGCAGGAGACCTACGATTACCCCGCCGTATTCCTGTGATTTATCCTGTCCCGTTCGGGTGAGCACTAAAGCGTCGCAAGCAAGCTCACGGTCGGTCCGCATTCGATAGAAGGCGAACCAGACCAGTGGATTGAACCAGTGCAGGACCTGCAACAGGCTCGTCAGCCATCCAAGGTAAATATCGTGGCGTCTCAAGTGAGCCAGTTCGTGCAGGAATACATATCGTATCTCTTCCCGCGTGGCAGTATCGAGCATCTCCAGCGGCAAGAGCAAACGCGGCCGGATAAATCCGAAAAGAGCAGGGCTTCTAATTTGGCTGCCTGGCACAACAACTACGAGGCTCTCGACGCCTATCTGTTCCTTGCATTCCTCGAAAAGCTCAAGCATCGGCTGGTTGACCAGCGGGCGGTCTCGCTTGATAATCCGCCAGAGGACAAAGTTACTAATGAGTAGATATGCCCCAATTACTATTGCGCCGGCCAACCAGAGAACCGGCAAAACTCGGCGGAGTGAAACCAACCGTGGATGAGATTCGACTTGTATATCGGCAATCGCTCCTGGTTCCGGAATTACCCGTTTCTGAATCGTAATATCAGACTCTGATTTCTGGGCAGGTATCACTTCTGTCGTGTCGTAAGCCTGTCCGGCATGGGAGGGCCCCTGCTGCTCAGTGGCCTCAGATGGTTGCTCTCGTTGAATCTGCCGATCCCACGAAGGAATCAGATTGGATAGACTCACTCGGCTCGAAGGCGCCCAGGGTAATATCATACGTATCAATAAAACCAGCCACAGGGCGTGAGACCAGCGAGGCCCCAGCTTTCCGCCCAGGATCTTCTGTATCAGCAGAATCAGGCAGATGACCACACTTGCGATCAGGGTCGTCTGCAAGAGCCAGCCGAAAAACGGCTGAAAATAGGTCATTATACCTTCCATTTTTTACCCCTTTCTTTTCTGGTTAAGGATTTTCTGTATGTCGTCGATCTCTTTGTCCGAAAGATCCGCATCCTCAATAAACGCCGCCAGGGCAGGCTTCATCGCGTCCTGGTAAACACGCCGAACGAAAGACTTAGTCTCAGAGCGGACACATGCGGACTCTTCCACCGCGGCGGAATACCGGTACCGGTAGCCCTCCTCGGTGACTTTGACGGCGCCTTTCTTTACCAGTCTGCTTATCAATGTTTTGATCGTTCTGGGCTTCCATTTCACCTCGCCTGACAGGGCATTTACCACGTCATTTGCCGTCTGCGAACCATTGCCCCACAGCACCTGCATTACACGCCACTCCGACTCAGCTATATTAGGTATTCTCTTTTTCATAATGTTTCTCCTTGATTACAATAGTAGTCATATTAACAATATTACATTTGTAGTCATCTCGTCAATATAAAAAATGAAAAATTTTACTTTTTTTTAAAAAAACTTCCCTTTCAACTCAATATTGAAGATTTTTTTTGTTCATTTGGAGAGATTATTTTCACCGCCGAGACGGAAGAAGCTATGCTTTTTAACCTTGCCGGTAGAATATTAATGGGAGAATCAGGTAAACAGCACCATAAATCAAGCATCAAGAATCAAAATACGAAATTCCTTGGCATCGATTTCAGATTCGCTGTATTATGGCCCGGCGTGGGCAAGAAGAAACGTTTGCTTTTGGAGAATTGGTATTATGGATAGAAGGATTATTTTTCGCCGTCTCGAAGTTGGGCTTGTTGCCTGCGTTTTGATTTTCAGTATCACATCCTGTTCGAGGCAAAAGGAGGCCAAAGTACAAATGGAAAGAGATAATGTTATCATCAATAAGCTTCAACATGCCGAACGCTATTACAACGTGCACCCGGCATTTGAAAAAGCTTTCGCGTTCCTCAGACAGAATAGATTGGCCGAGTTGCCGGCCGGCCGGCATGAAATCGACGGCGACCGCTTGTTCTGCATAATCAGTAAAGGCCCCGGTCGGAACCGCTCCGAAGCGAAACTGGAAGCACATCGCAACTACATCGATATCCAATACGTCATCGCCGGAACGGACGAGATGGGTTTCAAACCCACGGCTAACTGCACGCTGCCGGATACGGGCTATGACGCCGAAAAGGACATTGAGTTTTTCAAGGACCAGCCCGACAACTGGACACCGGTGCCGGCCGGTTCGTTCGTCATCTTCTTCCCAAAGGATGCCCACGCCCCGCTGGTAAGCAGCGGAGAAATCCACAAAGCCGTCCTGAAGGTTGCCGTCGAATAAAAATCAAATAAAAGGCACCCGGCAATGAATTGCCGGGCTAAATATCGGGGAAATTCGGCTGGACAAATTCTCCGTGATATTTTCAAGCGGCCCGGTCGTAGCAATTATCACATCTTTTTACGTTGGCCATAAGTTATCCCCCCTTTGGCAAGCTGAATTGTGTTAAAGGCAATGGGTAATGTGTATTATTAAAGCTAAAACCTCATTTTAGCCGGTATTATACCATAAAATTCAGGATTTTTCAAGAGAATTTTCGCCAGAACGGTACTGCAGGGTGCGATTCAGAATTGTAGGTAGATTCTCTGAAAGGCCGGCATCTGGTGTCATTTCGAATGGAGGTCCGCCGCAAGCGGACCGGAACGGAGAAATCTGCCTGCATCTGGGTAGTGCCTCCTGTTTGCAGCCAGATGTCTCGACTCCGCTTCGTTCCGCTCGACATGACAATACTTACAAACATGAACTGCACCCGGTACCGCGAAATGGGCGTTTTGCACAATTTTACCCAAACGGGCATTGACATAAATGACCCAGCCTGATAAAATTCAGCTTTTGATTGGGGGGAATATTTATGGTGAGAGTAGCTCAGCTGGTTAGAGCACCAGATTGTGGATCTGGGGGTCGCGGGTTCGAATCCCGTCTTTCACCCTTCTGTTAAACATGGGGGACAGATGTCTGCCCGGCATCATCGTCGTGGAGATGAGTAACAGCAGCATCTCGACAGTTGCCGGCAATCCGGGAAACGAAGAAGGAGAAACGAAATGAAGAAACACAATTCTTACTCAAACCTGCCGTTAACTCTTGCTGCGCTGGCTCTTATTCTGGTCAGCCTTGCATACGCAGCCACAAGCACAGGCGCCGAGCAAGCGTTGAATAAGCCGCCTAAAGGCTTTGTCGCCCTGTCCAACGGCAAAGACCTGGCCGGCTGGAAAGGGCTTTTGAAGAGCCCGTATGACAACCCGTCAAAAAGGGCTGCGCTAACGCCGGACAAACTCAAGGAACTGCAAAAGGAAGCGGACGACGACATGCGGGCGCACTGGAAGGTCGTGGATGGCACGCTGGTCTTCGACGGCAAGGGGCGCAGCCTGTGCACTGCGAAGGATTACGGCGATTTCGAGATGCTGGTGGATTGGAAAATCATGAAGGACGGCGACAGCGGCATTTATCTGCGTGGCTCACCCCAGGTACAGATATGGGACACAGCGAGGGAGAACGCTGAGGTCGGTTCGGGCGGTTTGTACAACAACCAGAAGCATCCGAGCAAACCGACGAAAGTCGCGGATAAGCCCGTCGGCGAGTGGAACACGTTTAGAATCTTCATGATCGGCGAGAAGGTCACGGTTATACTAAACGGCGAGATAGTCGTCGACAACGTTATCATGGAGAACTATTGGGACCGAAACATACCTATTTTCCCGACGGGCCAGATCGAGCTTCAAAATCACGGCAACAACCTGTACTTCAGGAACGTTTTCATTCGTGAAATCCCCCGCGAGAAAGGCACCAACACGCTGACGGACAACGAAAAGAAAAAGGGCTTCGTTCAGCTTTTCAACGGCACCGATATGACAGGCTGGGTCGGCAATAAGCAGGGATACGTCGTCAAAGACGGCATTATGATTTGCGATCCGTCTCTCGGGGGCGACGGGAATCTCTACACGGAAAAAGAATACGGCGACTTCATCTTCAGGTTCGAGTTCCGGCTGACACCCGGCGCCAATAACGGGCTGGGAATTCGCTCACCGCTGACGGGTAATGCAGCGTACGACGGGATGGAGCTTCAGATTCTGGACGATCAGTCGCCAAGGTATACAGGATGGCTAAAGGACTACCAGCATCACGGCTCGATCTACGGCGTAGTTCCGGCGAAAACGGGCAACCTCAAACCCGTTGGCGAGTGGAACTACCAGCAGGTAACCGCAAAGGGCAAGCAAATAACAATCAAGCTCAACGGCACAACAATTGTCGATGCGGACATCGAGAAGGCAAGCACACCCAAAACAATCGACGGCAACAATCACCCCGGCCTGAAGCGAAGCAGCGGCTACATCGGCTTTTGCGGACACGGCGACCAGGTCGAATTCCGCAACATAAGAATCAGGTCTCTTGATTAGACAGTATAGATTTGCACACAATAATAAGGAAAGCAATGACCCACAAAAGAATCAGCAAGACAACGAACGTAACCCGCAGGGATTTCCTGAAAGGCTCCGCAATTGTGACAGGAGCCGCTATTGTTTGGCCGACTATTGTTCCTTCATCGGTTTTCGGCGCCGATGCTCCGAGCAACCGCATCACAATGGGCTGTATCGGCACCGGAGGTCAGGGCGGCAGCAATATGAAGGGATTCAAAGCAAAGTCAGGCTGCCAGGTAGTGGCCGTGTGTGATGTCGACGCCGCTCACAGAGAAAGTGCCCGCAAAACGGTAGACCTCGATCCGAAGTCCTGCTACAACGATTTCCGCGAGCTGCTGGCCCGTAACGATATCGACGCGGTCTCGATTGCGACGCCCGATCACTGGCATGTCTCGGCATCCATCGCCGCGGTTCGTGCCGGCAAGGACGTCTATTGCGAAAAGCCGCTGACTTTGACCATTGCCGAAGGCCGGACTCTCGTCGACGAAGTAAAACGCTACAGCCGGGTCTTCCAGACGGGCTCTCAGCAGCGCTCCGGCAGCGAGTTCCGCAGGGCCTGCGAGCTGGTCGTCAACGGCCGGATAGGCAAACTGCACACGATGAGAGTGGGAATCTCGGGAAACAACAGAACGTGCGAGCCGACCTGGACGCCCGAGCCGGTGCCGGAAGGTTTCGACTATGATTTGTGGCTGGGACCCGCTCCGTGGGAGCCTTATCATACCCAGCGATGTCACTATCAGTTCCGCTTCATGCTGGACTACTCCGGCGGACAAATGACCAACTGGGGCGCGCACCATCTTGATATCGCCCAGTGGGGCAACCAGTCCGATGACACAGGGCCGGTGGAAATCCGCGGCAAGGGCGAGTTCCCGAAAACCGGTTTGTTTACCACGGCACTAAACGCGGAGGTGGAGTACACATATGCCAACGGCGTTAAAATATTTCTCAGTAAAGGCGGCGGCACACGATTCGAGGGCACCGAGGGATGGGTCTATGTCAATCGCGGCAAACTCGAAACCGAGCCCAAGTCGCTTTTGACCTCGGTCATCGGGCCGGACGAGATTCATCTCTACCAGAGCAATGACCACAAGCAGAACTTCCTCGATTGCATCAAGAGCCGGAAAGACCCGATATGCAACGCCGAAATCGGACATCGCTCCAGCACGGTTTGTCACCTGGGCAATATCGCGATGCTGCTTGACAGGCCGCTGAAGTGGGACCCGCAGGCCGAGCGGTTCATCGGCGATGACGAAGCCAACCGAATGACCTGGCGGCCAAGAAGAGCACCCTGGAGTCTGTAAAGAACTCCGAAATAATATCAAAGTTTTACAACTCGTTTCGAATTTCGAGATTTATAAGGTGGGGGTTGCCCCACCTTTACTTTAACCGGCGTGTAGCGTGTGGCAGCCACTAAGCGAACGCAGAATCGGTGGCAGCCACTGAGCGAACGCAGAATCGGTGGCAGCCACTGAGCGAACGCAGTGAGCGAAGTGGATGGTATCTACAGACAGTATTAGGAGCATGTAATGAATCATTCGTGGAAACTATTCACACTTGTATTATTACTCGCTTGCTGCGCTAATGCTTTCTCCCAGGATACGGAAAGCATGGTTAAAGAGGAAGAGTTAACTTTCCAGAGCAACGACGCCGTCTATTCCGGAACCCTCTCCATGCCGACGGAAAAAGGAGTCTATACCGCGGTTATTTTATTAAGCGGTACGGGGCCGCAGGACAGGGATTGGTCTTTCAATCGCGGCACCTACAAGATAGCCAAAAAGATAACGGAGCATTTGAATAAGAATGGAATTGCCGTTTACAGGTTCGACGACCGCGGGGTCGGAAAGTCGACGGGAACCGCTGAAAGCGAAACGAGTTTTTCCGACCTGGCGGAAGATATAGTCGTCGCCGTAAAAACGCTTAGAAAAAGAGATGACATAAAGCAGGTCGGATTGCTCGGCCATAGTCTGGGTGGAATTCTACCTGTTATAGTAGCAGCCGAATATAAGAACGTGGATTCTATCATATCGCTGGCCGGCTCGTTCCAAAAAGGCGAAGATATCTTGAGAGACCAGGCACGGACGATGAAATTGTGGCGGACGACCAAAGACCAGACGGATGAAGAAGTGATCGCAAACGGAGACCGGTTCGCTGATAATCTTGTCAAATATTTCAAGACCGGCGAAGGCCTTGATTCAATAAAAACGACCCTGAACGATTTGATAAAATTCCAAATAAGCAACCTGCCGGAAAACATCCTCGAAGAGAACCTCAAGTACTATAAAGACGTGGATGAGTTTCAACAGAAATCCGTCGAGGGGGCGTTGAAATATTATACTTCCCCCCATAAAAAGTCGTATATTACCTACGACGCCTCAGAGGATTTCCGCGAAGTAGTCTGTCCCGTGTGCGTGATATTCGGAGGAGCGGACAAGCACGTGACAGTCGAGTCGAACAAGCCGCCTTTGATTCGTGCGTTGAGCGAGGCCAAAACAAAGGACTTCACCCTGAAAATTGTAGAGGATACGGATCACGGTTTTTTGACAAGTGAATTAGTCCAAAAAGGGTGAAATGATGCCTGAAGTACTTTATTTCATTTCCAACTGGATTCTGGCGCGAGCTGACTAAGCAACAGTCCGGCTCTCTTTGGAACAATCGTGCGTAATTCAACTGCGGTATTCTTCGTCCGATTGCGATTTGCCGGCGGCATTTTTTCACTGGGACCATCCGGGAAGAGAAACCGTCGCCTGGTAGTTCGAGTAGTTATATAGCTCATTGCGCTGCGGCTTGTAGAGCCGGCCGGTCTTCGGATTGTCGTCCTGCGTGTAAATCCATAGTTCGTACGGGTCCCACACCACAACCTCGTCGCGGCAGTCACCCGTGACATCCAGCACCGCGTTGCACTCGTACGGATGACCGTCAGCCGGAAATCGCACCACCCGCCGTCCCCAGCCGTCGTACATGCCGCCTTCGGTCACATCCGGCGACAGCACGATGAATTCCTCGCTCTTTCCCGTCCAGTTTATCGGAAGGCACATGCTGCCGTGCTGCACCGGCTCGAAATCGTAATATAAATCCCCGTTCGAATCGAAATAATGGATGATGCCCTGGTTGCCCCAGAAATTGATGCTCACGATTTCGAGCCCGGGCAAATCGTCCCGGAAATTTGCCAACGCCGGATTCTGCACATGGCCGAAAAAGTGATGCTTGAGCACGTTGCCTTTGAGGTCCGCGAAAAACGCCCCCGCGTCACTGGCAGCGCAGAAAAGAATCGGCTCGGCATTCTCCTTGAATTTTACTACGGCAACGCCGTCCGCGTGGTCATCCATCGTTCCGTCAAGTGACCACAGCTTTGTCCCATCGTCATCGAACATCGAATAGCCGACGGCAACTTCGTCCCTGCCGTCATTGTCGATATCGTAGGCGAAAGGATAGTGCCCCGTCGTACATTTCCCCGTCCACATTACGTCGAATTTATCGTTCATCGCCCAGATGAGATTGTAACGGTCCTTGAAGATCATATCGCGATCCCGTCCGAGTCCCCGCAGGTCGCAGAAGAAAAGCGAATCACCCAGGATGCGCGGGAAAATGTTGTGCTCGCCGTGATCGCCACGCGGCGTCAACGGCGTCGGTTTGCTGTACTTCACCTCGCCCGTCGAACCGTCGGCTGCGATAATCTCCTGGTTCATGCAGTAGACCACTTCGTTTTTCCCGTCCCCGTCAATATCGTGGATTTGAAAGCCCACGTCATTCGTCAGGTGGTTCTTCCATGAGTCCGGCCGGCCCTTCTGCCAGAGCACCTTCCCATCCGGATTCACCGCCGTGATGCAGCTCAGCTCGCTGTTGCGGTCCTTGGGTCCGTGATGGATCACCTGCCCGAACAGAATATCGATCTTACCGTCACCATCCAGATCGCCGAACCGAAGGTTGCGCCCCACGCCGTACTCGCCGGTGTGGAACTTCTTCCAGACGACCGGCCTGGGATTGGCCGCCTGGAGTTTCGCTTCTTCCTTCTCCTTTGCGGCGACGCTTTTTTCGATGCGATTCAATTCTTCCTCGCTCGCCGTCACCTTCACCGAACTGAACTTCACCGGAACGTCCGCTGTCAGAGCCACCTTCCCTTCGGCAAAAGTCGGATCCTCCGCCTCCAGGGCGACTCCGTCGCCGAACCGGGCACTGATTCGGCTGCCCTCGACGCAAATCGTTGCCGTGAGAAATTCTCCGCTCTTCCAGGCGAAATTCCGCTCGGCCAGGATTTTCTCGTCGGCTTTCCGGTAAGCGATTTCATGCTTGACCACCTTCAAAATCGCTTTCGGGCCTTTGACGCCGAAAAAGTAGTAGCACCGGTCGTTGCGATAGCGAAAAGCCACGCCGCTCTGTCCCCTGTCCGATTGGGGGCAAAAGCGCACCGAAACCGTGTAGTCCCTCCAGAACTCGCCGCCCTGTGCCACCGTGCACACCATAGGGTGTGATTGTTTCCAGTTGTTATAGATCGTCTGCGAGAGCATCGCGTCGCCGTCTTCGGCGATCACCCACCAGGCCCGCTGCTCGGGCGTGCCCGATGTGAAACAGGAGACAACCCAGTTGCCCTGGGGCGATGTTTCGCGCACATAGTGGTATTCGGCATGAGCGCCGATGACGCCCGCTGAGAACATGCCCGGCCGCAACCTGCTGAAATCATCATCGAGCAATACCGCCGGTCCGCCAAGCGCTGCTCCGGAAAGAACAATCAAACCCCATATGATTTCCATCAAAACAACAATCCTGCATTTCTTTCTCATGTTCATTCTCCCTTAGAGCGTATATGATAAGCTCACAATGTCATTCTGAACGGAGCGTAGCGCAGTGAAGAATCTCATCTGCTCATCCTAATCCCAGATGCTTCGCTTCGCTCAGCATGACAAAAATGAGAATTTAAAAGTTCTCCCACACGCTCTTAGATAACCGCCACGTTGTTCTTCGTACCCCTCAGCGGAACTCGTGGCCTTTGAACCTTTGTTCTTTGTCGAGCACTTCACCGATCAGATTCTCGGTATGCGACTGCTTTGCATAGGCTTTCATTTTCTCCAGGATATCGGGGTGTTTATCCGCTATGTTGTTCTGCTCGCCTATGTCCTTGTCGAGGTCGTATAATTCGAACGGTTTGTTTTTCGCCGGCATGATGGCCTTATAG
>Ga0315288_10003628_pt1 | contig 19723 bp, 7 predicted proteins | sample YL17G11_20_MG_FD_203454 | JGI IMG/M metagenome (GOLD analysis project Ga0315288, IMG submission 203454) | Sediment microbial communities from Yellowstone Lake, YNP, Wyoming, USA - YL17G11_20 | ecosystem: Environmental > Aquatic > Freshwater > Lake > Sediment | place: USA: Wyoming | collected... | reverse complement strand
GGTCATCGTGCTCCATGAACTCGGCCAAGTCCAGGAGGACGGTCACGGTCTCGGCCGGGATGGAGGGCGAGGCGAGGGCGGCCTCCAGGGACCGGACCAAGGCGTCCTGGGCTCCCGGAGACAGCTCGGCCCAGCACGACACAAAGGCGGCGGGGAACAGTTCGCGCGCGACCGCGGGCTGGGCCTGCGCCAGCGGCGCGACCGCCCGCAGGGCCGGCGCGGGTGACTGCCTCAACAGCTCCACCGCAAACCGGCGGGCCCACTCCTCCCAGTCGTCCGAGGTGCAGCGCTGGGAGGACTCCCAGGCGCGGCGGAGGGCGGCCTCACAGACGGCAGGCCGGGGCGGCGGCCCGGCCAGGCCGGACGCGGCGGTCGAGCCCAACAGGTCGTCGGCCGCGCCGTCAGGCGTGTCTGGCCAGGTCGGCGTGGCGGCCGGGTCGTCGCCCTCTCCAAAATCGGGGGCGGCGACAAGGGCGGCGGCGGCGGCGGCCGCGGAGGCCCGGTCATCGCCGACCACGCAGGGCGGGGCCGGCGCGGCGAGGGAGACGGCCAGGCGGTCGATGCCTGCGTGGCGCACGCCCCGACGGGCGAGGGCGACCGCAAAGGCGGGGACAAAGAGGGCGGCGGGGCCACCGCCGGCGCCGCCACCCAGGGAGGGTGCAAGGGCCACAAACGTGTCCGCTGCATCCGCCACCATGTCGGGCGGGCCCGTGTCGACCAGGCGGAGCAGGGGGTGGAGGATGGGCGAGGCGTGCGGGGCGAGCTCCAGGCGGGGTAACAGCCGGCGGAGGGTGGCCAACCCCGCGCGCCGGACGGGCGTGGGGACGCCGCCGGGGGAGGCGGGCTGCACCAGGCGCACTAAGGAGGGCAGCAGCAAGGGCAGGTGGCCCTCGATGTGGGGGCCCAGCGATTCCAGGGCGGCCAGGGCGTAGGGCACCATGTCAGCGCCCGACGCGGCCGCGCCGGCCACCGACCCGGCGCCCCACCCCCGCTCCGCCCCCGCAAACAGGGCGGCGTAGCGGGGCAGGACGTCCGCCAGGTAAGGCCGCATGTCGTCGCCCATCGCGGCCGCCAGGCGGGCATGTAAGGCCAGCGACCGCGCCAGCAGGGGCGAGCCGGGCACCCAGGCGTCCGAGGCCGCGGCCAGGAGGTCGGGCAGCCAGGGGCGGAGGTGGGGGCCCAGCGCTTTGACGAGGCCGCCCAGCTGGGACAGGACAAACTCGCGCAGGCCGTCGTCGGCCGCAGCGGCAGCAGCAGCCGCCGCGGCAGCCGCAGGCGTCGAAGAGGGGGCAGTCGTGGAGGGTGGGGCCGCCGCGACGGTGAGCGTGGCGTCCCCCCCCCGACGGGCGGCGGCCGCGGCGCTCCCTCCATCCGTGCTCGCCCCCCTCCCCTCGCCCTCCCCGCCGCCCGACCCGCCCGCGCGGAGGGTGGCCAGCAGGGCCGGCATGACGGTGGGCAGGCAGGAGACAGCCCCGGGGCCCAGGGCGCCCAGGACGTAGAACAGCGCCCGCGCGACGGCGCCCCGGTGGTGGGCAAGCCCGGCATCCCGCAGCGCGCGCAGCAGGGCCCGCAGCGCGACGGCCGCGTAGTACTCGTCGCCCGCCGCCGCGAGGCCGCCCGCGGGTAAGAGGTCGGTCGCGGCGTCAAAGGCGGACGTATTGGCGTTGTTGCCGCCAGCGACGCCTCCCGCACCCGCCGACCCGCGGGCGCCGGTGATGGAGCCTCGGCCGCCCGGGCCCGCGCCGCCCGGGCCGCCTCCCCCGCCGCCCGGCCGTTGCGGGCGCACCCCTTCCTGCTCTAGCCGCCCCTCCCCGCTCAGGCTGGCCAGGTTGACTTTGTGGGTGTGCGGGTCCAGAGCGCCAAGCGTGCCCAGGACTTTCAGCACGGCGGGCCGGCCCGCTGGCGGGCCGTCGGCCAGCATGTGCAGGAGGACGCCCAGGAGGTGGGGGAAGGACGCGTACGGCTCCATCGCCGCGCCCGCCGCCTCCACGACCGCGCCCAGGGTCTCCACCGCCACGGCGCGCCGTTCCCCGCCGACCGTGCTGGGGGCGGCCGGATCGGAGGGGTGGCGTGAGGCGGACCCACCACCGGAGGCGCCGCCCCCGCCGCCCTCGCCATCCCCATCCCCGCCCCCGCCCGCCGCGGCGGCCGCGTCGCACACGGCGTCGACGACCAGAGGAAGGAGCTCGCCGACGTGCGGGGTGATGGCCGGGCCGGCAACCCGGGCGAGTTCGCCTGCGGTGGCCAGGATGGCGGGCAGGGCACCCGCGGCAGAGGCGGACGCGGTGGAAGCGGAGGTCGGCGCGGCGGCCGCGGCGAGGCCGTCACCCGCGCCCGTGCCTCCACGCACGCTGTCCATGCCGCCGCCCCGACCGTCGCCGTCCGCGCCCAGGAGGCCCATGGACGCGGAGCCCAGGCCGCCGCCGGCGCCCGCAGATGCAAACCCGGCCGTGCCGGTTCCAGCCGTGCCGCCGAGGGCAGCGCGACCACCACCCGCACGCCCGTTTGTGAGGAGCACGGGCGGCTGCGGGGCGGCCAGGCGGGCGACCAGCGCACGCATGATAGGCCCCACGTACGGACGGACCAGGCCAGGCGCCGCCCGGGCCAGCACCCCCAACAACCGCGCCGCCGCTTCACGCAGCCGCGCATCCGGCGCCGCCTCCAAGTCGGCCAGCAACTGCATGAGGTGGCGGCGGAGGGCGGGCAGCACTGCGGCCGGGTTGGCGGGGGCGAGCCTGCCGGCCAGGGCGAGCGCCAGGCCCCGCACTGGCGGCGCCTCGTCGTTCAGGCAAAGCACCAGCGGGGCCAGGGCGTCCGCCTGGGCGGCCAGGCCGTCCAGTTCGGGCGATTCGGCCAGGGCTGCCAGCGCGGCCCACCGCACCGAGGGCGCCAGGTCGGTCGCGGCCGCCCGCACCAGCCGGCCAACCACCGCCTCCGCGTCCCGGGCGACGGCCGGGGAGGTGGGCGGGGGGGGTGGGGTGGGTGGGGCGGGCAGGCCCCACCCCGGGCGGGGTGGGGAGGAGGCGCCGCCGCCGCCGCCCATGGCCGCTCCTGCCGCGGCTGCCGCGGCCGTCGCAAGGGCTGGGTGGGACGGGAAGGAAGGGAGTGTGCCTGACGGCCGACCGCGCTGCCAGGGGCCGTACCCTGAGAGAGCAGCGGTCTCAGACGCGCCCGTCAGCATGTGGGCCGGGTAGCGGGAGGAGGAAGGCGACGCAGCACTGCCACGGCCGGGCACCGCGCGGCGGGCAGCCGCCGCGAGCGCGCCAGCCGCCGCGCGCCGGGTCGCCGCGTCCGGGTCGTCCATCAGGGGCAGGGCGGCCGCCCGGGCGAAGCGGAGGAGGCCGGGCGTGGAGCCACCCAGGTCGAAGGCGGCCAGGGTGCGCAGGGCCAGGCGCGCGGCCGGACCGCCTGGCGCGGTCTGGCGGGGCAGGGGCGCGGCGGGAGGTGCCAGGGCCAGCTGGAACGCGTCACTGATCTCGCTCGCGCCGCCCGACCCGCCCAAGCTGAGGCCGGCCAAGGCAGCGCTGACGTCTCCAGACCCGGGCGCCCCGGCCGCCGATGACCCCCCACTCCGGGCCAGCGCGGCCGCGGCCGCGATGGCGGCGGCATCGGCGGAGGAGAGGGAGGTCGATTTTGAAGCACTCCCGCTCCCACGGTCCCGCCCAGGCCCAGACCCGCCCGGCGTCGGGCGGGCGATCAGAACGGCCGCCAACAGGTCTAGTAGCGCTGCCTGCACAGCGGGCGCCAGGTCGGGCAGGGCCTCAGCCGTCGCCCGCAAGGACGCCACCAGCGGCGCCGACAGGCCCGTCGCGGCCATGCCCGGGAGCAGGGCGGCCGCGTACGGCCGCCACGCGCCCCGCATGGCTGCCGCCAGGTCCCCCGCGCACAGCAGCGCCGCGGACGCGGTGTGGGACAGGGTCGCGGACGAGGAGGTGGACCGGGACGAGGTGGACGGTGCGGAAGGTTGGCCGCCCGGTGGGAGGCCCGGGCTCGCGCCGCCGACGCCGTGCCCAGGGCCTGCCGGTGGTAGGGCTGGCGCGAGCACGACCGCTGACGCCAACGCGTCCGCAATCGCGTCCGCCGCCGCCGGCAGGGCCGGCATGATGCCGTCCGCGACGCCGGCCCTCGCCAGCGCCAGCGAGGTCGCCCCTAGGGCCGCAAAAGAGGCGGCCCGCTCGGCTGGGGTGGGCGCGGCCAGCAGGGAGGCCGCAAAGTCCAGGCAGGCGGGGAGGTAGGCGTCCGCAAACCGTTCCGGCGCAAAGGCGGCCAGCCGGGGCGTCAGCGCGAGCGCGGCCGCCCGCAGCGCCGGGTCCCGGGCGCCCCTGAACCAGAGCACCGCCCCCGCGACCTCCCGGTACCGGGCCAGCATGAACTCGCCCGTGTGGGCGAGCAGTTCGCCCAGGGCCAGCAGCGACCCGAGCACCGCCTCCGTCGGCGGGGCGCTTGCCGCCGCACCCCCCTGCGGCGGCAGGGCCGGAGGCGGCAGGGCCGCCCCGCCCGCACCCCCGGGCGTCGGCCACCAGCCCAGGCCCCCGCCGGGAGCGCCGGCCGCGGCCAGCCCCCGGCGGGCCTCCTCGAACAGGCGGTAATACCACTGGACCCGGTACCGCGTCTCGCGCGCTTCCACCAGCACCAGGCACGCCCGCAGGGCGCCGACCGACGCGGCCCGGACGGGCGGGCGCGGGTCCCGCAGCCCCGCCCAGACCGCGTCGATGAAGGACCGGACGTGAACGTTGAAGACGGCGGGCGCGGACTCGGCGAGGGCGCGGAGGACGAGGGCGGCGGCCAGGCGGCGGTCGGGGGGTGGGGGGTAGGGGCCGTAGAGCGAGGAGCCCGGGCCGCCCTGCTGTTGCAGGGCACCCCCACCCCCACCAGTTGACGCAGAGGCAGCGCTCGTCCGCCCTTCGCGCAGCCAGCCCAGGGCGCGGCGGACCTCGGCTTCGACAGCCTCGGCCGCCAGCGCGCCGCCCGACCTGGCCAGGTGGCCCATCGCCGCCGCCGCGGCTTCCAGGGTGTGCGCCTCGCCGGGGCCCGCCGCGGCCAGGGCATGCTGCAGGCACCCCGCACAGGCAGCAACCCGGGCCGCGGGCTCGCCCAGCGCCCGCACGGGCACCAGTTCGTCGACCGCCAGCACGCCGCCCAGCCGGTCGGCTGGGTCGTGCGAGGAGACGAGGGCGGACACGCGGCGCAGGACGTCGGCCAGGAGGCGGGCCCGACCGTCGGGGCCGGTGTCGGAGGCGGCGGCTTCCACGTAGTCGCGCAGGGGGCGGTCGCCATCCTTCCACCGTTCGAGGGCGCCTGTATTGGAGAGGAGAGTGGTTGAGTTGACGAGGTTGGGCTGCCGCCGAGAGGAGGGCCATGCGTGGTTGTTGTCGTTTTCATCGCGCCCCCGTTTTTTATGGGCCACGCCAGGAAATTCGGATCCACAGGGCGTGTGCATAAGAAGCTGACACGGTCCCTAGAGCGGGTCACGCCGTCACCAGCCGCCTCCTATGGCCAGGGCGTCGTCGTTGTGGGACTGGCAAATCGGCCGCGGCCTCTCGCTTCGCCGCCCTTCTCCACCCCCTTAAATCATTCATTTACCTGGCCGTGTCAGCTCCGTCAACGCGCGGGTGAGCTGCTGGTCCGCCACACGCCCGCGCATGGTTGGCCCGCCGGAACCGGCGGAGAGCATATCGTGGTGGCGAGCGAGGAAAGCAAAAAAAAACAAGTTGTGCTAGGGCACCGTGTAGTGGTGCGGCCTCTCACGCGGCGCGCGGGCCCTAGCCCCACAGAGTCCCGCCGCTAGTGTGTCAGCGGTAGAAGCCTCACGCCTGGACAACGCAGGCGTGGGTGTGGGACATCGCGTAGATGTGCGTGGACGCGTTCCCGCGTGGAGAAAGAGAGGGTGTGCCCACTCGCTCGACTCCCTTTCCCATCCACATCCCATCCTCCGCGCGTGCGCCCCCACTCCGCCTCCTCTCTCTCACACACACCAACACCTCACCCCCCCTTTCCTTCCCTACGCAGCCTCAAAATCCAGTCGTCCGCCTCCTCCACCACCGCCCCGACCGCCGCCGCGTACTGTCCGGGCGTTTGAACCATCCCGCCCCGCCCCGCCCGCAGGCGGGCGACAATGCGGGCCAGGGCGGCCGCCCGGGTGGCGGCCGCGGCGGCGGTGGCGGCGTCACCGCCTCCTCCCGTCGCGGCCAATTCCAGGCGCCGCGCCGCGATGTCCACCGCCAGCAGTGTCCCCGTCCGGCCGATGCCGGCGGAGCAGTGGACGAGCGGGGGTGAGGGCGGGGGCGCGCCCGGCCCGCCGCTATCACCTGCCGCCTTGACTTCCGCCCGCAGCGCGGCCGCGACGGACCGCAGCGTGGCCGGCGGCAGCACCCCGTGGTCCGGCCAGGACCCAACGTGCAGGTGAGCCAGGGCGTGGGTAATGGTCGTGGTGGTCGTGGAAGAGCGGACGGTGACGACGACGTCCCGCCGCAGCACGCCCGGCGCGACCTCTACTGGCGGCCCTGCGACCACGGCCACCGCCCCGCCCTCCCAGGAGGCGCGAACGTGGCCAGTTTCCTCCTCTAATTCGACCACGTCCTCGCCTGCCGCGCCGGGCGGCAGGTAGGGCGCGCACTTCGCCACCCCACCCTCCGCCCACCCGGTCAGCTGGACAAGAGCGGGGCATCGCGCCTGGGCGGCCATCCTCCAAAAGTCCGGGATGGTGTGGGGTAGGGGGCCCTGGGCGGCGATGTAGGACCAGGCTGGCGTCTCCCCGGAGCGGCAGGTGATGAGGGAGGCGTTGATATAGCCAGAGTGGGGAGGCGAGAGCGTGGGCGGCGTGGTGGTAGGAGAGAGTGCAGGTGCATGACCACCACCACCACTCCCCTCGCTATCATCCAACACGAACCGGCTCTGGTCGTACGGCAGAACGTCCATGTATCGGTTCTTACGCCGGTTGGCCGGATGGCGGGCCGCGGCCGTGGCAGTGGCGGAAGTGGAGGACGCGGCGCCCGACGACGCCGCGCGCGCGACCCGGGCGAGCGCGTCAAACTGAGCAGCCGCGCCCGCGCCGCCGTCGGCCAGCAGGGCGGCAAGGGCGTCCCGGGCGCCGGCGATGGCGGTGATGACCGGGTCACCGCCGTCTCCAGGCGGCGGCGGTGGAGGCATGGGCGTTGTTGAGGCCGGCAGGCAGGAAGGCGGTGGGCTGGAGGAGACCAGGCGGGCCAGTGCGGGTGGGGTCTGCTCGTTCCTCGACACGGCTCGCCGCAACGGGCCCAGCACGTGGGACCGCACGCCGCGGGTGAAAACAGACGCCAGGCTGGGAGGTGAGGAGGGTGGTCGGGGGTCGAGGTGACTACCACCACCGCCCAAGGCCATCCACACCCTTTTGTGTGTGTTGGGTTTTCTGTGTCTCTAACCCAGCACGCTCGGCGGGCTGGCCTGGAGGAGCAGGCGCTTGACGGCGCCCAAGCCGAACGACCCACCACCCGCCTTGGCTGTCGGCTCGGGCAGCAAGTCGATCGCGAACGGAAACGTCGCGACCGCCGGCGTGAGGACGGGCGGGACGCACTCGCGGCGGGAGGACGCAGCAGACGCAGCGGCCAGGAGGATGGCTTCCAAGCCGGGCCGGCCCTTGCCGAGGGGGAGGGCGGCGGTGGTGGTGGGCGACGCAGAGACTGTGGGGCTGGTCCCGAGCTGCTGTTCCTCACACCGCAGGCTACTGGTCGACGGGTTGGTGGGCGACGGCGAAACGGCCAGGGGCAGGACCCAGGTCTCCCAGGGCGCGGCAGCGGCAGCGGCAGCGGTGGTGGTGGTGGTGGTGGTGGTGGCCGCGGTCGTCGCCGCCTTTCCTCCTCCTTCAAACAGGCTGAGCCGCACAGCCGCCCGCTTGCCGCGGTGCCGATCCGCCCAGGCCGCGACGGAGGCGGCTTTGGACGCGACGGTGGCGAGGACGGCCGGGTCGCCGACGGTAGCCTGAGAGGAGGAGGGAGAGGGCGTGATGTGTGAAAGGTTTTTTCCTGAGAGCGCGCTGAGCAGGCTATTAATTTTCTTCCTCCCCTCTCCATCCCACCCATTATTACTTACGTAGGTCAGGCCAAACTGGTCGGCCACCGCGTCCACAGGCGTGAGCGCGCCCAGCAGGCGGCAGAAGAGGATGGTGTGGAGGGCGGCTGAACGCGGAGGTGAGAAGGAAAGAGGGTAAATGCATTTGCTGTCTCTCTCTCATTTCCCGTCGCCATCGCGCCCCACACGCTCATCCTTCCCGCACCTGCGACAGCCTGGTGGACGTAGACGGGGTCGAGCTCGATGCCGGGCAGCTCGACGACGGGCTCGAACATATATGTGTGAGAGGGTGGTGTGGGGCGAAAAGAAGGAGTGGAGGAAGCGTATTTTGGGGGGGTGACTACATGACGCCGACCACGTTCTCCATCGCGTTCGTCGCCTCGCTCACCGCCTCCTCCACGCCCTCGCCTGCCCCCCCTCCTTCCTCTGCTAGTTTCGCGCCAGCAGCGAGGACGCCCCTGAGCAGCAACCGCGCGGACGCCAAATCACGTGGCGTCCCCCCGGCCCCCGGGTCGGCGGCCGCCGTCGGCACAGCCCCGACCTCAGCCAGGGCCAGGGCGGCCGCGGCGCGAGCATACAACACAAACGGCCGCCCGCCCTCCCGCCAATCGGTCCCCGCCAGGCAGCGCACGGCCTTGAGGCGGGCTTCCCGGGCGGCCACGACGTGGCCGGTAAGGGCGTTCAGGTCGCCAAGGGCGCACCAGACGGCCGGGTCGGCGGCGCCGACGGGCGAGGCAGCGGCCGCTCGTAGGGCCGCGCCCGCAGCCGCCGCAAGCGCGGCCGCCGTGGGCTGGGCGTCTGGGAGGAAGGCAGGGGCGCCAGGGTCGGCGACGTCATTCTCATCCTCCTCCAGGCCTCCAGGGTCCACAAGGTCGGATGATGAAAAGGGCGTGGGCGCCAGCACAGCCGCACCCACAGCCCCTCCCTCCATCTCCCTACCCAGCGCTTTTTTGACCTCGGCCACCACCCTGCTCAACACGTCCACCTCCCGCCGCTCGCCGCGCGTCAGGGCAATGACTTTACCCGCCCCGTGCGCCGCCGCCAGAGGAGCCCCCGACGCCAGCGCCGCGGACGCGTAGTTGCTCCACGTCTGCCAGCCGTCCCGGTGCAGGCGGACGGCCTGGGAGAGGGCAGAGAAGGCCGGGCGGGGCCGGCCAGCCCGCAAGTGCACGGCCGCCAGGTTGTTCCACGCGTCCGGGTTGTCCGGCTCCTCCACGGCGGCCCGGGTGAAGGCCGTGGCGGCACTGTCGTCGTCGCCCAGCTTCAGGGCGGCATAGCCGGCGGCAAACCAGCCGTCGGCGTGGAGGGGGTTGAGGGCGAGTGCCAAGCGCCATGCAGCCGCAGCAGCTGGCCAATCTTTACGTGCAGCTGCCCCTCGTGCCAGGGCCCGCTGAGCCCGGGCGCACCGGCCGGCCGACGCCTGCCAGGCCTGCACGTAGTGGGCCTCATCCCGGGTGATGTCGCCTAGGGCGCAGAGGAGAGCTGGATGGGGGTGGGGAGAGAGAGAGGAGGAGAAGGGCGTTGCGGTGAGAAAAAAGATGGACGCAGGCGGGCGGGCGGGCGGGTAGGGTTTAGGGCTTGCTCTTCAAAACCACTCACTCGCGTCGCCCGGCCGGGCCTCCAGCCGCTTCTGGACCACGGCCACTGCCGCCGCCTCCTTGCCCAGCATCCTGTAGCACAGGGCCACCGCGTCCCAGGCCTCGACGGCCTCGTAAACGGCGAGGGCGCCGGCCGCCAGCCCGGCTGACAGCAGGCCGTCCGCGGCCTCCCTGGCCAGGGCCGCCGAGGGGGGCGCCGGGTGGGCCGCCCACGCCCACGGGAGGCGGGGTGCCAGGGGGAGGAGCGAGGCGGGCACCCGCCCCGCCTCCACCAGCTGTTCCAGCGCCAGCAGGGCCCGGTCCCGCGTGCGGGGCCGGCCGGCCTCATGCCGTGCAGCCGCCAGCCGGGCCGCCCGCCGCAGGGCCGGCCGCGTCCTGGCCGCCCCCAACACCGCCTCCACAAATGGCGCCGCCCGCCAGCCGCGCAGCCCATCATCCGCGGTCCCCCGAGTGATGGAAGCGGCGTGGGCCAGGAGGAGGGCTTGGAGGGCGGGAGAGGGCGGGGCTGGCGGGGCGGGCGGGCCAGCCCCTGCTGCACCATCCACGCCCGCTCCCTCTTTCCCAACCAGGCGAGGCGCGGGCAGGACGTCGCCCGTGCCGTCGCCGACGCCCAGGCCGGCGATCGCGCCGGCAGTGGGCCCGGTCTGGGTTTCCGCGGCCTGCAGGACTGCGCTCTCGTCGCCGCTGTCATCATCATCACCCCCCGCCCCACCCCCACCCAGCAGCGCCACCAGTTGCGCTTTGGGCTCCACCTGGTGGACCGTGCGGGTGCCCAGGGCGCCGCCCACGCCAACGGTGCGCCCCAGCGCCATCTCCGCCGCATCTAAATAGGATTTTGCGCCGGCGGCATCCCGCAAGTCCAGGCGGGCGGACGCGGCCTCCAAAGCTGCCCCCGCTCGCAGTCGAGGGGCGAGGGGGCCGCGGACGCCGGGGATGGACAGGGCCGGCGGCAGCGACGCCATCAGCACGCCCACCGGCCCCACCAGCTCCTCCAACGCCACCCTTGTCGCCGCGGCCGGCGCGGTCAGCAGGCGCTGGCGCGTGGAGACCGCCCGCACCGCCCAGAGTGGCCAGGTGGGCGGGAGGGCGGGGAGGGCGGCCGCGACGGCGGCGGCGGCGCCCTCCCGGCTCATGCCCTCGCCCAGCAGCCCCAGCGGGCGGAGGAGTAGCTCCAGGGCGAGGCCCAAGTAGAGCGGCGCCGCCGCGTGCGGGGCGGCGGGCTCCCCGCTCGCAGCACAGGGCGGCGCGGTGCGGGCCCAGGCTTCGCCCGGGGTCGCGCGGTCGACGCCCAAGGGGGTGGGAGCGGAGGGCGGCGCGCACGGGGCAGCACCAGTGGGGCTGCCTGCCTCCCCGGCCTCCCTCACCTGCCAGGGCCCAGGCGGCAGGGCGTCCCCCAGCGGCGGGCCCGTAAAATTGGCCTGGATTGCGAGGGTGAGGGCGGCCGCGCCGACGGCGAGGGCGAGGGCCGGGTCGGCAGGATTGCTCGCCGCGCCAGCTACGGCGGCCAGGTAAGCTTCCGCGGTGGCTGGAGATGACGTGGACGGGTGCGCACCGTCATCGCCGCCTTGAAAGCCGGGCGGGCGGACAAAGGGAGAGGCGGCCGGGTCGGCTAGGACGGCGAGGGGGCGGCCGGCTGTAAGGGCGGCCACCAAGCGATCGAAGGCAGTCAATGCTTCACCGTTTTCACCCACCACCGTGTAGCCGATTGCCAGGAGCGCCCATTCGGAGGGCGGAAGCGTGGCCAGGCGTGCCGTGAGGGGTGGGGATGGGGCGGGGAGGAGAGCGGCGGCGGCAGGCGATTGGGTCATTGTTTTTTCTTGGGGTGGGGTGGGGTGGGGGGTGGGGTGGGGGGGCGCGTTTCAGTATCCTCTGAGCGCCTCCTCGCGGAATGAGAGGAGTGGTAAGAGGGTGTGGTCAAGAGGGCGCGCCGACGTACGCCTGGCGTTTGTGTGGGCGCTGTTTGGCGCGGCAGGGCGCGCTATACAAGTGCGTCCGGTTGGACGGACAGTCATCGTTTCCGCCAAAACTCTACTTGCGCGGCAACACGCACGCACACCCTCCCCCTCATGGACGACCCTGCCCCCGCCCCAATGGATGCGGACATGATCTCTCCTCTCTGCACGACACCGCCACCGCCGGCTGACGCCGCGCCTGACGCCGCCGCGCCCTCTGTCCCTCCCCCGCTCGTCGCGCCGACGCCTGCTCACCCGCCGGGCCGCCCGCCCCGCCTCATCATCTCCAACATGACGCTCGAAAATTTCAAGTCATACGCGGGAGCGCAGCATGTCGGGCCCTTCCACAAGGTTAGATAACGGGGCGTGGCGGGGCCGTGGGCGCGGCGCGAGCGAGACGAGGACAGACCAGGCGCGCAATGTGGCGCGCCCATCTCTCACGCCTCTTCTTCTCGCCCCCCACCTCTCACACACGCAGTCCTTCTCCTCCGTCGTCGGGCCCAACGGTTCCGGCAAGTCCAACGTCATTGACGCCCTTCTATTCGTGTTTGGGAAGCGGGCCAAGCAGGTATAGAATTGAATACAAGCGAGCGCTCGGCGGCGTCGCGGCGGCGTCGTTTTTTCTTCTCTCCCGCTCTCCCTCTCTGCAACCTGCGTGCCCCAACCCATCTCCTCACCGCCCGCGACCTCTCTCTCTCTCTCCACTCTCTCCCTCCTCCCTTTCGACACAGCTCCGCCTCTCCAAGGTCTCCGAGCTCATTCACTCGTCCGCCGCCCACCCGGGCCTGGACACGGCCCGGGTGTGCGTCGAGTTCCAGGAGATTGTCGACACAGGGGAGGAAAGCTACGAGGTCGTCCCCGGCTCGGCCTTCACCGTGTCCCGCACCGCCCACCGCAACAACACGTCCAACTACTTCGTGGACGGGCGGAAGAGCTCGTTCACCGAGGTGACCGACCTCCTGAAGGGCAAGGGCGTCGACCTGGACAACAACCGCTTCCTGATCCTGCAGGGCGAGGTCGAACAAATTTCGATGATGAAGCCCAAAGCGCCCAGCCCCCACGAGGTCGGCCTCCTGGAGTACCTGGAAGACATCATCGGGACGGACCGGTACGTGCCCGCCCTGGAGGCCGGGGCGGCCCGCCTGGACGGGCTGAACGAGAAACGGCAGGCCGCGCTGGCCCGCGCGCGCGCGGCCGAGCGGGAGCGGGACGCCCTGGAGGGCCCCCGAGCGGCGGCGGAGGCGTACCTGGCCAAGGAGGCGGACGCGGCGGCGGCACGGCGCCTGGTCTACGAGCTGCGGGCCCGGGAGGCCCGCCGGGCGCTGGCCAAGGCGACGGCGGACGCGGCGGCGCTGGAGGCCAAGCTGGCACACGAGGCAGACAAGCTCGCGCGCACGGCGGCAGACCTGGCGGCCGCGGAGGCCGAGCACGGGGCCTTGGCCGCCACGCACGACGCGTGCGCCGCCCGCCTGGAGGCCGCCCGCGATGCCTTTGCCGCCTGCGAGCGGGAGGACGTGGCCTGCCGGGAGGCGTTGAAGCACCTGAGGGCCAAGGCCGCCAAGCTGGGCGAGCGCGCGGCGGCCGAGGCCGGGCGGGCGTCGGCCGCCGACGCGTCGGCCGCCGCCGCCGACTGCGACGCGCCCGAACACGTCGCCCGGGCCGAGAAGCTGGCGGGCGCCCTAGAGCGGGCCCGGGCAGACGCGGAGGCCCTGCGCGCGGGCGCGGCCGCCGAGGTGGCAGCCCGCACGGCCGACCTGGGCGCCACCCGGGACGCGGCCGCGCCGGCCGAGGCGGCCGTCGCGGCGGCGGCGGCCGCGGTGGAGGTCGCGGTCGCCGCCCGGGATGTGGCCATCCGCCAGACTGCTGCGGCTGCCAAGCGGCTTGCGGACGCGGCGGCGGGCGCGGCGGCGGCCGACCGGGCGGCTCAGACGGCGGACGCCGACGCTGAGCGCGCGCGCGAGGGCGCCGCGGCCGCGGTCGCTGAAGCCGAGGCGGCTCGCGCCGAGGCCGCGTCCGCCCGGACCGAGGCCGACCGCCTCACCGATCTCATCCGCACCACGCGCGAGGCGCTGTCCGGCAAGCAACGCGCCGCGGCGGCCATAAAAAACGCTGGCGCGGCCGCTGCTGCCCTGGCCGCGGCCTCTGATTCCGGCGATCTGGTCGGCTACCTGGGCCGCCTGGGCGACCTGGGTGCCATCGACCCGGCCTACGATGCCGCCGCCTCCTCAGCCTGCCCGGCCCTGGACAACTTTGTGGTCGCAGACACGGCCGCGGCGACCCGGTGCGTTGAGCTGCTGCGCAAAGGCAAGCTGGGCGTCGCGACCTTCCTCATCCTGGACAAGCAGGCCGGCCTGGCCAAGGCCGCGGCCCGCCCGGGCGCTCCGCCTGAGGGCGCGCCCCGCCTGTTTGACCTCATCCGCCCGGCCTCGCCCGACCTGGCTCCCGCCTTCTTTTACGCGACCCGGGACACGGTCGTCGCGGCCGACCTGGAGCAGGCCACCCGCATTGCCTATGGGCCCGACCGGCGGTGGGCGCGCGCGGTCACCCTGGCGGGCGAGCTGGTCAACGAGGCCGGCACCCTGACGGGTGGGGGCGGCAAACCCCGCACTGGGCGCATGCGCGTCGGCAAAGGCGCCCCGCCCGGCGCGTCCGCCTCGGACCGGCGGGCGGCGGTGGCCGAGATTGAGCGGGGCGTGGCCGACCTGGCGTGCGCGGAGCGGGCGTGCGCGACTGCCAAGGCGGCCGCGAAGGATGCGGAGGGCCGGGCGCGGGCGGCGGACCGGCGGGCGGCGGACCTGGCATCCACCGCGCCTCGCGCCCAGCTGGAAGCCGACGCGGCGCGCGCCCGGGCCGCGGATCTGCGGGAGGCGATGGACGGGCTGCGCGCCCGGGCGACGGTCGGCAGCGACGCGGCAGCAGAACAAGCGGCCGCCGAGGCCGCGCTCGCGTCTGCCCGCGCCTCCCTCGCGGCCGCCGAGGTAGACGCCGTCGACTTCCGTGCCTTTGTCGCTGAAGCTGAGCGGGCGCTGGAGGAGGCGGGCGGGCCGGCCCTGCAGGCCAAGAAAGCCGCCATCAAAGCCCTGGAACGGTCCATCGCACAAGCCGACGCCGATGCGGCGCGCGCGCGGGCGGGCGGGTCGGCCGCCCGCAAAGCTGCCGCCGCCGCGACCGCCGCCGCCGCCGCGACCGCCGCCGAACGGGACGACGTCCTCGCCGCCCTGGCCGACCGGGAAGCCCAGTTCAAGGCCCTGGAAGAGCGCGCCCTGGCCGTCATGGGCGACGCCCAGGCGGCGGGGGCGGAGTTGGAGGGCCAGGTCGCAGGGTTGGAAGCCGCGACGGCCGCCCTGGATGCCAAGCGGCGGGAGGCCGGCGTCATCCGGGCGGTGGAGGCCGACATCCAGAGCGCCCTGGTCGACATAAAGGAGGCGGCCGCCGCGGAGGCCGCCAAGCTGGCCAAGCTGGAGGACAAGGCGTCGGCCGCGCGGGAGGCGGTCAAGGCGGCGGCCGTCCTGAAAGCAGAGGGCGTGGCGGAAGACGCGGCCGCGCTCGCGCGCGCGGCGGGCGCGGCCAAAGCCGCGACCGCCGCGACGGAAGCCTCGGAAGCCGCGGCGGCTGCTGCCGATGCGGCCGCCCTCGCGTCTGCTGCGGATGACACTGACGACGGCACGGACAAGCCGGACGTGGGCGACGACGCCATGGACGCGGACGGGGCGGCGGCGGCGGAGGAGGAGGAGGAGGCAGGGGTAGGGGTGGACGGCGATGGTGCCGCCGGCGCGGGCGACCCAGCCGCGGACGCCGCGGCGGCCGCGCTGGCCGCCCTCCGCGCCGCTCCACCTCCCGACCCCCTCACCGATGAGGCCCTGGACGCGGCCTCCCTGGACGACGCCCAGTACCGGGTGGCCGTCCTGGAGGACGAGCTCGCCCGGGCCGCCCCGGACCTGGCCGCCGTGGCCGCCCACCGGCGCAAGGCCGCCGACGCAGCCGCCAAGGCGGCCGCCCTCGACGCGCTCACCGCCTCCCGCAACGCCGTCCGCGCGTCCTACGACGGCCTGCGCAAGCGCCGCCTGGACGAGTTCATGGCCGGCTTCAACGCCATCTCCCTGCGTCTGAAGGAGATGTACCAGATGATCACGCTGGGCGGGGACGCCGAGCTGGAGCTGGTCGACTCGCTCGACCCGTTTGCGGAGGGCGTCGTCTTTTCGGTGCGCCCGCCCAAGAAAGCGTGGAAAAACATCGCCAACCTGAGTGGGGGCGAGAAAACGCTGTCCTCCCTGGCCCTGGTCTTTGCCCTGCACCACTTCAAGCCGACCCCGCTGTACGTGATGGACGAGATCGACGCGGCCCTAGACTTCAAGAACGTGTCCATCGTGGCCCACTATATCAAGGAACGCACCAAAGGCGCCCAGTTTATCATCATCTCGCTGCGCAACGACATGTTTGAGCTGGCCGACCGCCTGGTGGGCATCTACAAGACGCACGACGCCACCAAGAGTGTGGCAATTGACCCCCGGGATTACGCGACGGCGGAGGCGCCGCTGCCGGCGGCAGCGCCCGGGGCGGCGGCCAAAAAGGGTGGTGGCGGGGTGGGCGTGGGTGTGGGTTTGGAAAACCGGCCAGCCGTGGTACCACCGCTGTGAGAATTTTGTGTGTGTGTGTGTGTGCGTGTGCGACCACGCTTTCTCTCAACACCCAGCACACCTGCCCCCCCCTTCTGGTAGCCACATGGAGGGAGAGACCGTGCGCACGGCGGGACGTGAGAAAAATAGGACGAAAGAAAAAAACAACGCTCTACACACTTCTCTGTCACCCCCCCCCCCCCTCATAAATCATTTCACATGCCATCCGCCTCCCGCCGCTCCCGCACGCGGGCAACCACGACCGTAATGTCATCCGCCTTGCCGCCCGAGTAAATCATGTTGAAGGCGGCGGAGGCGCTCACGGAGTAAGGGGTCATCCCTTTCTTGTCGACCGACCCTGCAAACGCGGCGGCCGCCAGGCGGCGTGCCAGGGCGGCCGGCGCCTCCGGCACCCACCGCCCGCCCGACCCGCTGGCGCCCTGGTCCAGGGCCGCCAGCAGGCCGTCATCGCCCAGGTTGTCCCACAGCCCGTCCGAGCCGAGGATGACAACGTCGCCGGGGGCCACGGGCAGGGTGGCCAGCATGGCGTCGCCCGCACAGTCGGCCGCGCCGTGGTGGCCCAGCTGGTACGGGCGCCCGAACTCGTGCTCCTGCTGCGGGGACTTGAACTTGATGACCCGGGAGGAGACCGCCCCGTTGGCCTGGTGCAGGCCCGGGTTGTAGGCCAGCGAGATCTCGCCGCCCGTCAGCGAGTTCTGGGTGAGCCCGTACGCAGACGCCCGCCCGGCGACGGCAAATCCCGAGTCGCCCACGTTGGCGGCCGTCAGCGCGCCCCGGGCCGGGTCCAGCAGGATGACGCACGCGGTGGCGGAGCCCTGGACGCCGCTGTGCAGGGTGGCGGCTTCGGCGCCCGCCAGGACGGCGGCCGGGTCGGCCACCCCGGCCGCGACCTGGGCGGCCGCTGCAGACATGAGGGTCCGCGAAAAGGCGCCCGCGTCGATGCCCGCCTCCCGCCACGCGTACACGCCGTCCGCGACGCCCAGGGCGATGAGGCGGCGCACCGTCGTCGCCGACCCGTCGGACGAGCCCAGGGAGGGCACGCCCGGCGGGAGGGGCAGGGGCGGGCCGACCGCGGTGAAGTAGGCGTCCTCGCCCGCCCACCCGCCCGCCGCCCGGCACACTCCGCGCGCGCCGGGGCCATCATTCTTGACCTTGTCCGGGTGGGGCAGGGCGGCGGCGCCCACGTCAAAGGCCAGGGCTGGTGCGGGAGCCGGGACGGGGCGGGACCGGTGCGGGGCGCTGCCGGCAAAGGCCATGGACAGCGGGAGCGGGGCGGCCGGCGGGGCGGGCGCGCGGCCGCCTCGTGGCCGCTGGTGTTGTGGGGGCGCCAAGGGGGGGGCGCCACCGGCACCGCCGCCCGACGCCAGGCCCCACTGGCCCCAGGCGCCGGCGGCCGCGGCGGCGGCGATCGGGTCGTTGGCCGCCCACTGCGGGGCGGAGGCCGCCGCGCCGGCCGCCGCCGCCGGGCCTCCTCCGCCCCCCTCCGGCACGAGCTCCCGCGCCATGACCGCTGCCTGGCGGGACTCGTACTCATCGTTCGACCCCAGCCAGGCCGCGCAGGGGAAGGTGATGGGGGCGGCCCCACCGGGCGGCGTCACGCACAGGCGGTCCAGGAACCAGCCGCTGCCCGGCCCGCCGCCCCCGCCCCCCCCACCCGCCTGGTCGGCCGAGGGCGGGACCTGGGCGACCTCGACCCGGACCAGCCTGCCCAGCGCCGCCGGAATGGTCAGCTCGTACGCCTGGCGGGACCCGCGCTCGAAGCCGTACTCGTCCTGGTCGTTGCCTGAGGAGAGGAGAAGGGGGTGGGGGGTGGGGGGTGGGGGAGAGGACAGAGAGAGAATGAGGGTTGTGGGGATCGAGGCCCCGCGGGGGGGGGGGGGGTCGTGCGCGCACCCCTGACCCTTGCCGTCTCTCTTCTCGGTCAATCTGCTTACCTAGGACAAACTCTTCGGACCGGCCGTTCTCGCCAACCAGGCGGACGGCGGCGGCGGCCTGTGTGCGGAGGGGTGGGCGTGGAAGGAGAAAGGGATGGAGGGGGATGGTGTGTGAGCAAAAATGATGTGGGGGGCGCGTGAATGATGGGGCGAGGGCTGCCGCCGCTGGTGGTCGAGGGCGGCCCCGAATGCGGGGGGGGGGCGCGGGGGGGGCTCGTGTGTTCTCGTCCTCCTCTCTCTCTTCCTCACCGTTGTCTCCGCGCCCCGCACGTCGCCCGTCACGACCTCCACCCGGTACACACCACCGGGCGTGGGCGAGGAGGAGGGCGCAGGCGCCGCCGCCCCCGCGCTCGCTTCGTCAGCGGCGGCGTCCGCGGCAGACGCGGCGTGCCCTGCCGCGGCTGCCGCGGCGGGCGGGCGGGAGGCGGAGGCCGATATAAAATAGGGCCTCGCACTGGAGGTGGTGGGCCACCCATTCAGGCAGGGCTGGCGGCGAGCGATGAAAGGGAGGCGGACCAGGCCCGCGGCGGGCGAGGAGGGCGGCGCGACGGCGCTGCTCGACGCTGCCCGCCCCGACCCGGCCCGACGACTAGAGGGAGCGCTTTTGGTGGTGGGGAGGGGTGCCGCCCTGCTGCCGCCTCCCGGGCCGGGACCGGAGGGAGGGGCGCCAGCAGCGGCACCTCGTCCTCCACCCAGGCTGGCCCGGGCGGCCGCCGTGGCGGCCTGCCAGGCTCGGCGGCGGGTGGGCGTCATGTACGGGTTGGAGACTGGTTTGAGCAGAGGTAAGAGCTCACATTTTTTTTTTTTTTTCCTTTTCTTAAACGCTCAGCGCTCCTGTTCGCGCACACACCCCGCTTCAACCCCTTCCCCCCCCCCCCCGCCGCTGCTCAACTCGCCATGTCTGACACCAAGGTACGCGCGCGTGTCCTCCTCCTCGCTGTGCGTGCGGGCTTGGGGGTGTCAACATACCCGTCCCCGCGCCGCCCAGGCGCTCGCCCGCAAAACTAAATCGATCGAAGAGACCACCTCACGCCTCCCCCCCCACCCCCCGTCCCCCACAGGAGGAGACCTCGCCCGCGCCCGCTGCGGCCGCCTCGCCAGCTGCTGCGGAGTCCTCCCCCGCCGCCGCCCCCGTCTTCGGGGCGGCCTCCACCTTTGGCGCGGGCTCCGGTTTCGCGGGCTTCACTGGCGTTGCGACCGCGGCGGGCGGCGCGCCGGCCGAAGTGCCCGCCGCCGCCGCGGATGGCGCCGAGGCGGAGGGCGCTGGCGGCGAGGCCGACCCGGAGGAGGAGTGCACCGCCGACTTCCAGCCGGTCGTCCAGCTGCAGGAGGTGAGACGAGGGAGAGGGAGAGGCAGAGAGGGGCGGGAGGAGGGTGCGCCGAATTTACGGCCCCGGGCGCGCTCGCGCTTTCCTCTCGCAACCTTGCCGCCCCCTCGGTACGCACAACCGGCTCGCCGCACCAGGGCACACGCCGCGCGCGCGCCCGCTCTGTCCCCTCTCTCACTCTCTCCCACCTCATCTCTCTTTCTCTGTCTCTCACACCCATCAACATCC
>Ga0315288_10003627_pt1 | contig 19725 bp, 19 predicted proteins | sample YL17G11_20_MG_FD_203454 | JGI IMG/M metagenome (GOLD analysis project Ga0315288, IMG submission 203454) | Sediment microbial communities from Yellowstone Lake, YNP, Wyoming, USA - YL17G11_20 | ecosystem: Environmental > Aquatic > Freshwater > Lake > Sediment | place: USA: Wyoming | collected... | reverse complement strand
TTTCTATAACAAGAACTCCAAGTGTAACACCTACATTAACTGTATCTAATACACCAAGTAAAACGCCAAGTGTAACACCATCATTAACCGTATCTATTACACAAACGCCAAGTGTTACACCGACATTAACTGTTTCTATAACAAGAACTCCAAGTGTAACACCTACATTAACTGTATCTAATACACCAAGTAAAACGCCAAGTGTAACACCATCATTAACTGTATCAATAACAAGGACGCCAACTGTAACGCCGACATTAACTGTAAGTATAACAAGGACACCAACTGTAACGCCGACATTAACTGTTTCTATAACAAGAACACCATCATTAACTGTATCTATTACAAGAACACCATCACCAACAATAACGCCATCAACAAGTAATACATTAATAAATGGTCTAATATCTTATTGGAAATGTGATGAAACTGGTGTTGCGAATGCGGTAGATGAGTTAGGTGTAACGACATTAACAAATACTAAATGTCTCGGAGCATCAGGCGGTCTTATAAATAATTCTTTCATTTTAAGTGGTACAACTTGTTTTCTTGGGGGTAATGCGGGTACCACATATCAATATACTACAGGAGTATCAGTATCAATATGGTTTTCTGGCTCGACATATGCTGCTTATCAAGCATTAATTAATGATTATGGTAGTGCTGGTACTGGTAATGGTTATGATTTAATAATTCAGGATAATGGAAAATCATCTTGGAATTTGCGTAGTACAGGAGCAACCCCAACAACTGTGAGTATAAATGATCCTACTACTGTAATAACAAATAGTGCTTGGCATCATATAGTCGGTACTTTTAATGGTACAACTGTTCAGTCATATGTAGATGGAGGTGCATTAACTTCACAGACATGGGCTAATAATATAAGTTATGGTGGCGTCTGTACGTTTAAGATAGGAACCAGAGGTTCTGGTGATATACCCTTAAGAGGTAGATTGGATCAAATTGGAATATGGAATAGGGGTCTAACAGCAGCAGAAGTAACAAATTTATACAATAAAGAAAATGGTGGGACAGGGTATCCATGGACATAATTATTTATATCAGCTGTTACTAATGGTTGATTATTTTATTTTATTTCTGTATTATTAGATGATGAAAATACTTTTAGTACAGAAATTTTCCATTATTGAACCACTCGGATTAATGGTAATCGGGAAAGTAATGATGGATAAGGGGTATAATATTGAATACTTTCTTTATCGTGATAAATGGATCCATTTTGATTTTGATATTTCTAAGTTTGATTTGATTGGATTCAGTACATATACTGGTAATCATATAGAAGTATATGAATGTTGTGAAACTCTTCGAACAATCGGGATAAAAACAGCAATAGGCGGGCCACATGCCTCATTTTTCTATGAGGAATGCAAGAAATATGCTGATTATGTGTTTAGGGGAGAAAGTGTTCTTTCATTTCCGAATATGGATGATAAGAAAATTTACCCAATGGTTGACCCTAATACATTAATACCTGATCGTGAGAATTTTTATAAATATTCTCCTATTCATAGAGACAATAGGATAAAAAATATAATGACATCTTTTGGATGCCCATTTAGTTGTACATATTGTTATAATTCTCTATACAAAGAAATATACCCAAACGGTAAAGTAAGATTAAGGACGGTTGATTCGGTAATTGAAGAGGCCAACGCATTGGATTGTGAATTAATATATTTTCAAGATGATTTCTTTGGGTATAATAAAAAATGGTTAACTGAATTTAACGAAAAATGGGATAAAAGGCCATATCATGCACAAATGAGGATAGAAACTCTTGATGATGAGAAGCTTGATCTATTAATTGAAAGTGGATGTGCTGGCGCAACAATTGCAATTGAAACATATGATGAGGAATATCGAGAAAAAGTTTTAAAAAGAAAAATGCGAAATGATGTGATTCTTGTAAATTGTAGAAGATTATTAGACGCAGGAATAAAATTAAGAACAGAACAAATGCTCGGTCTTCCGAATACAACATTTGAAGATGAATTAAATTTATTAAAATTAAATTGTCACATTAATCCAACAATTGCGTGGACAAGTATATTTCAACCATATCGTGGCACAGAATTAGGGGAATATTGCGTTAATAATAATTTATATGACGGAAATAATGAAGATGTCGCCGATTCGTTTTTTAAAAATACTGTACTAAATTACCCTGAAGAACGAAAAGAAGAAATAGTAAAATTACAACAAATATTTGCTTTATGCTCGCATATACCAAATGGATGGGAATATGCTGAACAAATAGTGAAACATAATAACGATAATTTAAAAGAACATTTATATTCAATATTATATAAAATATGAAAATATTAGCACATTGTTCATTTATAGGCACAACAGGATATGCCAACCACACAAGATCATTTTTTTGTGCATTAAACAAATATCATACTGTTAAAGTACGAAATTTAACTATTGGTAATGGATGGAAAGGAATGAATAACACTCCACATAATGATGAGCCATATATTACGCAGGAAATGAAGGATATGTTAATTCTTCAAACTCTTTTTAATAATGATAAGTCGAGAACGGATTATCCGATGTATGATTATAAGGGCGACTTTAAACCTGATGTTCATATCATTTTACAAGATATGGATAATTATTATTTTTATGAAGATTATGATGGATATAAAATAGGATTTTGTGTTTATGAATCAACACGATTTCCCGATAATTTCTTTGAGCGTCTACTTTATTTTGATGAAATGTATGTTCCAACACAATGGCAGTTTGATTCCCTGACCGACCAGGGATATCCAAAAGATAGAATACATATTGTAACCGAAGGTGTTGATATTAAAACTTTTAAACCTATTGATTATATTCCAAAAAAAGATAAGTTTAGATTTTTATACTTTGGCAGATGGGATTATAGAAAATCCACAACAGAAGTTCTCCGAACATTCGGTGAAACATTCGGAGAAAACCCAGATGTTGAATTAATTGCCTCAGTCGAAAATCCATATCCTTATGATGATACAAGATCCACTGAAGATAGAATAAATAAATTTAATATACATTATAACAATATAAAATTTATTAAATTTACTCCAAGAGAAGAATATATTAAATATCTACAAGAAGGCGATGTTTTTGTTTCATGCGCAAGAAGTGAGGGTTGGGGATTGCCCTTGTGCGAGGCTATGGCTTGTGGTATTCCATCCATATATTCGAATTGGGGAGGCCAACTTCAATTTGCCAAGAATAAGGGAATTCCTGTTAAAATTTCACGTATTAGGCCAGCCAATATTGGTGACAGAGAAGTAGGGGGCGAATATTGTGAGCCCGATTTTGATGATCTGGCCGCACAAATGAAAAATGTTTATGAAAATTATGATGATTATAGAAAAATCGCGCTAGAAGAATCAAAATTAATTCATGAAGAATTTAATTGGGATAAAGTTGCAAAAGATGCTTCTAAAATTCTAGAAAAAAAGGACGACCCATTCGTTTTCGTAACAGCGGGAAATTTAGAATATATGCCGACGATTGAAAAGTTAGTTGAATCTCTAAACGAATTTTCTAAAAATAAGGTTTTAGTATATGGGGTAGATTGTGATGTTCCATTCGAGTCGCCAAATATAATTAAACGAAGAATAGACCCCTTTAAACACTCCGATTACGATAGATGGTATTGGAAGCAACAGGTGTGTATTGAATCAATAAAAGAGGACTATGAGAAGTTTATGTGGATTGATGGAGATGTAATAGTAAACCATAATATAAACACAATAGAGAAATATTTCCCACAAGTTGAAAATTACCCACTATCCGATATTCATATTCCAGAAGAATTTTCTGGATACTATATAGATGAGAATAGTAATAAAAAAATTCAATTGTTTAATGAAAACCTATGTAAATTATGGAATATAAATAATTCAAAACCATATATGCATATCTGTATGTTCATTTATAATAAAAATTGTAAATGGTGGTTTAAAGAAATAGTCAAGGAATACTTGACAGTTGATTTGAAACTATATGAAACATATTTTCTATGGAATGATGAGAGCATTGATAACGCATTAAGATGGAAATATGGGTATAAAAAACATCTACCATTATCTAATTTTGACACATCAGGTTATGATGGTGATGATGGATTCACTAAAGGAGTGATTAATGATTTTTATAAATTTTGGAATGAACCTGGCCCTCAAAATTTTGATAAAGTTTATGGATATAAATTTATTCCAACAGATAAAGATCAAATTCTATATTTTCACGGAAATAAAGATCGTGAAGTTTCGGATAAAATGATTGAATTTATTAAATTCAAAAGAGATAATAATTTTTATCAGTCTGAATATTTCTATACCGACATTTACAATCTTAAAAATCTCGGCGCAATAAAAGATCTTGAAGGTAGCACGATGGATATTGCAAATAAATGTGGATGGGATTATGCGGTTTATCATGAAATATATAATTTAAGGGATTATTACCATAATCGAGAGAAAAGAATACATAATGGCGACATTGTTGTTGATTTGGGTGGTAATATTGGTGTATTCACTAGATGGGCATATAAGGAAGGGGCAAGTAAGGTAATTACCTTTGAGCCCGATAATAGATATTTTGAATTACTCAAATTGAATTCAGATCCTCGCTCAATATTATTTAATGCGGCAATGAGTGACTCAATGGGTACAACAACATTATATGAAAGCGAGCATCTTGGAGGGTCAAATATTTTGGGGATGCCAGGATGTACAAAAAGCTATACCGTTAGAACATATACTATGGACTATCTATTTGAAACGGGATTAATTGATAGAATAGATTTTTTAAAAATTGATATTGAGGGCGCCGAACATCAAGTTTTCAGGGGAATATCCGATGAAAATCTAAAAAAGGTGAAAGCAATAGGAATGGAATATCACAATTGGGGAGGTATCGATTACAAGGAGGAAGATCGACGGATTCTAATTGAAAGATTAAACGCATTGGGGTTTAATTCATATCTTTTATTTTTGGGAGGAAATCAAGCATTACAAATGTTATATTTTTGGAAAGTAGAATCATTTACGCCGATGTATCGATTTGATATAATTAACACATTTATAAAAAAATATAACTATAAAAGTTACTTAGAAATAGGAACGGAAAATCCAAATAATAATTTTAATAAAATTAATATAGAGAATAAATTTTCTATAGATCCCAATCCCATTGGTAATATTGATTTTATAGGTACATCAAATGAATATTTCGATTCGATATCTAATAGTGATATAAAATATGATATCGTTTTTATAGACGGATTACACTATTATGAACAACTATTAAAAGATATTGAAAACACATTAAATCATTTAAGTGACAATGGAATAATAGTATGTCATGATTGCTTACCAAGTAATGAACAAATGCAGGAAAGAGAAATATATAATCCCAGTGAATGGACTGGTGATGTGTGGAAAGCAATAGCTCAATTACGAATAGAAAGAAACGATTTGGAAATTAGCGTTATTGATGCTGATTATGGTTGTGGTATAATTAAAAGAGGTAAAAATATTCCTTATCAAATTAATAATAATACCCTGACATATGATTATTATTCTAAAAATAAAACTGAATTATTAAATATAATTACACTATCAGAGTTTATTAATCGTTATAAATAAAAAATAATGGAACAAAATAGTAAAACAGATTTTGGCGAAGATATTTTTGTAATAGATACTTGGCCAAATAACGAATCAAAAGAAAATGAGTTAATTGCCTTAATAGAGAGATTAAGAATATATAATATACCTATTTTGTTAGCTGGCCACTATCCGATTAAGCCCGAAATACAGAAAATAGCAGATTATTGTCTTTATGATAGAAACAATCCATTATTAATTACTGACGAATTTGCTGATTTTGGCGTTAATAGTGTCAGATGGTCAGATATGAAAGATTTTCATATTGAAAATCTTCGTGAATATCATCATGATTATGCAGTATGGGAAACAATGAGAAATGCTTTTAATTTTGCAAAATATCTCGGTAAAAAATATATACATTTTATGGATGACGATAATTTACCACACCCTATACAGTACCGTCAAACATTTTTAGAAAGAATTAGAGACTTCGATGTGGTTATTACTGAATATGATAAAGATTCGTCATTAATAACAAATGAGAAACCTTATTGCACAACATATATCTTTTCAATTAGAACAGATATTGCGGTGAAGGTATTTGATACAATAAAAACTAAAGATGAATTTTTTCGTAATAAACCCGATATATGGCAATTAGAGAAAAATTTTTTAAGTTCAGTCCGAAAAATCACCAATAGTATTTATATTTGCAAATACATTCCCAATCATAATGAATTCAATATGCACTCAGCATGGGAGAGACCTGGAATGTATAGAAATAAAATGGATATTCAAATTTACTTAGCAATTATGGATATTGATGATTTATATTTACACGCTATTTCAGGTGGTGATTATTTAATAGAGGTATCTTATGAAAATTACAAAAAATTTCATAATGTAACGAAAAATAGTTTATTTGTTTATGAATTAGGTAAATACCAACAAGGAAGTGTGGTTACGGTTTACTATATGGGTACGGAAATATATAGTAACTATTTAACTTATGATATAGAAAAGTTTCGAAAATTAAATACAATAATAAAAAAAATAAAAAACATAGAAGAAATGAACAAAAATCCATTACGTATTGTTACCAATTTTATCGACGGGCCATTCGTTGAAATTATATTTAATAACATTGATAGATTATATCATGTACAATTTATAAATAAAAAAAACAATCACATTGAATTTGAATTGGATTTAAAAACAAATCATTGGGCTAAATGTTCTAAAAAATACTATATTGATTGGTTAATAAAAATACGCGGAATTGATCATGATTATTATTCAGAATACGAAATGAATTATACAGGAAAAAGAGTGTTGATTAGTTTTGAATCTAAGTCATTAGGTGATACATTAGCGTGGATTGGATATGTTGAAAAATTTAGAACAGTTCACGGATGTACTGTTATTTGTTCGACATTTCATAATAATTTATTTAAAGGTCAATATCCAGAGATTGAATTTGTTGATCCAGGAACAACTGTACCTAATGTATATGGAGTTTATAGATTGGGCGTCTTCAAAAAAACCGGATATAAACCAGATCCGAACTCGCCAAATGAAGTTGATTATGATAAACATTTAACCGACCCAAAGATGGAACCATTAACTAAAGTAGCATCTGATATATTGGGATTGGATTATGTAGAAATCAAACCTAAATTACCTGTTTTCACTCAAGGAAAGAAAAAAATAGTTTCAATTGCCATTCATGGAACTGCTCAATGTAAGTACTGGAATAATCCTATTGGATGGCAACAAGTTGTTGATTTCTTAATTAAAAACGGATATGAAGTTAAATTACTTTCCAGTGAAGAAGATGGATTTATGGGGAATAAAAATCCTAATGGCGTTACAACAATACGGAATAAATCACTCGAACAGATTTTAAAAATAATCCAAGAATCTGAATTGTTTATCGGTATTAGTAGTGGATTATCGTGGTTAGCCTGGGGTGCAAGAACGGAAACAATATTAATTTCCGGATTTACAGATGTTTATACCGAGCCAACTGATGGAATTAGAAGGATCATTAATAAGAACGTATGTAATAGTTGTTGGAGTAAATTTGATTTTAATCCTGCTGATTGGAATTGGTGTCCTGTTCATAAGGGAACAGTTAGGCAATTCGAATGTTCGAAAACTATTACATCCCAACAGGTTATTAATGAGATTAAGGAAGCTTTAAAAATATCAGACTGATATTTCATCTAATTTATTGACAATGTTCTCAACTTCTTGTGCTGGCACAACTGGTGACGGCACTGGAGATGGTTTTGATTTCACCTCACCATTTTCAACATATGTTATTCTCGCCGGTTGTTGAGCCGGTTCTATTGATTTTTTACCCTTGCAGCCGCAGCCCATAATATTCTTTTTTAATAAATATTTTGGTTTCTATTTTATTTTTATGTATCTTTTATCAAATAATAATTAATTTAACCCTAAAAGTAAATGGATAAAGATTTTGTTCCTGTACGAAGTGTGTACAATAGTAATTTTGAGGTCATAAGTAATATAATGACTTTATATAAGATTGATCAGTTTGACCTTGATTGTACATATTCGAGAGGATTATTTTGGAAAAACCTACCTGAACCCCGAATTAAAACAGATTTAGTTCCAATAACTGACGACACAATACAAGCTAATTCAGAAAATCTTCCGTTTGAAGATAATAGTATGAAAACCGTGATGTACGATCCACCTTTTATAATATCTGGAAAGTTATATAAAGAAAACAAAGAAGGTAGCTCTGTTATCGCTAAGAGATTTGAAGGATATACGAATTATGAAAAATTAACCGCTAACTATTATAATACATTACAAGAATTATATCGGGTTTGTGAGAAAGATGGATTGGTTGTGATGAAACTAATGGACACAGTGAGTGGTGGAAAAAATCACCTTACACATATTATGGTAGTAAATATGGCGATGAAAATTGGGTTCTATCCAAGAGATTTATTTATTTTGGTGGCAAAAATGAGGATTAGCAGTTTTGGTGCTAAATGGAAGAAACAAGAGCATGCCAGAAAATTTCATTCGTACTACCTCGTACTGGAAAAAACAACGCCAAAAGTAAAATATTTATTTTAAAAAATCATATTTATGTAAAAAGTGTGATATTTATTATTATGGGAAGAATTAAAATTAATCCAGATAAAAAAAAGGTCAGAGTAACAATAACTATTGATCCAAAAATAGAAAAGATAGCTAGAGAGAATTTTATCAATTTATCATCACTAGCCAATAATCTATTGTTAAATCATTTTAATAATGAAAAGTTTACTAACTAATGATGAGATAGAAAACATTTGTACTTTATACAAATCTGGATTATCATCAATTAAGATATCAAAAATTTATAAGCGTAGTCCTCAAGGTATAAGATATATTTTAGGAAAAAATAAAGTTATTCTTAGAGAAAATTGTGATGCTGGTAGAAAATATTCCTTAAATGAAAATTATTTTACCATCATAGATACTATCGATAAGGCGTATTTTTTAGGTTTGTTATTTGCCGACGGTTGTAACACAGGTAGAGGAGTTAAGTTAGATCTACAAGTGAAAGATAAAGAAATTATCGAGAAATTCGTTAAATATATTAATTACGGCGGCGTAATTTATTCCACAAAAAGAAAAAGTGGTTATTTAGATAATTGTGAAATGTCCTCTCTTGTGATATCTTCTAAAAAAATATCACATGATCTAACTGATCATGGATGTATCGAAAGAAAAACAAATTTCTGTGATTTTCCAAATATTGATAAAATCTTTTACAACCATTTTATTCGCGGAGTATTCGACGGCGATGGTGGTGTGTATATAGATAAAAGAAATCAAAAAAGAATACATTTTACAGGTAACGATATATTAATAGAAAAAATAAATGATATTATTTCTAAAAATTGTCTTGTTAAAAAATCCAAAATATATTTTTATAAAAAATGTAAAAAGAACATAATATCAATTACTTTTAGCGGGAATAAGAATTGTGAAAAGATTAAAAATTTTTTATATAAAAATTGTGGAGATATATTCTTATCAAGAAAGAGAGATAAATTAAATGTTAAGTTTGAATCACCTTTGATAAAAATCTAAAAATGAAAAACAATAAAATTAAGCAGGGTTCTGAGGAGCTCCTAAGTACATACTAACCCTATCACCTATTTTCCAACCGCTGGCAGTACCTGCGGGGAACTCTATGACATGATCTCCCATTCCTGTATACCGAGGTAAGGTCATTCGATGAGGGTCTTCTACGGGACAATTATGATGAATCATACTGATTCTCTTATTTAAGACGAAAACAATATCTAATGGGATTAAAGTATCCTTCATCCAAAATGAATGATGTCCCTTTCCCATTTTAAATACCATACAACCCTCAAGTTTATCTCTGCCCATCATACCCCTAGCAAACTCTTCGGGCTTCGAAAGATATTCAGCAGGAAATTGTTTATCGTTTATAATTACCATATTGATAAATATTTGGAAAATTAAATAAAATTGTTTATATTTAGATCATCCCTATATTTATATTTATTAGGGTGGGTACAAAATATGGCAAAACGAATATACACAAACGAAGAAGTAGAAACAGTAATTAAACTATTTTTAAGCGGTATGACTATTACTGATATTTACAAAATAACTAAGATTAATTATAGATATGGTAAAAGAATATTAGAAGAAAACGGTTTTAAAACGCCAACAAAATTTAAATATACTGTTGATCATTTTATTTTCAATGAAATTAATAATGAAGAGAAAGCATATTGGTTAGGATTTCTTTTTGCTGACGGTTATGTGAGGAAAAGAAAGACAAAGAACATATTCGAATTAAAATTGAAAATATCAATAAAAGATGAAAGTCATTTAATTGAATTTAAAAAATTTTTAAAATCGACACATCCTATTACAAAACAAATATCTAAGGTTAAATATAAGGAGTTTATATCGATATCAGAATGTGTGTCATTATCCGTCTATTCTAAACAAATTTTTGATGATCTATGTAGACTAGGATGCACACCAAATAAATCAATAAGAATTGGAAAACCAAATATAAGTGATGAATATTTTAGTCATTTTATTCGTGGATATTTTGATGGCGATGGATGTGTTTCTATGGGAAAGGAAGGAAAAAATAGAATGATATCATTTACTTCAGCAAGTACGGAAATATTAAAATGGATTAACACAATTTTGTATCTAAATAATGCTAGTAATAAAGATATAATAAAAAGAGGTAATATATATACATTACGTTATTTCAACCAATATGATTTGGAATTAATTTATAGTTTTTTATATAAAGATGCTACTTTGTTTTTAAATAGGAAAAAACATAAATATGCGGAGTTATTAGGAACTTATAAACATATAAAAATTATTCAAAAACAAATTGATGGATCTATTATTAAAAAATGGAATAATATTTCGGTTGCGTCACGTAATTATAAAGTTAGTAGAAAAACATTATTAAAATGTTGTGACGGAAAAATTAATTATGTTCGAGGATATAAATGGGAATATGATAAATAATAAATAAATTTATAAAATATGAAAATATTAAAGCCACCAATCCGGTATTTTGGAGGAAAGTCGAATATGATTAATGAAATAATAAAATACTTCCCCTCAAGTGAGAATTATGACACATATATCGAACCCTTTGGTGGGTCGTATTCCCTCGGATTATCGATTAATCCAATGCCATCAATTCAAATATATAATGATTTAGAACAAAATGTTTATTCATTATTTAAAGTTTTATCCGATCCAATTCTATTCAAAGAATTTAAAGAGAAATGTGATATCGCTTTTTACTCCGAAGATATTCGTAACGAATTTATTAGTAATTTAAAAACGCAGAAATTATCAATTGTTGATCGGGCATTTAATTATTTTTATGTTAATAGAACATCACATAATGGCGTTGGTGGATTTTCGAAGAACACATATATCCGAAGAGGAATGAGTAAATCGGTTTCCGATTTTTTATCGTCAATTGACCGGCTTTCAGAGTTACATGATAGATTATCTAGAGTAATTGTTTCCAATACGGATGGAATTGAACTTATCACAAAATATAATAAACCAAATGTGTTTATTTACAATGATGTTCCTTATGAACAGTCTACGAGAGGTACTACTCGATATAAGGTTGATATGGACAGGGATGGCCATATTAGATTCTTGAACGCCGTCATCGAAAGTAAATCAAAGATATTAATTAGTGGTTATGATTGTGAATTATATGATATTCTGAGTGAGAATGGATTTAAGAAAGTCAGCTTCGAGGTAAAAACAATTGATGGTAATTTTAAGCCAAAGACAAAAACAGAATATTTATATTATAACTATGCTTAAATTATTGGATATAATATATGAAGGTGCATACGATGCTCAGGGTGTCGGTGATAAAGCATATGAAAAATTCCATATTCCCACAGATAAGGCGAATTTAAAAGCTATGGCGGAATTACAAAGACAAGAAAATGGTAGACCCGTTGGTAAAGTTGAAGGTACATATATATTTATGAATCCAAAGAGTTTAAAATATTTTGGGAAAAACACAAGAGCCGTTGCGGATGATCACGGGAATATTTATATTTCTCAAAAAGATGGAGATTTTATCCATTATAATATTGCTAAGGCTGTTGGGATGAATGTGGATGCATATAATCAAGATTTTATAAGGTTAATAAGGATGGGGAACAGTGATAATTTTCGTGATGTATCTGATTTTTGGGAGGCCAACGAACAGGCAAAAGGTATTAGAGTACTTCGCGCAAAGCATCCAAATTTTAATTTTCTCAGTCAATATTAAATTATGTCATTCAAATTAATGGATATTATAACTGAAGATCATAAACATGAATATGGATGTGTAATGTTGTATTTTGATTTTCCCCAACTCTTTAAAATACAAGATGCAATAGATCCGGATGATTTATATGAAGAATCTGATGACGATTCCTATGGATTAGAATCTGAAGCTCATGTGACGTTATTATATGGATTACATAAGGGTGTTTCAGATGATGATATTAAACAGACCTTAAAAAACATTGATTTTGATGTTTGTAAACTTTTTGACCTTGGGTTTTTCAAAAATGAGAAATATGACGTATTAAAATTTGAAGTTGGGTATGCAACTCGCGGAGGAGCGTTTTTGAGCAAAGCAAATAAAGAACTAAAAAAATTCCCATATACAAGTGAATTCTCAGATTATAACCCTCATATGACTATAGCGTATCTCAAACCTGGTAAAGGGCAAAAATGGGTTGATAAATTAAAAAAGGTCAGTGAATATACTCTAACTCCAAAGGAGGCCCGATATTCAAAAACTGACGGATCTAAAATAAAAATCAAAATTAACCTAAAAAAATAACAAATTTCTTTGTGTATTCAAATTATCTTATTATCTTTGTGTAATTTTAATTTATAACTCATGAAAGAATTCATAAAGCAAAGTTTCACTTACTCCAAAATCTATCTTTTCAAAAATTACACAGATATCCGTACCAAACCCATTCCCACAGAACCTATAGATGTGGATAATTTAATACCGGAAGAAGATAATCCATTAGGAATAACAATGTATAACTGTACCGCAACATCTTCTGATCCAGACTTGCGAGGGCCTGGATGTATTAAGGTATATGAGAAGAATAAAAAAATGCGTCAATATTTTAATACGTTAACACCAACAGATTACGATTGTCATCACAAAATTGGTTTTGAAATAATTGATCTTCTTAACGCTAAGAGAATAAACGAAAATGATATCTCCGGTTTTTTTGAAACCATTAAAGATGAAAAAATTAAAAAATATTATGGTGATCCATTCGCAAAGATTGAAATACGAAAAGTTGAAAGATGGATCATAAAGGATGGTGATAAGGTTACTATTAAAGTTTATAGTGGAAGAAAAGAAAGAAAAGTAAATAACTTATATTTCACAAAAACCGCTTGCAGTACCACAATCACGTTTGATATGAAAACAGGGAACTTCAAAGTGATAACATATAATCGAACAAAAAAGGATCCAAATAAAGCATTTCATTCGAACTCTTTTGTTGCATTGAAAACCGCATTGGATTTTATGTATAGACCAGAAAATAAAATGGATAGAACTTCACCGTTTTATGATGATTTTATAAAAGAATTTAGTCCAGACACGTTTCAACTAGCAGTAAGAGAGGCAATAGAATTAAATAATTTGTTCTATCCACCTGTTGCAATTGATATAATGGCCAACGATTTTTCCGATAAATGGTTGAATAAATTCGTTGAACTTAAAAAAATCAAATGCCCAAATGTCGGAGTTAAAAGATTGATAAAATATTTCTATCCAACCGAAAAATATCTCAAAAAGAACGATAGAAAACTCATAGCGGCAATATTGGACAGATTTAAAATAAAATCGAATGTATTAATTAAAATCCTACACCAATATCCACATACCAATATTAAGGATATCGCCGATCTATGTACACTTTTGGGAAAAGATTATTCCAAGTATTTGGGAAATATTAAACCACATTTCTTTTATGATAATGACAATAATTCAAACGATCATACTGATAAAACATATATCTTATCAGAAAATGACACATTTACTCGTGAAGTTCTTAATGTTGAAAAGGAAAATATAATAAAAATTATAAATGATAGTACCGATGAATCAATAAGACATCGGGCAAATGGTATAGTAATGACAATAATGGATCATTTTGATATGTTGGAGAAAACACATCCACATTATCCCGAATTTCGGTTAACTTCACAAACAAAAGAAACATTTCATACGGAACATGTTCTATTATCTTCGATAGCATCTCAGATTCAAGAAGGATATTCAACTCATCTTATTTTCGATAGTGAAGTTATTCGGGAAATTGAAAAACCATTTCAAATCTCATACCTACCTCCAATAAACGTACACGCCCTTGTGGGAACTTTTGATGGTATATATGAAAAAACATTTGAACCCTATCTTTTAAAAACAAGTGAGGATTACATCGAAGAAGGATTATATATGCATCATTGTGTTGCTGGATACATCAAAAGTAGTTATCGATCAATTATCATTTCATTAAGATGTGGAGGCGATCGAGTTACCTGTGAATTTGATATAAAATCTAAAAAATGTCAACAAGCAAGATATTTTACTAATGATCCCGTTCCAGAATATTTTGAGAAAGCGTTAACAGCACTGAAAGATAGAATTAGTAGAATTCCATTTCAAGTCGCTCCCATAGATACGAGAAAAATACCATATGTGGTGAATGGTGTTGAAGTTAAAATAGAAGAAACTGAAGATCAATTATTTTAAATTATGAAACCAACAATATTTTTAGATTTAGATGGAGTAATGTGTACAACTTACGAATATTTTCAATCAGTAAAAAATTTCTGGGAGAAATATGAATTTGCCCGCGACATAGGTATGCAATACAGATTCAATGAGGGATGTGTTAAGGTTCTTAATCAAATACTGAAAATCACAGACGCTGACATAGTTTTAACTTCAGATTGGAGAGAAGATTATGATTTACAAACATTAGATAATATCTTCAAATTCAATAAGGTAATTAAGTCTCCAATAGATGTGACCGATGTATATTCAAAAACTATGCAAGAACTTGAAAAATTCCGGGCATCCGAGATAAATGACTATATTTATAAGAAGAATATCACCAACTATGTTATCATCGATGACCTTGACCTTTCCCCTTTTGTATCCCAAGATAAATTTATCAGAACAATCAATCGTGAAGGAATAAAACAATCCAACATAAAAGAGAAAATTTTAAAAATCCTACAGTATGAGTAAAAGTAGAAGAAAACCAGTGGAAAAAGATAAACCAAGAAACGAAAAAAGCGGTGCAAGATACCATAGAACCATCCGAAGAGTAACTAACGAAAAGGTAAGATATTTGGATGACACATTGGATGATGAAGAGCTTCCAGATCCAAAATCAATAGTAAACGATTATAATTATTCCGATTGGAAACAAGATTTACGATTTAGAGATGATGAAATGTCAAAAAAAGCAAGTCGTAAATGATATGTGCGTGGTATTTATGATATATGAGAAATGATTTAAAGTTAGAAGGTATTTTTTTAGACAATCTTAAAGATGTTGTAACAGGTAAAATGCCGTACAAACTATCTGATATCGGATCAGGTAAATTATGGAGAAAACGACCCGTTACACCAAAACGTCCCGTTCCACCAAAACCGATTGTGCCTGATAGAACAACATTTGTAAATCCGTTATTAAAAAGATCAGCATTATTAAATCCAGCAGCGCCAAGGGCAGAAGTGATAAAACCGCCCATAATAGCTCCTAATACTACTAGAGATACATTAATACCGAAACAGCCAGTTGTAAACCCACCTTTAAGAGCACCTGATAATACATTTAAACAATCCAGCGATAGATTTGCAGAATTTGATTTAAACACACCCAATGGTGTTGCTGGATATGCTCAAATATGTCAGGCATTTATTAATTCGAGAAATCCCAACGCTGGAATTACAGGAAATATGATGGCATCAAGCGCTAAAAAAACTTTTCAATCAACAGGTAGATACGTTCCACCAGAATTGGCATTAGCTCAATTAGCATTAGAAGGTGGATTAAGCACCAACCCAAACGCGATACCCATTAAGACGAATAATCCATATAATGTTGGAAACTGGGATAAAGGAAAACGAACGCCATTTCCAAATAAACAAATGGGAATTGATAGATATTATAGTGTTATTGCTAAAAATTATTTATCCAATAATAGAAATGCTGAAGATATATTACAGAATTTTACAAACACACAAGGTAACAGATACGCAAGCGCTGAAAATTATGAACAAAATCTTAATAAACTTGTGAATCAAATTAGTGGTATGAAACAATTAATGTCAATAGCATAATTTAAACGAAAAGAAGAATATTTATAGAATAAACATTTAATATATGAAAAAAGTTAATGTTGACAGTTTAGTGTCGTTAATTATAGAACAAATTAATGAGCAAGGAAACGATCCATTTCCACCAGATCAATTTACATTTATAGACAGTCTTCCAAAATATATGTCAGATTTTCAACAAGGTGAAGCAAGTTATTCTGAGCCTAGTAATGAACCTGAAGGTAGTATAGAGCCAGGAGTTGAAGCTGAAGTTGATGAAATGTCTCGCGTACGAACATATGGAGAACCAGAAAAATTACCCGAATTATTACGTATTCCTGCAAATATGTTAATAAAAGGAGGCAAAACTCCATATATACCAAATATAGCGACACTTGATCCTAAAACTAATGAAATAGTTCCAGGTATGGTAATTAGTGACGAATTTCACACGATGCCAAATGGTGACAGAGTATTAAGATTTTATAATTATGGTGAAGAACAAAAAATAGATAGATTAAAGAAAGTTGAAAGATTTGTGGTATTACCAGAAAATCGTTACTTATCGTATTTACCAAGAAGTACTAAAATGGGAACAAAATATCAAAGGCCCGATTATGAAGTAGCGAAACCTGGCGAAACAGAAAAAGAAACAGAAAAAAGATTAAATAGAATAAAAGCAATTGCTGAAGGTAACGCCAAAAGATTTGGAATTTTTCCATTGGTAAATGATGTATTTAGTAAACATGAAATATTGGATCGTCTAGATATTTGTTTAATACCTGAAACATGGGCGTCAACCAAACGAACCGAGCATCCAACAAATGTAGTACAATTAAAAAAATTCGGTGGAACAACGCCAGAAATAGATGCTGATTTTTATGCTGCTAGAGATTTATTAAATGTCAATGAAGCTATAAATACAGTAATGAATCTTCGTGCTGATCTAGCTCAAGGAGCAATGGATGATGAACAGGCATTTGATATAAACAGAACAAGAGAAATTTCATCGCATGTACCAAGAAGACACGCTAATTATATATACACAAAAGGAGGTAATTGGGAAGGAAAACAAAGAGTCCACGATCCTAATTTCTTTAAAAAAGCAGGCGGAAAAACTATGGTATATCAACTTAATTCAAAGAATATTCAGGAAGGATTAAAAGAATTAAACGTTGAGAGCGTACTTCATATTGGCGGAGATGTCGAAGGAAATGATTATGTACTCAAAGCAACGTTTAAAGCGATATTGAATGCTAGAAATTTAACATCCGGAGCAGGTGAAAGTAGAGGTAATCTATTTACTCCTATAACAGTTAGTTTAACAAAGCCATTACCTGAAGGTATAGAAATAGAAAATTTTAGCCTCGATAAAAATCCAGAGTTCTTTGTTAATGAAGGTAAAACAAGAAGCGGCAAAAAAACAGGATTTTTACCTGCATTAGTGGAAAGACTCGGAAATGCAATATTAGAAATTATTGATCCTGATGATATACAACAAAGAATAATTCAATTAGCCGAAGAAGCTGTGGCAGAAAATGTATAAAGATATGATAAAGAAAATTATAATAACAGAAGATCAATTGAAAGACGTTATAAATGTTATAAACGAACAATCTTATGACGACGCAGTTGAAAAATATAAAAGAGAAAGAGATCAAGAAACATCTATGGGAATAGAGGACGCTAGATTATTATACAGGCTTGCACAAAATTGGTGTGAGGGTAGAGTTACCCATCCCGATTGTGAAGAAGTTGAACAACTAGGTAAAAAGTTAAAATTATAAAGATTTTTCCGTTGAGTAATTCTAATATGTGAGCTCCATCGAGAAATCGATGGAGTTTTTTTGTGAAATATTTGGAAATGACAAAAATTGTTTCTATCTTTGTGTTATAAATAATCGAAAATTATAATGAAAAGGACGGGAATGCTTAAAATAGATATATCACAAAAAATATGGATGTCATCAGATTTTCATTACTCACATAAAAATATTTGTAGAGGCACAACTGATTGGCGAACCCTATCGGGAGAAATTCCAATTGAAAATACACGTAATTTTTCATCGCTCGAATTAATGAATAACACAATTGTAAATAACATTAATAATTGCGTCGGACAGGATGATATATTGATATCTCTTGGGGATTTCTCATTCGGAGGAGTTGATAACATTCGTAAATTTCGTGAGAGAATTATTTGTAAAACAATTTATCACTTATACGGTAATCACGATTCAAACATATTAAAAAATCGTGATAATACTCAGGAACTATTCACGGGTCTTTTTGATTATTTAGAGATTGAATATGATAAAAAATGGTTTGTATTATTCCACTATCCGATTAGTAGTTGGAATGGAATTCGTAAAGGATACATACATTTATTTGGACACCAACATTCTTTACCAAAAAATAAATTCAGAAGTGGCAAATCTATGGATGTGGGCATCGATTCTCACAATGAATTTAGGCCATACAATATAAATGAAATTATTTCAATAATGGATAAACGCCCAATTGTTGTTGAATTAGGAGACCATCACGGTGATGATATACAAAATAAAATGGAATAATGAATGAAATTCTTGAAAAATATTATAACGAAGGTTGGTTAATAAAACAAACACATCCAGTTTTGCCATTAACCATCTGGAATTATTCCAGAAAGTGTGCATGGGATAAACATTGGAATTCTATAACTATGTCCTGCAGGGGATTAGTTGTAAATGATGAAGGTAAAATAGTTTCTCAATGCCTCAAGAAATTCTTTAATTATGAGGAATTGAATCCAGAGGATATTCCAAATGAGCCATTCGAAATGACCGAGAAAATGGATGGCCAGTATGGTAATTTATTCTACTATGATAATGAGTGGATTATCACATCGCGCGGTTCATTTGAATCAATTTACGCAAAAAGAGCATGGAAATTACTACAGAAATACGATTATAAGAAATTATCAACTGATTATACATATCTTTTTGAAATCATTTTTAAGGAAGGTAGAATTGTTCTTAAATACGATTTTGAAGATTTAATTATGTTGGCTCGTATTAATATTGAAACAGGAATCGAAGAATCTATCTATAATCAGGGATTTGAAGCTCTTGGTTTTAAACTGGTGAAGAGATATGATGGTAT
>Ga0315288_10003626_pt1 | contig 19725 bp, 16 predicted proteins | sample YL17G11_20_MG_FD_203454 | JGI IMG/M metagenome (GOLD analysis project Ga0315288, IMG submission 203454) | Sediment microbial communities from Yellowstone Lake, YNP, Wyoming, USA - YL17G11_20 | ecosystem: Environmental > Aquatic > Freshwater > Lake > Sediment | place: USA: Wyoming | collected... | reverse complement strand
GAGGTGAGGAGAGATGGCGAAGCATTGGTGGTGACTGTCGAGCCGGCGACGGAAGTGTGTGCGGTGCGGCTTCAGTACCCCTGAAGACAGGCACGGAGGGCCTGCCGACTCACACGGACTGCCAGGCGCGCGAGGACGTCATCCACCAGGGCGCCGAAGGACTCCGAGTAGGCCCGGTCTCCGCTCGCGGCACGCTCCAGATGGCTCTCGAGGACGGCGTTCGCCTCACAAAGATCGAGCTGCAACAGTTGCTGATGGAGGTGGTCCAGGATCAGCACTCGATCCCACCTCCTCCGTCCACGCCCATGGGCTCATAGGCCGCCAGGGAACGCACCTCGACCTCCGGCGTGCCCGCAACCACAACGATCCGCGCCTTCCGCTTCCGCGACGGACAAGACGGCCCATAGGGCATCTGCGCATGGTGCTCCGGATCCGTCGAGATCTGATGCCGACCAGTAAGAACCTCATGCTCGGCGATCACGCTCCCGTCCAGCACGATCTCCACTCGGTCCGGATGCTCCCGGACTGCCACTTGCAGACCCATCGTCTCCGAAGGCACCGAGTAGCGATTGGCATGGAACTCAACACAGGCGTCCGAGGCGACGCGACGCGTCCGCTCGGGAAGATACGGATACGCCGGTCGCCCCGCTATCGGCGTCAATTGCGGACGTTCCGCTCGCCAGGCCAGAGAGTATGATAGGAGGTACTTGGCGATTGGGACGCGAAGGAATAGGGCATGGCGGATCTGAACTCCCTATGGCGCGAGGAACCGGTGGCGATGATCATCCAGCAGACAATAGGGGACAGTCCCGAATGGCACTTCACTAAGCCCTGGAGCGACCTGACAGGCCGCGAAAAGGGGCGAGCAGGAGGGCGTACGAAGCTTCTGGTTACGACACCAAAGGAGGTCCGCGATGCCCATACTCGCCCGTCGCACTGTTCGCCGCCATACCCGGTGTGTCCTCGCGCACGGCCTGTAATCCGCTCTCGTCGTCTACCTCACCTCAACGGTGATAGATACGTTCGTACAGGAGTGCCGGGATGTCTTCCGTGAGCGGTTCTACCCGCCCCTTCTGGTCCTGTGGGGCATGATGTCCCAGGCCGTCTCCAACGACAGCTCGGACCGAGGTGCGCGACGCTCGAGGGATGCTTGACAACTGGGGCGGCGAGGTGCTGCCAAACGACATGATGACGCTGCTGTACCGCGACGTCTTCTACGGCAACCACCTGGTGGACATCAGGGATCTAGCAGCCCTGATGGGGCTGAAAGTCGTCGAGGAGGGGCAGGCCAGAGGGCCGTTTGAGGTCAGATCCGTCATCGGGGAGGGAACCGCATGGACCGCCGGGGATTCCTGAAGACCGCGGGTGTTGGGGCTACCTTGTCGAGCATCAAGCGGGATGGCAACGCACGGGAGGTGCGGACCAACCTGGACGCAAAGCGGGGTCGCCGGTCACTGACCGTGAGGCCCTATGAATTGCTCTGTGTCGTTTGTTCCATCGGCGAAGGGGGCTCTGCACGCCCCGATGGGCCAGTCAACCGCATTAGGCAGGCCGTGCGAGAGTATCCGGACATGCCGATCATCATTGTGTGCAACGCTGGGGATGTCTACCTGTATCAGGACCCCGGCACCGACGACGACACGCCCGAAGGCGCCGATTTCAACAGGAAGAGGGACCTGGACATCCTGCAAAGGATGAACTGGGCGCCGGGCATCACTCTCCCGGCGCGAATGGCCTTTAGCGCGTTGGTGAAGCACATCGCTTCAGTGTCTGGGATATGCGGCTATGACATCGTCACGGCCGACGGGTGGAAGGGCTGCCCGAACGCCAAGAGGGGGTTCTACGAGAAGGGTCTTGAGAAGGGGATCAACGCCATCATTCCGCGACGAGGCGAGGAGGAAATGGAGAGGGAGAAGCAAAGGTCCGTGGAGGCCCTGCTCGCAGCCGAGGAGGTCACCATCCGTCCCCATATCCTTCTCTGCGCGGTCTGTCAGTATGGCGGGGGTACACGCCCCCCTTTCAAGGCCGACAATCTCCCTGACCTGCTCCAGTTGATCCTCACGGAGAAGCCCGAGATCCGGATCACGATGGCAAGGAGCGCAGACTGGATGATGTGCGCGCCATGTCCCGCGCGAGTACCCGAGTTGAATGCGTGTGTCAATGTGCTGGGCTCCGGCGGGCTGTCCAACGAGAAGCGGGACCTCGACATGCTCCAGGTGCTCGGGTTGCACTTTGGGAGCAGTATGGGGGCGAGAGACCTTTTCCGGTTCATCTTCGAGAAGATCCCGACGACGCAGGGCATCTGCAAGCGAGAGGGCAGCGTGTCCCCGTCCGTCTGGTGGGATGGGTGCGGCGAGAGCAATACCATCAAGGGCAACGAGAACTACGAGAAAGGCAGAAGGGAACTGATGGAAAGGCTGGGGGTAGCCTGACAGGCGTTCCTGCGAAAGGCGGACGAAGTCGGAAAAACAGAGGAATTGGGGGCAGTTCCGAAAGCAGCACGACCGCGTCCCACAGCCCGTCTTCCAGCCGCTTCGCGATATAGGTCTTGTACGCATCGAGCTTGCTCGGACGAGGGGCCCGTGGACCATACACGGGCGTTCGTGGATCCAACAGACACTTCCGTACCGTATGACGGCTGAACCCGGTCAACGAACTCATGGCGCTGATGGACAACCCTTGCCGCCGCAACTCCTGGAGCTCTTTCGCCTCAGGACCTCGCAGCAGTCTGGCCACCTCCTCTCCGCTACGAGAAGATGACCCCAAACCACTACTGGGCACTTTCACTTCGGCGTTCTGCGCACTTTACCACCGGCGCTGACACCCACGTGGCGCCGAGGTCGCAGCTCAGCCGAACCGTCAGCCGGGTACAGGCAGCCCAGGGGCCGGGATTCGCGGGGTTCGAGAACAGCAGCCAGTGCTCGAGGCCGGCGGGCGCGGCGTGATCCCGCGCGACCAGACTGGCCTGGCACTGCGTCTCAGGCAGCGCCAGCTCGTCGCCCTGCGTCTCCCTGGTCTGCCCACCGTCTCCGCTGGTGGCGACGTAACGGCACCAGCGCCCGCGGTTGCTGCGTGCGTTGAGCATCACCACGCCCTCCGTCAGCTCCACGACCTGGGATTCGTCGGTGGCGGCATCCACCATCGCCCCGGCGTGCCAGCTCTGGCCGTGGTCGTCGCTGAAGATGACGCGGGACGCTGTTCCGCCGCCGGGGCCGACCGGGCTGTAGCCCGGGATCACGATCCGGCCATCACGGAGTTGGATGCCGACCCCCGGTCCCGCGATGAAGTCGCCCACCTCCGGCTTCAGGTCGCGCGGAGGCGACCAGGTGACCCCCTCATCCTTGCTCGTGGTCAGCAGTAAGGGACCCTCGAAAGGCCTCTGCAAGTGGCTCTGCAGGCCGCCCAAGGCCCTGTAGGTACACAGGAGGATGTCCCCGCTGGCGCGGTTTACCACGGGGCAAGGGTTCATCGTGGCGTTCCCTTCGCCCGGCAGCACGACCCGCAGGGGGTCCCAAGTGACGCCGTAGCCGAAGGTGCGGGGGTACCCGTTGAACATCATGGTGGGGCGAGGCGGGTCCTCGCAGCGACTGCGCTTGAGTACCAGGTCGGTGGGGTCTCCGTCGTCGCCCTCACGCGCCTCACAGAAGGCGAGCACGGCTCCTGACGGCGCGACCAGGAGCGAGGGTATGCGGTAGATGCTGACGCTGTCTTGGCCGCTGATGAATAGGTCGGTCTGACGCAGCCAGGGCGTCTCCTCGGCGGCGGTTGTCGGGTCAGCGAACGAGTTGGCGAGGCTGAGCAGGATCGGGAGCATTGCGAGCCACCCTCCGAGGCAAGTGTGGGCGCAGCGCGTCACGGAGCACGCCGGATAGGATGACCAGAGGTACGTTCTGCCGGCGAGCGTGGGCACCTGCCGCAGATCCGCCCTGGGCCGCGGGAATGACGACGGAGTGCTGCGGGGCCTCACCGCAGCCGTCGCCACTCCTCGATCATCGCCAGCGTGTTCTCCCACGGCATCATCGGGTGGCTCGAGGAACACGCGGTGATGAGAAGCCCGGGTGTTCCGAACACAGCGAAGACGTCCCGAACAGCCTGACGGACGACCTCGGGGCTCCGCTCGTACATGTGGAACGTGTTGCTGGGGCCCGTCCAGAAGCTCTTCCGGCCGCCGAGCTTCGCCTGCACAGCTCGCAGGTCCACGTTGTCGAAGGCAATGTCCAACTGCATGACACAGTCAAGCTCCAGGCCGGCGAGCCAGTCCAACATGGGCATGACACCACTGTGAGCCGTGTAGGCATACGGAAGCCCGGCCCCATGCACTGCCCTTGCCTCCGCCGGCAAGCACCGACCGAGGAACTGCTCAAGCATCGCGGGACTGAAGTAGAGCGCGCTCTCGTAGAAGCTGGAGCGCCGTATGATGTCGGCGCGCCACTCGACTGCGAGTTCGATCAACCGCATGTTCCAGCGATGTTCGAGCTCGATGTAACTGTGCAGCAGGCCGGGGTCATCTACGGCCAGCAGACATACCTGCTCGGCGCCGCACAGCCACAGCGCTCCCGAAAGGCCCGCCCCGATCGTGGCCACGAGGGGAAGGCGCAGTTGGTCGGCCACCGACCTGAGCCCCTCGAACCGTCCGCGCATTCCCTCGATCTCCTCGGCCGTTCGGGGCGGAAGCAGGATATGCCTCAGACACTCCAGGTCGTGCTCCGTCTTCAGCCAGGGGACTCGGAAGTGGCCCACGAAGTCCGTGAAGAAGGGGACGTCCCGACCATGGGGCCAGCGCTCGTCGAACAGCACCGCGGCGTGCAGTTCCCCTGCCGGCGTAGTCCACACCTTGTGGAGCGTATCGCCGTCCTGCCACACATGCGAGGTTACCTCGTCATGCGGATGAAACTCATGGAGCCACCACGCCCCCACCACGGGGTCAACGCCCAGGACGGTCGCGAGATACTCCAGCCCGTCCCCAGGCGACGGCCACGGGAAGTTCCACGGCCGCCCCCGCCGCTGCGCCTCGGAAAGAGGGTTGATCAGAGGGCTGCACGGCACGTAGTCCACGGGCTGGCGCGTCATCGCAGCCACCACGCGCTCCCGCGGTGTCATCGCTGCTGCGGTCATCCGCCATCCTCCCAGCCGTCGCCCGCCCCCACGTCCGGCCACCACGCAGTCTCTCCCAACTGGCGAGTCACTCGCCCACATCGATGGTGAACCGCTGAGTGGCGGCGCCCACCCTCTCGGTAGCTTGGCCAACGACCGTGTACAGCCCCCAACTGAGGGCGTCTTCGTCCACCTGCGGCGCCTCGCGGTCGATGGTGGCCGTAACGATCACCTCAGCGCGGCCCGCGGCGTCCGGTACGCCGGTGAGTAGGCCGGTGGCCGCGTCGATGCGCAGCCACGGGGGGCCCTGCTCCAGCACGAACGTGGGTCTCTCGACGTCCCAGAAGCCCATGCCCAGGTCGCCGCGGTTCCGGGCATCGCCCAGGGAGCGGATGGAGGCGGGCTGGTAACTGTATCCCCGGCCGACCCTGGCGGTCGGCACGGGCGCTGTGTAGATGAACGGCCGGGGCGCGGCCGCGTAGGCCGAAGACCAGCTTCGGTTCCCCTGCTCATCCACCGCCACAATCCGGTAGTAGGCCCTGTTGGCGTTGGGCAGGTCGAGGCCCTCGCCCACGACGACCAGCGCAGTATCGGCTGTCTCGACCACGAAGTTGGCGGGAAACGGGGAGGAGAGCGTGTCGCTCTCGCCCACGTTGACGGCATAGGGCTCATCGCTGACGGAGAAGCCCTTCTCGTCGCTCCCGTAGACGCGGTAGCGCACGGGACGTCGGCCCACGCTGCCGGCCTGCCAGCGCAGCGTCCCCGCTCTGCCCGCCGCGTCGAAGTCCAGAGTGACCTCGACCGGCGGTGTGGGCCCGCGAGGGGTGAAGGTCCAGACGTCGCTCCAGTCTCCCCACACACCCGATCCATCCCTGGCGCGGACGCGCCAGTAGTAGGTGCGGTCGGGCGTGAGCAGGCCCACGTAGGGCAGCGTGTACTGCGGCTTGCCTGCGCCCGGGGTGCGTGAGATCAGCTTGCGGAAGTTCGGGGAGAGCGGCCACCGCATGTCAGGCCGGTCGGATAGCTCCCAGTGGTAGTCAGCGATCGGTTCGCCGTCGGGGTCCGCGGGCGCGGCCCACCGGAACGCGACCCCGGTACCCTCTATCTCACCGCCGTCGGAAGGGAAGATGGGCGCGGGCGGGGGCTCCGGTGGCGCGCTTGCGGAGCGCTCCACCCACTCGTGGGTGACCCGCACCTTCCTCCCGTCCGGGGACGCGTCCGTGTAGACGAACCGGTTCTCCCCGACGACCATCCCGGGCATGCCGAGAGGGGCCATCTGCACGTCATTGACGATCCTCAGCGCCTTCAGTCGCGCCTCGCCCTGCAGGCGGCAGCGCAGGTAGTACTCGTGGAAGGGGCCCCACTCCGAGGGGAACTGGTAGTCGAGGATCCCAGTGGTCATCTCCCTCCATTCCTTGCCGTCGATTGCCAGGGCGATCTCCGCGCCGTCTCCCTCAAGCTCGTACCGACCGCCGACGAAGGGGTAGGGGGCGCGCATTCGCCAGACGATGGTGGCGGTCTGGCCGGGCTCGGCGGCCAAGCCCTCCGCCGTCGCTCGGACGTTCTCGACCGACTCGGCCCCCCTTCGCCACAGGTCCGTAGACAGGTCGGGCGCGTACTCCCACAGCCCGTTGCAGATGGCGTCGGGGAACTTCGGCTTCTCACTACCGTGGTACTTGGTCGGTTCCACATGGCCCCAGCGGTAGACAAGCGCCTCGCCAGGCCGGAGCGTCATGTCCATCGTGGTGTCGGTCCGCGATGTGCGGCTTCCGTGTGCCTCGCCCTCGTAGACGAAGATGGACGCCTGGCGCTCATCCTGGGGGCGTGAGTCAGGGTGCAGGATGCCGTGGGTGTGGGTGCGCTTCACGAGATCGTGGTCGTGGACCAAGTCCTGCTCGCTCGCGATCGTCTCGTTGTCGCGCAGGAGGTAGAGGCCCTGCATGTCACCATCCAGCAGGCGCCAGCCGCCATCGAAGAAGACCTGGGAGATGCAGTGGGTCAGCGGCCTGGCCGGGCAGACCTGGAGGCCCGCCGCGGCCCACAGGCCCGCCATGCAGATGCTGTCGTTGCCGCAGGTGTTGTGGCCGTAGACGTTGTAGACCCGGACGGGATCGCCGAGTTCGTTGTTGTCGCCGACCCAGTGGTAGCGGTAAGTGACCTGCTGATACCAGAGAGCCAGCGCCTTCTCCCGGTCGCTCATCCCGGGCTCGAGGGGAGCTTGCGCGATCTCCTGGATGGTCCGGAAGTTGCTCCGGCCATTCGACAGCCAGGGGTTGACCACGTCGGTCTCGCCCACGTTCTCGATGCGCACGGCGCGGTTCGACTCCCAGGTCAGCTCCACGCCCTCGAACACCCCAAAGGGCAGCCGGCAGTTCTGCCCGTCCATCGTGCCCCCCTGGGTGATGGAGTACTCCTCGCGTCCGCGCGTTATCTCCTGCACTTGCCGGCGCGGAACATCGGTCTCGTGATGGTTCGACGCCCATGGCTCCAGCGCCGCCCCAGCCGCGGGCTGCGCCTCGCAAGGACCGGGCCCGGCTCCCAATGCCAATGCCGCGACGACGCCTACGCACAGCCACCAGCCCATGTCCATCATGCCCTCCGTTCCGGTCGACCTGCGCTCCCAGTCATGCCCCCGGAGCCTGCGGGCGCACGCGATCCTGAGTGCAACCCGCTTGGGTCCTTTCGCCGACCGGCCTGGGCTCCCTTCTGCCTCGGGCAGCGGCAGGGCCGCGGAAGGTGAGCGCCACAAGAGGACGCGGGGGACCCAACTGTGAACTAGACTCTTGGTGGCCGCGTGCCGCCGAGTCGGGAGGTTCGGTCTGTGGGTCGGCAACGCCGAGATGGACCACGGCCCGCCGTCGTTGGCGTCTGCTCCTTCCAGCAGGTGGGAGCGGCGGATCCGGAGACATTGCTGCGCGATACGCTGGCGATGATAGACAAGATGGCGGGACAGGCAGAGGACCATGGGTGGCGCCTCGACCTGGCGGTCCTGCCGGAGTGTTCGTTCCAGTTCGTCAGTGAGAGCGTGGAGGAGATCGCCCAGAGCATTGACGGCCCGATCGTCACGGCGGTGGCCGAGAGAGCGAGGCGGTACCACACCTACGCGACCGCCCCCGTACCGCTCCTGCGGGACGGCCGCGTCTACAACTCCGTTGTGCTACTCGACCGCGACGGTGAGCCCGTTGGGACGTACGACAAGGTCTTCCCGGTCATGATGGGCGATGGGTCGCTCGAATACGGGATCACGCCGGGACGGGAGTTCCCGGTCTTCGACCTGGACTTCGGGCGCGTCGGTGTGCAGATCTGCTGGGACGTTGCCTTCGAGACGGGCTGGGAGGCCCTCGCCGACAGAGATGCCGAACTCGTCCTCTTCCCCACCAACCCGGCTTCTCTGGTGGCTCTGCGCGGGCGCGCGTGGCGGCACGGCTACTGCATCGCGGCCTCCACCGTTGCTCCCCCGGCAGCCCTCGTCAGCCCAACTGGACGTGTCCTGGGAACGACATCCGAGGATAGGGAGGTGTTGGTGCAACGCATCGACCTGGACTTCCGGGTGCTCCACTCGAACTGCATGTGGGAGTGGTCCGAGGAGAGGGCCGAGACGTACGCGGGCCGCGTCAGTGTGGACTGGGACTCCGAGGCGCACGAGTACCTCGTGACGTCGTGCGACCCCGAACTGCCAGTGACGGACTTCCTGCAGGCGGAGGGCCTGTTGACGGGACGTCAGAGGAACGCGCGCAACATCGCGCTGCAACTGCAAGCGCGAGGCGGCCCACCGATCACCCCCGAGCCGGGCGAGCGTGAGCCCACGGACATTGGCGGGAAGGAGTCCGTGGAGAGCACCGGCGTCATCGTGGCGCACCACACCTACCCCGTGATCGAGCTGGCGCCCATGATCGTCACGTTCGACGAGACCGTCGAGGAGATGGTCGCCGGGCTCCTGAACACGAACTCCGACATCACGTCCGAGCACTTCCCGGAGTGCCGGCGCGGCAGGACCGGGCAGGAGGAGGCCACGCTCTTGCTGGCAAAGCCGCTCCACGACCGACAACACGCGCCCGTGGAGGAGGTGCTGCGTCGACTCGATGGATCGGGCTTCGTCCCCGAGGACCTCCCGCAACTCGCCAGGCTGAAGGATCACGCGGACGAGCTGTGGACGGCCGGCGTTCACTTCGTCGGCGCGGTTGGGGCCAGTTCGGTCTGGCGAGGGCCGGACGGTGGCTACTACCCCTACCTCATTCTGGATCCGTTGGACCGCGGCTTCCACCTTCACTGGGCCGAGAGCGAGTGGGGCGGCCCGGTCTGGTTCGTCGTCCGCCGGCGGTGCCTCGGCCCGGAGCGTTGATGTCGGCGCCTCCGTGGGTGACGAGAGTTCCCTCGGGAAAGGAGCGGATCGCCGTGCTACCAGCCCTGCCGGAAGGCAACGGCCTTGCAGCGAGGTACCCCGGGGACGTGGGCATCGGCGATGACGCCGCGGTGGTGTTCGCGGACGGCTTCGAGGACATCGACGACCCGCTACTGGAGACGACCGCCTACCCGCAGAAGGGCAGCAAGTGGGACAACGCCTGGGGCACGGTCCGCATCACCCGTGAACCCGCGAACGTCCACAGCGGCCGTCAGGCGATCGAGATCACGCACACGGGACCGAGGAGCCATGGCGCGGAGAAGCATCTGGACCCGGGATGCGACAGGCTCTTCCTGCGCTACTACATGAAGTACGCGATGCAGTTCCCCGGCTGCCACCACACCGGCATGGCCATCGAGGGCGCCGTGCCGGGGGTGACCATCGGTAGCTCCACCGGCATCCGGCCGGATGGGCGCAACCACTTCACCGCCCTGATCGATACCATGCCGCCGTGGACCGGCGCGTCGCCCCAGCCGCCGGGCTACATGGACATCTACTGCTACCACATGGACCAAGGGCGCAAGTGGGGCGACATCTTCTACCCGACCGGCGAGATCCACCCCAGGGAGAACGAGGGCCTGTTCGGTGAGGAGTTCGTGGCACGGCCCAAGCTCATGGCCGATCGAGGCCGGTGGGTCTGCTACGAGCTGATGGTCGAGGCGAACACGCCCGGCAGTCGAGACGGCCGCGTCGCCTTCTGGATCGACGGCAAGCTCGCTGGGGACTTCCCGAACCTTCGCCTGCGGACCGTGGAGATCCTGAAGGCGAGCTACCTGGTCATCGTATCCTACTCCAGCAGCCAACACGAGAACGTGACCCACTGGTATGACGACGTCGTCGCCGCCACTTCCTACATTGGGCCACAGGTGAGCACCAGGTCCTAGAGGACTGCACGGCCAGAGCAATGGGGATGGCGTCGGTATCTGGGGGACTCCGTTCACCTCCACGCAGACGAGCCGGTGATCCAGGCCGCGGGCGTGCTGGGCGACGGTGTGGTGGCTGAGGTCCCGCTCGAGCGCGATGTGGCGGGGAAAGCCGTTGAGTAGGGGCATAGTCTGCATACCGCGCACACTCCAGAGTGGTCGGAATGCCGTGGTACTTCCGAGGCGTCTGGGGTGCACACAGAAATCGATTCTGCCCCTAGTCGGGGTGTTACGAGGCGGAGAGTGGGCCTGTAAGCCGAATCCTGTTCCGAGCCGCAGGGGCTCGGCGGCGGCCATCTATCTGGGACAGCTGTCGCCAGCTGCCTCTAGCGACCAACCCGGGGAACGGCGGGCCACCGTTACGGGCCACGACCACGAGGGCCGCGCCCGCCTCCCCCTACACGGTCTTGCTCCGGACGGGGTTTGCCCGGCCGCGACGTCTCCGCCGCGCCGGTGGGCTCTTACCCCACCATTTCACCCTTGCCGGCGGCGCCGGCGGTGTGTTTCTGTGGCACTTTCCGTAGGGTCGCCCCTCCCTGCCGTTAGCAGGCGTCCTGCCCTATGGAGTTCGGACTTTCCTCGGGCGCCGGAGCCGTAGCCCCACGCCCGCGGCCGCCCGGCCCACTCTCCGCCACGAAGTGTACACCCGAAAACCGGGGACAGCCACCGGTTTCGCGCGGGAGCCGGCATCCTGGGGGGCCATCACCAGCGAAACCGGTGGATGTCCCCGGTTCTCGGGATCATCCGCCGAACTCGGCGCTCTCGGCGGTCATGGCCGCGCGGTGGGGGCGGATGGAGGCGCCGTACTGCAGCTGCGCAGCGGCGTCGGATGGGAGCGCGTCTGCTAGGGCGTCCGCGAGAACCGCACCGTCGTAGGGCGCTGGGCCAAGGTCGAGCAGGCGAGAAAGGGTGGGGGCGACGTCCACCAGTCGGGCGGGGTAATCCGAGACCACGCCTGCACGGACGCCCGGGCCTGCGATGATGAGAGGGATATGCTGCGCGCGCCACGTGAAGCCCGTGTGCAGGCCGAACTGCGTGTCGCGCAGGTTCTGCGACATCACCGTGTCCTCGTGCAGCGCGAGGACGACATCCGGCCCATGAGGGCCCTGGTAGGTGCTCAGCAGCCAGCGGTAGGCCGCGTCCAGCTCCGCGCCAATCGGGGGCCCTGCCACCAGCTCGTAGGGCGCGCCAGGGTTCCCGTCCGGCCGGTAGTACACCGCGATGAGCCGGTCCAGTCCGCGACGCAGAATCTCCTCGGCGACGTACCGAGCCTTGGACGAGTCGCTCAGCCAGATGTGCTGGTGGTCGGGCAGGCTCTTCGTGCCGAGACTCTCGATGATCTGCTTGATCGGGGCCGGGTCGATGATGTGGCGGCTGGGCACCATGCCGTGGTCCGCCGTCACCACGAAGACGGTCTCACCCAGCAGGCCTTGGGCGCGGTACTCGTCGACAAGCCGCCCGATCTGCCGATCGGCGTTGCTCAGCACCGCCGCCATCACATCCGGCGCCAGCAGCCCTCCCCGCTCTTGGCCCACCCGATCCATCTCGGGCATGTTGATCATCAGCAGAGCTGGCCGATGGTCGCGGACGACCTTGATGGCCGCGGTGATAGCTGTGGTGTCGAGGTAGGTCCAGTCCCATGCCTCACCCGGCGGGCCGTCCTCGCGTCGAGCGTCAGGAGGGAACGACAGGTACTCATCGGCGTCGGGCGCTCCCATAAGTGCTGCAGCGTAGAATTTGCCGCAGGAGACAGCGGCCACGTAGCCATCCGGGTACCGCTGCTTCACCAAAGAGGACAGTGGCTTGACATCAACGCCGTCGTATGCGTGAAGAAGGGTGTTGTCCCATGCGGCCTCTAGGCCCGTGAGGTGCACCCAGTCGCCCGTGACGACATCGTGCCACTCGTGGGCCACGACACCATGGCAGGATGGGAGCCGCCCGGTGACGAGTGTCGCATGGCCAGCCGGCGTATCGTTGACCACGTGTCCCACGATGGCATCGGAGTAGCGGACGCCGCGGGCCGCCAACGCGTCCAGGTTGGGGGTGGGACAGAGCCCAAGGTAGTCAGCGCCGCACCCGTCGATCACGATCAGCACGGCCCGGGATGGTCCCGGAAGTAACTGGGCGCTCGCCGGGCTCAGCGCGCTCGCAAGCAAGCCCAGCGCGATCGCCACAGTGGCCGAGACTCTTGCCACTCAGCACCTCCGTCGTCGGCGTTAGCGACTCACAAGAGTAGACGCGCGAGTCGAAGCCCGGTTGCCGAGCGAGGGCATTCGGCCAGGCCTCTCACAGGCACTCAGCCCCGACAGGCGAGACAGCGAGGGAGGCACACCAGGCTTCCACTCCGCTGGCCTCGAAGGCGGCGACCATGGCCCGCCCCGCCGCGTCAGCCCCCGATTCGCACAGGGCACAGACCGACGGCCCCGACCCGGCAACGAACACGGCGAGCGCCCCGGCCCGTGCCCCGGCGTCAAACACATCCGCAACACCCGGGATGAGGTGGGCGCGGTATGGCTGGTGCAGGCGGTCCCGAGCCGCCTCACGGAGCAGTGTGAGATCGCCGCTGTGGATTGCGTGGAGCCACAGAGCCGTGCGGGCGGCGTTATAGACGGCATCGGCCATGGGCACCTCTCGGGGGAGCACCTGCCGCGCTGCCTCCGTGGAGACGCGGAGCTCCGGGACCGCAAGGACGCAGGTCACCCTCGCGAGGTGTGGCGAGGCCACCGGCACCGCCTGGACATGCCCCGCTTCCTCGACAGTCAGCACGAGCCCGCCCAAGAGCGCTGGCGCCACATTATCCGGGTGCCCCTCGATGCGCGTGGCGAGATGTAGCACCGCATCCGGCGGCAGCGGTCTCCCCATGAGCTCGTTGGCCGCGACGATCCCGCCGACGATGGCGGCAGAGCTGCTGCCCATCCCCCTGGCAAGCGCGATCCTGTTCACACAGGCGATGCGCAGAGGAGGGCACTCGCGACCCGCCTCCTCGAACGCCTGCCGAGCGCTCTCCGCGACCAGGTTGGTCGCGTCCTCGGGCAGTGCGCCGCAGCCCTCACCTGCCACGGCGACATGAGTCGTCGGCCCATGGCCGATCGCCATGGACACCTCGTTGTGGAGCGCCACCGAGAGCCCAAGGCAGTCGAACCCCGCGCCGAGGTTAGCGATGGTGGCCGGCACCCGAACGCGCACGCTGTCCCTCATCACCGGCCATCCTGGGCGAGGGCATTGTGGTAGACGCGAGGCATTCGCGGCCCGATACGCGACACGATCTCGTGAACCACGGTATCGCAGTGCGCCGCGTGCTCGGCCGCATCCACGCTGCCGCCGTGGCCATCGTTGCCCAGGAGGGTGACCTGATCGCCCTGGGCCACTCCGCGCACGTCGGTGACGTCGATGAGAAGCTGGTCCATACAGACACGTCCGATGATGGGGGCCGACTGCCCGCGGACGCTGACCCGCCCGCGGTTGCTGAGGCGTCGGTCGATCCCGTCGGTGTAGCCGACCGGCACCACGGCGACACGGGTATCTCTCTCGGTGACGAAGGTCCCGCCGTAGCTCACGGGCGCCCCTGCGGGGACGTCGAAGACATGGGGGATACGGGCGCGGATGGCCATCACCGGCTGGAGCTGGATCGGTCGCTCCGCCCCCATGGACCGGGAGATGACCCCGTAGAGCGCGATCCCCGGGCGTACCGCGTCCAGGTGCGTCTCCCTGTACCGCAGCATCGGCGAGCTGGCCGCGATGTGCAACATGGGCACCGAGACCCCCGCCTCGCGAACGGCGGCCGCCGCGCAGCGGAGCAGGTCGATCTGGTGTCGAGTGAACTCCGCGTTGTCAGATGAGGCGATGTGCGAGCTGAGCGCCGCGAGCTGTAGGCCCGGCAGTCTCGCGACTTCAGCCGTGAACGAGGGCGCCTGCTCTGCCGTCACACCGATGCGGTTCATGCCCGTGTTGACCTTGACGTGAACCCGGGACGGGACACCGCGCGCGACGGCTGCCACAGACAGGGCCTCGGCGAACGCCATGGTGCACACAGTTGCGTCGATACCGGCGGCGACGAACAGCTCCGCTTGCTCCGGCGGCGGCGCACCGAAGACGAGGATGGGGCCGGAAACGCCGCTCTCGCGCAGCTCCAAAGCCTCCTCGATGAGCGCCACCCCAACGGCTGCTGCGCCGCCCGCCAGGGCCTCCCGAGCGATGGGCACCAAGCCGTGCCCGTAGGCATTCGCCTTGATCACGGCGAACACGTCGCATCGCGGCCCGACCCACTCGCGGATCGCGGCCAGGTTCGCCCGGAATGCCGCCAGATCAATGTCAACCCACGCGGGACGCACGGCCGGCTCCTGAGCAGCAGTAACGACGGCGGGCATGATAGTCGCCGTGGCGAACGAGCGTCAACTTTCACGCTGTGGGCTCGGCCCCTTGTCCGCCCCACTCGCGTGTGGGAAGATGTGCACCGGAGTGACGGGCGGACGGCGCGAGCGAGGACCACACGGCCTGAGGTTGGCTGGAGGCTGCAGGATGAGAGTCCGGATCGCGAGCACGAAGCAGGCCATCTCAGTGATCGCCGCGCACGATGCCGCGCAGGCCCTCCGAGAGGCGATCTCCGCACAGGGCACGGCGCGCCTCACACTCGCAAGCGCCGCGAGCCAGCTCGACATGCTCGCAGAGCTGGTATGCGCGCCCGAGCTTGACTGGTCCCGGGTGGCCATGTTCCACCTCGACGAGTACATCGGCATGGCTGCCGACCATCCGGCGAGCTTCCGGCGTTTCCTCCGAGAGCGCTTCCTCGCGCACGTTCCGTCTCTGGCCGCTTCGCACTTCATCGAGGGCGACGCCCCTGACACGGGTGCCGAGATCGCGCGCGTGAGCCGCCTCGTCGGCGAGGCGGCCGTGGATGTGGCTTGCATCGGCATCGGCGAGAACGGCCACCTCGCCTTCAACGACCCGCCCGCGGACTTCGAGACAGACGAGCCCTTCATCCCCGTGGAACTGGATGAGGCCTGCCGAAGGCAGCAGCTTGGTGAGGGCTGGTTCCCCACACTGGACGATGTCCCGCGGCGGGCCATCTCGATGAGCATCCGGCAGATCCTTCGGAGCCGGCGGCTCGTCGTTGTCGTCCCAGATGGGCGCAAAGCGGTGGCGGTGCGCGATGCAGTCGTCGGGCCGCTCTCGAAGAGGGTGCCGGCCTCCATCCTCCGCGTACATCCGAGCTGCACGCTCTACCTCGATGAGGCCGCGGCTTCCCTGTTGCCGGCAGAGGTGCTCTGGGCCGCGCGCGAGGCGGGAGGGCGGTAGGCCGGGCACGGCGCAGTGAATGCCCGCTCGCGGAGGGCAGCCTGCAGCTCCGGCGTGAGCTGGTTCGCCGAGAAGAAGCACACGCCGCGAGCGCCACGCTGTCGGCAAAGCGAGTACTGGGCCAGGATGGCGTCGGGCGTGGGGAGAGGGCCGCTATCGTTCCCGACGTTGTAGATCGCCAGCCCGGGGATGATGCGTGTCCACTGGGGATCGAGACTTTGCCACTCGTCTACGTTCGCGCGGAGGGACTCGATGTCCGAGGTATAGGCCATCGGCATCACGTAGTCGACGAGGCCCTCGCGCAGCCACAGCGGCCAATCCTGGAGCCGCGCCTTGGACGACTCGACCGATCGGAACACGGACGCCGTCAGCAGGCAGTCCGGTCGCACCGACCGCAGCTTCTCGCGCATCAAGCGCACGAGTGACGTCACCTGATCCTCACGGAACCTCACCCACGCCTCGGCGACGCGCACCGCCTCGCCGGCCGTCAGGCTACCCGGCACGATCGGCAGGAAAGGGTGCTCCGCTACGGCGACGATCGCTGTATAGGCGTTCAGCGAGCCATCGGCTTTGGACAGCCCGCTCACATTCCGGATGTGCTCGCTATCCATCGCTCGGATCGGCGCATCGACGAAGATCGCACGGCCGCCGGCGCCCACGAAGAGGGCGAGCCCGTTCGCGGATGCGGCATCGAAGAGGTAGCACCCGGGCAGGACCAACACGGAGTGGGGGTCGAGTGCCTCCAGGTTGGCTGGATCGACAGCCGTGGCCGCCAGGCCCAGGTTCTCGCGCAGCCAAGCCTGCATGGAGTCCGCGTAGCGCGTCCCGTACGTCTCGCGCGTCGGGGGTGGCAGAACATACCGCAGGAGATCCTTCTGCGCGCCGAACTGCCGCAGGGCACGCCGCAGCATCTCATCCCCGGCCGGCGTCCGGCTGCGGAAAGCCTGCCAGCTCACCGTGAGGCACTGCCCGCGACCGTAGTCGTTGACGGAGACCGCGGGACGACCGTCTCCGAAAGCCGCGAGGACGCGCGCTGTCGTCGGCCCGCTGATGACGTTCCCTGTGACCGTCGCGATGATCGGAAAGCCGTCGCTATGGATCGCGTCGAGGCTGTAGCCGCACTCGCGCGCGAACCCGGCCTTCGCCGCTGCCGTATAGCCCCATTCGAGCCCGGGGTAACGGATGAAGTCGAGGTGGATGCCGTCCACGGGGTACTTCGTGGCCACTTCCTCGACGAGGCGGAGCATGAAGTCGCGGACCTCGGGGTTGGCGAGGTCGTACCAGTCACCCGTCTCGCCGCGATCGTTGGCGAGCCGCCAGGCCGGGTGCTCCGGGAACAGCCGGCCCAGCTCACTGGTCCCGTAGTTGCCGACAACGAACCGGGGATGGACCTCGATGCCTCTTGCATGGGCGAGGGAGATGAAGCTCGCGAGCGGGTCGAAGCCCTGCTGGACGACATCCGCCCGCGGCGCGACGCGACTGTCCCAGTAGGCGGTGCCGCCCCAGTAGAAGAACAGCGGGTAGATCGCGTTCAGCCTCGCGTTGGCCAGGCTGTCCGCGAGCGCGGTCGCCTTCCCCGGCGTGTCCATCGCCGTTGCGTGGGACCAGATACCCCGAAGCTCGGCCTGCGCGCCAGCGACGCTAGCCACCAGAAGCGTAGCCGCGAGCACAATGGCACCTGCAACGCCAGCTCTCACCTCACAGGTTCCCCTATCGCCTCCCACTCGACCGCAATCCTCTCAGCGTCGTTGCAGGTGAGCTGTTCGGGGTCCAGAGCCGACTGACCTACCGGAGCCCGCCCTTCTGGCGCGACCTGGCGTTCCGCGGAGTCACGCCAACCCTGCGGATGCGTCGGACATCGTGGTAGGAGGGAGGGGGCACGGACCATGAACTCCTCACAGGCGGAGAGGCAGTTTCAGTTGCTAAAGAGGATTGCCTTCCTGCTCTGGGTGCCGCTGGTGCTCTGGCCGAGCGCTCGGGGCATTGTGTGGCTGCAGCTCCGGCTGCTCACGGGGCTCGCCCCGAGAGGCGTCCACTACGAGTCGCCATGGTACCGGCCCGACGGGTGAATCATCCCCATAGAGCCCTCAGTTGAGGTGCGCCCAGAACACTTCGCTAAGCTTGCAGAGGACTCCGGGTCGCCGGAGGACGCGGTAGACGCTTGGACAGCCGGAGCGCTGATCCTGCGTAGCGATCGTGAGAATGACGAGTCCCGCTACTCTCCCGAATGCCTGCGGAAGGTCATCGAGCTGGCTCCGGACGAGCCTCGGACCTGGGCACTATCGCTGTATCAGAACTGGTACGCGCTCTACTGGGCAGTTCGGTCCCCGGATGACGAGGGGACGCTGACCCCGATGACCGCGGACGAGTACCAGCGAGTAGAGGAGGCCATAGGCCGCGGGCGAAGCCTCGAGCCCGCAAACGCGCTGTGGGACGTGGCCGCCGCAGCTCTCGCACTGTACGATCGCGATGGGCCATCTGCTGAGCAAGCGCTGTGTGGTGCCTCTGAACGGCTGTACTTCCGGGATTACGTAGAGGAGTTCGCTGAGGCCACGGCGGTCTGCGCCGGGCGCCTTCCGCTGAGCCCGTATTCCGCTCGAGTCGTCGCGTACCAGGAAGTGGGCATAGGCGGCCGCGACTGCTGGCCCGAGATCGCTCGCAAGTTGGGCCGGTTGTTCGCTGGGGAAGCCGCGCGGCTCGAGGAGCAAGGCACTGTGGGGGAGGCCCTGACCCTCGATGGGGCGATCATCCAACTGGACCGTCTGATGTGGTGGGCCCCGCCTTCGCCCTCTGCAACCTCGACTGAATGGCGTCAGCGTCTGCCCTTCTCCAGCCAAGTGTGGCGCCAACGTTACCCTAAGTCGCTGAGTGGAAGCGCATCATCGGAGTTCGCGAGCCGAGGCCGGGGGACCCAAGCGCTGGACAGCTTCCTCTCCTTGGCGATCTCCTACGGCCGCACCGACCTGGCTCTCCAGGCATCGGTGGCCGCGCAGCACATCGAGGAGTGGAAGGCGAGCGCCGATGAGCGTAGGCGGTCCGAGCCGGTGCTTGCGTACGTCGCATCCTGCTCCTGGTGGGTGGAGCTTCCAACGCTGGCCCTTCTCGCGGTATGGGTGGCCGGCGCTGTCGGCATCCGGTGGCTTGCCATGGCCGTCGCACGGGCACCGGAAAGGCGGGGGTACCGGGTGGCCTACGGCGTAGCGGTTAGCGCGGCCCTGCTGTTGTCGTGCGAGGCGGTTCGCGGCCTGGCTATGCCTGGCGGTGGTTTCGGAGAGGTGCAGGTCGTGACGTGGTTGACGCGCCTCCGGGACTTGGCTGGTCTCGCGGCCCCCTGGGTGATAGCCGTCCTGGCCGGCGTGCTCGTTGTGCGCCTAGAGGCCAGAGCCACCCGCGGTTGCACCACCTGGGCCCCCAAGACACGTCGAGCGCTGGTCTGCATCTCTCGCCTTCTCGCGTGGGCGTTGGCGATCGGCTATGCCATGCTGACCCTCACCCAGGCCGCGCTGCAGGCCAAGTGTCTGCCTCTGTTGGTATGACCCGGCCGCCCTTCCAGGGGGCCGGTGGCGGACGGGCCGTCCGCCCTGCGTCGGCCCGCTCGCGCTCAGCCGCCCTTCGTGCCCGCGGGGCTCCTGACCCGCACACCCCGGCTGCCAGCGAACCATGCGGGTCGGGAGACCCGCGGGCACGGGAGCGTGATTGGGGCTGGCGTTGGGAGAGCGGCAAGACGGAAGATGAGCGGGAAGCCCCCCTCCCGACCTCCCCCGCGAACGGGGGAGGGGCAGCCTCCTGCCTCGCGTCCCTCTTCCCCCCGTTCACGGGGGGACCGAGGGGGGGCAGGCGGCCTCACGAGAACCAGATCACGTTGCTCTTGAGCGCCTCGTGGGCCTCGGGGCTCAGGGGGGCGATGATGCCGAAGACGATGCCGGCGATGAAGTAGTGCGAGAGCGCCATGCCCAGCGCGGCGGGGAGGAAGCGTCGGTAGGCGCGCACTCCGCCGAGCTTGAGCACCGT
>Ga0315288_10003625_pt1 | contig 19727 bp, 19 predicted proteins | sample YL17G11_20_MG_FD_203454 | JGI IMG/M metagenome (GOLD analysis project Ga0315288, IMG submission 203454) | Sediment microbial communities from Yellowstone Lake, YNP, Wyoming, USA - YL17G11_20 | ecosystem: Environmental > Aquatic > Freshwater > Lake > Sediment | place: USA: Wyoming | collected... | reverse complement strand
GGCCGCTGATCGCGTGCCTGAGCTTGCCCTGGCTGCTCGTCTATCTCGGCCTGCACGTCGTGCAACGGCAGATCATCTTTGTGGACCTCGCCCTGGCCCAGGTGGCCGCGCTCGGGACGTGCGCGGCGATGCTCGCCGGCTGCGACCTCCACTCCTGGCAAAGCTACGCCTGGTCCGCGGCGTTCACCTTGGTTGGGGCCATGATCTTCACCCTCACGCGTCCCCGACACCCGCGCGTGCCCCACGAGGCGCTCATCGGCGTGGTGTATGTCGTGGCGGCCGCGGCAGGAGTTCTGATCCTGACCCAGACGACCGGCGGCAAGGAAGAGCTGCAGCGGTCGCTGGTGGGAGAACTGCTCGTGGTGCCGCCGGATGAAGTGTTGAAGACCATCGGCCTCTTCGTCGGGATCGGCGTCGTGCATTACCGCTTCCGGCGGCAGTTCCTGGCGATCTCCCATGATCCCGACGCGGCTGGGCAAGGCGGCCTGCCGGTCGCGTGGTGGGATTTCCTGTTCTATGTGCTGTTCGGCTTTGTCGTCACCAGCTTCGTGCACCTGGGCGGTGTGCTGTTGACCTTCTCCTACCTGATCGTGCCCGCGGTGTGCGCGAGTTACCTGGCGGACTCCTGGCGCGGCCGCCTGGCGGTCGGTTGGGGCGTCGCCACGCTCGCCAGCCTCATCAGCCTGGGCCTGACACCCAAGCTCGATCTGCCCATCGGCGCGACCATCGTGTGTGTGCTGGGCCTGTTGCTCGTGCTCGTGGCTTTCGCGGCGCGGTTCCGTCGCCCAAGAGCGTCGGAGACATGAGACACCCTCAAGGGTGGACACCCAACAAGTTCCGCGACGCGCACTACGCATTCGCCAAGGATTCGAAACAAGCCCAGACTCTCGTCTGCTCGCTGACCCGACTTGACGGCCCTGTGGATGCAGGCTTACAGTGCTGGCATTAGGTGGTTTGAGAATGGCGGATGGCACCGATGAAACGGATTCTTGAGATCATCGCCGGACTGGCTGCGGCCACTTTGGTTGCCGCCGCTCAGGACGTCGTGCAGATTGACTTCCGAAACTACATTCCCGGCGTGCTGGACGCTCCGGTCTTCTACCCGGATGGAGTCACACGCATCGCATTCAACTGGACTCCCTACAAGCCCTACGCAAGCCTCTGGTTCAGCAAGGCGAGCAACGACCCACCTTTTTCGTCATTCACGAGAGCCAGCGATGACTATCTCTTTCAGGGATCCACGAATGCCGGTTACTGGGTGCCGACGCTAGCGGTGCTGCCGGACGTGAAGTTGGGAGAACACATCTGGGTTCTAGTGATCGTTCGGGAGTGGCCCGATGGGATTAACTATGACACTCAGCCCGGCCGGAGAGGGGACAGCAAAGCCCTAAGTCTTGTCGTGACGAATCCGGTCATGACGCTGGTTGGCCTGGAGCCTTTCTGCCTCCAGCCGGAGCCCACTTGGTGTAGGATTCCGGACGGGCAGACGGTCTTTAGCTGGGTGCACCAGGGCGCCTCCACCTATTGGCTGGAGAGCACTGAGAACCTGGCGGCGACGAATTCCTGGGTGACGGTCTTCACTTTGATCTGGGGGCCGGGGCTAAGTGGATCCGTTATGTCGGTCACCAACCCGATCGTCGGGCCGCAGCGTTTCTACCGGCTTCGGCGATGGCCGTAGGCCGAGGGTTTGATGAGACGGCGACTGACTCTCCGACGCGTCTGCCGGCACCATCTACCTGATCTTCGTTGACGGCTACGACGGGGCTGGCGGTTCGGTGCAGTTGAACTTCGGCTATGAGGAGCCGGTCCTCACGATGCAGCTCCTGGCGCCTGCTTCAGGAGGGCCTTGAAGCCGGCCTGCTCGAAATGCCGATCCCCAGTCAGAGCGTCAGTGATCTTTTCCGCCTCCATCACTACGAAGGAAACACAGTCTGTCAGCGGCCATTCCTTGTCAGGGCGGTCCCGGAATCGCTGGATCCCTCGTTCGAGCAGGGCAGGCGTCAGGCGGACAATCTTGATGCGCTGGTCGGCCTGCAGGGATCCGTACAGGGCCAGGAAGTCGTCGCGGTCTCGCGGGTCACAGAGAGCATCGCCGATTTCGAGAAGCACACAGTCGGTCGTGACGATCTGCTGCCAAGGGCGGCGATGCTCGATGACCGCCTGTTCGTGGGCGGGGTCATCCTCGTTGAGCAACGCCAGGAAATGGAAGCTGTCCGCAAAGACGGCTTTCATGTCTTCTTCGGGTGGCCTTTAACGTAGTGGGCGTGGTTGAGGGCGTAGTCCTTCGGCCAGTGGGGGCGCGGCTTGGCCAGTCGAAGGACCGCCCGGATGGACGGCTCGTCCGCCGGCAGCAGTTCCAGCGGTTCAACTCGAACCTCAGCTCCTTCGGGCAGCTTGACCCCAGAAGACAGCACCACCACGCCGTCCTTTACCTTTCCGGTGTAGCTCATGACTACCGCATACCATGCAAGCCGCGGTCGCGCCAGCGATTTGCAGCAGTCCTCACTGCGCCGAAGGGCGAAAGGCTTGTCTCCGACACCGCTCACCACCAGCGACAAGCCGGTGAACAGCCCTCCGCTCAGGAGCGTTTTGCAGAAGAAGCCAACCGGCCCTCACTCGGAAGCGACCGTCGTTCGCCGGCGGAGCCAGTCCAGGTCACGGTTGCCTGGTGACTGGTCCCAGTGGGCGAGGATATTCCCCGTCACCGGTTTGAGGGTCCGCGCATCTCGCCAGCGGTGAGTCTCGGCGTGGCCGTCGGCGAACGTCAGGACCCCGCTGCCTCGATGCAGGCTGGACGGGTAATGGTAGAAGCCATCCACGCTGCTCCCCGGCATGTAAACTACGAAGGCAGGCATGCACAAACTGTCGGGGTGCACGTCCTGGAATACAAACAGCTCGGCCGGCGAAGCGGCGTCCAGATCGGATGACTTGACGAAGAACTTGTACCCGGAATCGAGCTCACTGGCCTCTCCCGTCCACCCCAGGAAGGCGTTCATCGCGTAGGAACGAATCTGGGGCGCGCCTTTGACTCCACTCCGCCTGAGCACACTGTGGTCCTCCGGGCATTTGAAAACCGCAGCGGACTGGACATAGCCGCCGAACGCAGCGTAGTCCGGGTTCAGCAAGAACTGCGTGTTGGTGTAGGCGGGGAGGTAGAAATGAGTGTCGCCGGCAACCCAGGTCTTCTGCCCCGAGTGATCGTCCGGGTTCGAGTGACCGTTGGGCGCCAAAGCGTCCTCGTGGTCCACCGCGTAGAGATTCCAGGCGAGCAGCAACTGCCGCTCGGCGTTGAGACATTGGACCCGCCGAGCCTGCGACTTCGCCTTGGACAACGCGGGAGCGAGCAGCGCCGCGAGAATCCCGATGACCGCGATGACCACCAACAGCTCGACCAGCGTGAAGGCCGTGTTGATTGTGCGTTTGCTCAACTGTGCGTACATCGTTCGGATGGCCAACCGCCTCACAATCTCCGGCTGAGATGGCGTCCTCGCCGCCGTGCGAGGAACTCTCCCATGCCGTGAATCACGAGCCTGCGAGGTAGTTGCCTTCCATTTGAGAATCACTTCATGTGCCGAGTGTGCGCCGGCGTCTGCAAGTCCTTTGAATTCAACGGAAAAAGCCTCGAAGCTCGCCTCTTGAGCACTCCGTGCTCGCTCGGCAGTGAACTGTCCCTGCAATGCCGCTGCATTCTGAGGACTACGCCAACTTTAGCCACCCACCCAGCCCGAAGCGATGGCGTCCGTGGCCGCCGCTCGTCGTCTTCGTCGGCGTCCTCGGAACGAGGTGCCAGAGACTGGGCCGGAGGACGACGACGAGGACGAGGACGACGACGGGGGCGAGCCACGTTGGGGGAAGACCGACCTGATCACGACGCTGCCTTTTCCCTTGTCGCTCATCGCCGGTTTCCCCATGCTCCCGCGACAATGGCTGAGCGGATGGTTCCCGATGAATTGGCGCGGCCCGACGTGGCGCTGGAGATGACGCTCCGGCCGTCGCTCTTCTCCGAGTTCACGGGCCAGATCAAGGTCCGCGAGCGCCTCCAGATCGCGGTGCAGGCCGCCCGGCAGCGGGGCGAGGCCCTCGATCACATTCTCCTGAGCGGCCCGCCGGGCTTGGGAAAAACCACGCTCGCTCACATCCTGGCCAAGGCCATGGGGGCGAATCTCAAGACCACCAGCGGCCCCACCGTGGAAAAAGCGGCGGACGTCGCCGGCCTGCTCACCAACCTCGAACCCGGCGACGTGCTGTTCATCGACGAGATCCATCGCCTTCAGAAGGCCATCGAGGAATACCTCTATCCGGCGATGGAAGACTTCAAGCTGGACATCATCATCGATCAGGGGCCAAACGCGCGAAGCGTGCGCCTGAGTCTGCCGCGGTTCACGTTGATCGGGGCGACGACTCGCAGCGGCCTGCTGACGGCGCCGTTGCTGACCCGGTTCGCCGTGCGTGAGCGGCTTGACTACTACGCAGCCGAGCAACTGCAGACAATCATCGTCCGCTCGGCGCGGTTGCTGAACGTGGAGATCGACGACACCGGCGCGCACGAGATCGCCCGGCGCAGCCGCGGGACACCGCGGATCGCGAACAACCTCCTGCGCCGCGTGCGCGATTACGCCCAGGTGCGCGGCGACGGCCGGATCACGGGCGACCTGGCGGACAAGGCGCTGGCCATGCTGGAGATCGACGAGCACGGCCTGGACGAAATGGACAAACGCATTCTCGAGACCATCATCCTCAAGTTCAGCGGCGGGCCGGTCGGTCTCAACTCGCTGGCCGTGGCGGTGGGGGAAGAGCCCGACACGCTCGAGGAGGTGTATGAGCCGTACCTCATCATGGAAGGCTACCTGAACCGCACGTCCCAGGGCCGCGTGGCCACCGAGTTGAGCTACCGGAGGCTGCGGGTCAAGCCGCCCGCCGGCCGGCAGGAGGCCTTGCTATGAACCGCGCCGCGGAACGACCCGGTAGGGACGCGTTCCACCGCGTCCCACGCTCGTTTGAGGGGAACGGGGACGGAGTGGAATCCGTCCCTACCGTTCGTTGGGAGGCGCTGGGAACGCAAGCCGGTCTTCCCTGCTCCTCGGGGCCAAATTCGCACACCGCTTGATGCCTCATGGACCAAGCGCTCCTGGTGCGGGGGTTGATGTTGTTTGTGGGCTTCGTGGCCCTGGTGAGTCTCCATGAGTTTGCCCACGCCTGGATGGCGACGCGCTGCGGCGACGACACGCCGCGGCTGCAAGGCCGGCTCACGTTGGACCCGCTCGCCCACATCGAATGGCTGGGCACCATCCTCCTGCCGCTCATCGTGACGTTTCTCGGCGCCGCCAGCGGTAACATGATGCTGTTCGGCTGGGGCCGGCCGGTCGAGGTGAACCCGGCCAACTTCCACCGTCGCCGTCTCGACGACATCCTCGTCTCCGGTGCCGGTCCGGCCATGAATGTGATCGCAGCGGTGGCGATTCTGGGAGTGACGCGGCTGGTGGATTGGGGCGGGGGGGGGTCGTTTGTGGAGGCGGGGCTGGAGTTGGCGCGCCTGAGCCTGTTCCTGTGCTTCTTCAACCTGTTGCCGATCCCTCCCTTGGACGGCGGCCACATCCTGAGGAACTTGATCGGCATCAGCGCCGAAGCCTATCGCCAGCTCAGCCAGTTCAGTTTCCTTTTCCTCATCGTCCTCATTCAGATCCGGGCCGTCCAGGTTTTCCTCGCCGCGTTCACGGACACGGCGCTGGTGCTGCTGGCGCTCCCGTTCGGCTGGAACCTGCTGGGGTAGTTGGATGAGAAACCGGCTCATGCGCGCCGCTGGCGTCAGCCCCGGCCGAATTCAGAACACGTCACGTCGGAGATGACTTCACGGTGCGGCCAGGCGTCCGCCCATCGAGCGGATCAGTTCATCGAAGTAGTCCGGCACGGTTGGACCGAAGAACGACATGAGCCGGGACTCGTAACCGTTCAGGTGGTAGTACCGGTCGGGGATCACATAGCCGACGTAGTCGCCGCCGAAGCTCGTGATCACGGCCTGCCGGTCGCGGAGACGCAGGTGTTCCTTGAGGCCCAAGGCCAACTCGCCGCTGAAGTCGCAGGGGGTCGAAATCCAAAGGGAGTTCCCCAAGCAGAACACCTGAAGGTAAGTTTGCGGCTGCACGCGCAACAGGCGCTTCGCGAGCCAGGGACGCATCCGCCAATCGTCGGTGAGCCGCACATGCAACTCGGGCAGGTCCACCCGCAAGCCGAGCACGCCCAACGCGACCTGGTTGGTGAGCGGCGTGGTCGAAAGCTGCTGGGTGGTCAACCGCGCCAGGGCCGCGCCCATCTTCTCGATGCCGGCAAAACCGCCCTCGCCCGCCACCGGGCTGTGACTGCCCACGCCGCCCGCCAGGAACATCGCCATTCCGCCGGTCGCGCGTTCCACGGCCCGTTGCCAGGCGCCGGGGTAATCGCCGCTGAACTCCATCACGTCGTCGGACAACACGGTCGCGTGCGCCGCATAGACGCCCAGCACCGCCAGGTCGCCGTCGGCCTGCTTCACCAGGGCAAAATCGAACGCCGGGTCCACGCCGCCCAGGTTTCCCACGAGCCGATTCCGCACAAACGCCGGCGCGGAGAAACTCCCCGCTCCGAATGCCGCGTCCGAAAGGTCCGCCACCGCCAGCCGGGCTGCAGTGGCGAGTTGGGTCGCGAACCACTGTCGCACGCCCGGTTGAAAACCGCCGGCGAACGCCTCGGCCACCAGAACGAGCGCGCGTGGACTCGTAGTAGGGCGCCCGGAAATAAGGCCGGTTGTCCACGCCCTCCAAGCAGACGCACAGCAGGGTGACGATCAGCGCCCCGCCCAACGCCAGCACCCACAGCAGTCGTCGAAGCCAGCGTTTCATCGTGGTTTCGCTAGGTCCCGCAGCGCGGCATGGATGACCCTGGCTGTGTCCGGCCCGACCGAGTTGATCTCGCCATAGACCCCGCGCTTCGAATCGTAGAGGTGGGGCGGCTTCCGGTCCCACTCGGACTTGGGGATGATGTAGCCGATCTCGTCGTTGGCGAGGCCGAAGAGGAACTTGACCTTGCCCGGCATGAACTCGCGGATCGGCGGCATGAGGGCAAGCCGCCGCAGTATTTCCAGGACAGGCTCTGAGGAACCCGCGTCATTTCCGCTTCCCGCCATTTCAACTGAGCTCATGCGCAGGACCTCACGGCCGGGTCCCGCTCACCATGAAGTTGTCCACCGTGACCTCATAGCTGCTGTATTCAGAGCCCGACCACGCCCATAGACCCACACTCCCTTGCGAGAAGGACGCGTCGGTCACGGCAACCGTCGCACCCGGCACAGCAACCGGCTCATGCGGCTTCTCCACATAGTAAAGCGCGAGTTTCAAGTCCCTCCCCACTGCCGTGAGGACCAGGCGCACGGGCTTCTGCGGGTCGAGGTCAAAATATGTCTTCCTGAACGTGCCGGTCAATTTCCAGAAGGACAGACTCGAGCGGCGACCGGTATCTCCCGTAATGAACTCTGTGAGATAGCCCTGGCCCGAAGCCAGTTCGTTGAACATTCGAAAGCCAAACCCGATGGACTGGATGGTCGCGTTCGTGTCCCAGGCGAGGATGTCCATCGACATCGCCACGTTCTGGCACTGCGGATCTAATAGCCCGTTCGGCAGTAGGAGGAAACCGAGTCCCGAAGGTTTGGACGCGTCGCCACGGGTCCGGACGGCCCCATTGACTTGGCTCAACTCGAACTTCGCCGGATCCTTGGTGTCAAAGAACTTGGTCCGCCAGTTGAAGTCGGTGAAATCGTCGCTGTACTGGAAGCCCGGGGTGAGTCAGCCGGCCGTCCGCTCAGGAAGCCGCCGCCAGCCAGCGGCTATCGGGAGAAAACGCGGTGGCGCTGGCTTCGGCACTCGGCCCTCGGGTCACCTCCAGCTCCTGACCCGTGGCCGCATCCAACCAGGTGACGGTGCCATCTCTGCCGCCCAGGGCGGCCAGTCGATCGTCCGGCGACCAGGCGAGCCCGTACCCATTCCATGGCCCCACGTTCCAGGACCGCACCTCACGCCAGTCGCGGGTATCCACAAGTCGGACGATGACGCGGCCTGATGCCAGGCTGGCCGTCACCCGCAAGACACGCCCCCGGGAGTCGAAGTTCAACGCCAGGATCTCCCCGGTCTGGATCGTGGTGCTACTCACTACGCACCGCTGAAGCCGGTCCCAGACACTGAGGCGCTGCGCCGGACCTCCGACGACTGCCCATCGCCCATCAGGGGAAACCGCCACTGTGGTGTGGTTCGTGCCCGAGGCCGCGAGCCGTTCCTCGGCTGCACCTGTGACCGCGTTTCGAAGCACGGCCGTGCCATCCAGGTCGAGGCTCAAAAACGACCGGCTGTCCGGCAAAAAAGCGAAAGGCGTCACGAACGGTTGGTAGCGAACCGGCACCGTGACCGAGTCATGTTTCTCTTCCAGGCGCTCCCAGTTCCAGAGTCGCACGATGCCATCGGCGCTACCGCTGACCAATCCGGTGCCGTCGGGCAGGGCGGCCAGCCCAACCCCTGAGTCGGTGTGGTCCGTCAGGATCCGGAGGAGCCGTCCACTGGCCACGTCCCAAAGCCGGATCGTCTGATCGGCAGAGGCCGAGGCCAGAACCCGTCCGTCCAGGCTGAAAGCCACACTCTCCACGAACGCGCGATGGCCCGTCAGCTTGCGCAGGCATGTGCCGGTGTCGAGGTCCCCAAGACCGACCTGTGCGCTGGAGAAACCTTAGCCGACAGCGAGGCGACGACCGTCCGGCGAGACGGCCAGGCTGGTGACGCCATCGTCTTGAATGGATTCCCCATTCGGATCAGTAAGAACCAGATCCTGACCGGCTCGCAGATCGATGACCCGATTCGAACTGCTCAGTGAGTCGCCAAAGACCAAGCGGGTTCCGTCGAGGCTGAAGGCCAGAGCACCGAGGAGCCAGGAGGGTTCCTGTGCTTTGGATGCCGGGAAGCGCTTGAGCTCCTGTCGCGTGGCCAAGTACCAAAGGCGGATCTGCTCGTCGTTGGCGTGTGTGGCCAGTTGACGGCCGTCCGGTGAGAGCGCCAAGGCGCAGATCGGGTTCGTGGAAGCCATGAGGATCTCCGATCCGGTGCCGCGGCTCTGTTTCCACAGGTAACGCCATTCGCAACCGCGCAGGTCGAGCGCGGAACGCGGAGTGCGGAACGCGGAATTCGTCGAGGGGCGGTGGCGGTCAAGCAATTCGCGGGCGCGGCCGGGGTTCAACTCGGCCAGGGCCCGTTGGGCGAGGTTGATGTCAGCGTCGTAAGCGCGTTGGGCGGCGAGACGTTCGCCCGCTTCGGCGCGCAGCCGCTGGCCTTCGGACCGGCGCCATTGCCAGAGCACCCCCACCGACCCCAGAAGGAAGACGATCGTCAAGGCCCCCAGCAACACCGCCCGCGCCGGACGCCGCCGACACCACTTGGCCGTCTTGCCGACGAACCCGACCGGCCGAGCCAAGGTCGGTTCACCGCGGAGGAATCGGCCCAGCTCCTCCGCCAGTTCCCGGGCGCTGGGATAACGGCGGTGCGGGTCTTTCTCCAGGCACTTCAGGCAGATCGTCTCCAGATCCCGCGGGATCCCCGAGCTCAGGACCCGCGGTGCGACCGGCTCTTTGTTGAGCACCTCGTCCAGGGTTTCGGTGATCGTGGCGGCCTGGAAGGGGGCGCGTCCAGTCAGCAGGTGATACCGGGTTGCCCCCAAGCCATAGACATCGCTGCGGCGGGAGACCTTGCCGTGCCGGGCCGCCGCCTGCTCCAGCGGCATGTAGCTCGGGGAACCCAGGAGCTGACCGCTCAGGGTCAACGAGGTGTCGCCGGCGAGCCGCTTGGCCAAGCCGAAATCCGTCAGCCGCGGCTGGCCGGAGGCATCGACCAGGATGTTCGACTGCTTGAGGTCGCGATGGAGGATCCCGTGGTCGTGCGCGAACTGGATGGCCTCGGCGACGGTCTGCATCCATTGCGCCGCCTGATGGGGATTTGAGATCTGAGATTTGAGATTTGAAATCCACTGGGCCAGGCTCTGGCCCTCGACGAAGTCCATCACGAGGTAAGGCCGGCCTTCGTGAACGCCGACTTCGTGGATAGCGACGATGTTGGGATGCTGCAAACCGGCGGCGGCGGACGCCTCGGTTCGGAACCGGTTCAGGTAATCGGGATGCGACGTGGCGCCCGGCAGGAGCATCTTCACCGCCACGATCCGGTCCAGGCTCTTCCGTCGGGCCTTGAAGACGACGCCCATCCCGCCGTGGCCGATTTCTTCCTGGAGTTCGTAGTTGCCGAAATGGGTGGAGGGATCAAGTGACGAGTGATGAGTGACGAGTGACGAGTGAGGAGCATCGGAGCCTGACGGCGGGTTTGCGAGGAGGGCGCGGAGATGGCAGACCGGACAGAACCCCTCCGGTGTATCCGCCGGGAGCGGTGTGTGGCATTCCGGACACTGGGGTGGATTTGACATCATCATTTCATCCACAGCTCTCTCTGCGCATTTACTAGCGGCAAACGGAGGCAATAGGTTCGCGGTTCACGTGCATTGAGTCGCCGGCTGGTTACCGGCTTACCACCTCGAGCAGATGCCGGACTTCGTCCTCGAACTCCGCCGGGTCGGCGACGGTCTGGGCGACGACCTCGCGCACGAGTTCCTGGTAACATTGGCGCATGCGATGCACGGCCGACTTCAAGGCCGCCTCGGTCATTCCGGCCTCCCGACTGGCCGCAGCGAACGAACACTCGCCCCGCTCGCCAAAGGGGAATTGCCTGAGGCATTCGTAGAGGTCGGCCCGGCCGGAGACGGCGTATTCCGTCTGCAACCGGGAGCGCGCCTGGTCCAGGAGGGTGAGCGCCCATTCGCGCTCGTACAACCTGTCCGGGGTCCAATCATCCCGCGGTTCCAGGCGATAGCGGCCTTCCGCCACAGTCTCATCCAGGGAGACGACCGGCTTGCCGCCGCCGCGTTTCTGGGCGCGCGCCCGTTCGTTCAGGGCGGTCCAGAAATGCTTGAGGGAACTCAGGAGGTAGGAACGAAACCGCCCTTTGGCGGGGTCGGCAAGGCGCAGCGCATTTCGCGAGAGCAGGTAAGCGAAGAAGCCTTGCACGAGATCCTTCGCGTCCTCGGTGTTTTGGCCGCAGCGGCGGGCGTAAGCGCAGAGGGGATACCAGTAGGTGCGGCAGAGCGTTTCGAGCGCTTCACGGGCGCTGGGCGACGAGTCGTGGCCGGCCGCCAGCACTGCACTCCAGTGGGTCGTCGCGAACTGCGCCGCCGTCTGCGCGGCGGATTCAGGCAGATGATCTTCGCGCTGCACGCCAGTATTTCGTCCCGGTCCCTGGCCTTCACCCGCCTTCGAGCCGGAAGCGAGGAACGGCCTTCGGGATCGCTGCTCTTCTACCTCGCCTGCCACGCTCCGGCGAGGGCAAAATGGCTCGGCGAGTAAGGGATCACTTTCCTCTGGCAGCGGCTCGTCCACTTCCTCGTCGTCGTCCTCGGAATGGACTGCCACGAATCGAGCACGACGACGCAGACGAGCCACGACCGGTGAGGACTGATCCGTGCGAGCCGTCTTTTTTCTTGTTCCCTTCCGACCGTCGCCTAGGCTCGCGGCAACCGCATGAGCACATCGCGTCCCTTGACCGCCTACGAGACTTTGCAGCGTGACTTGTCGCGCGGACCGGCCACGTGGCTCGTCACGGGCGCTGCTGGCTTCATCGGGTCGAACTTGGTGGAAGCGCTGCTCAAGCTCGACCAGCGCGTGATCGGACTCGACAATTTCGCCACGGGCCACCGCCGGAACCTCGTCGAAGTCCGGGAGCTCGTGACGCGGCGTCAGTGGACCCGTTTCAAGTTCATCCAAGGAGACGTCTGCGCTCTGAAGGCCTGCCGACGCGCCTGCCGAGAGGTGGAGTTCGTGCTCCATCAAGCTGCGTTGGGCTCAGTGCCACGGTCGCTCAAGGACCCGATTGGCAGCCACGCCAGCAACGTCACCGGGTTCATCCACTTGCTCGTCGCCGCGCGCGAGGCCACGGTGAAACGGTTCGTGTACGCCTCGAGCAGCTCGGTGTATGGCGACCATCCGGTTCTGCCGAAGGTCGAGCCGGTCCTCGGCCAGCCGCTCTCACCCTACGCCGCGACCAAACGCATCAACGAGCTCTACGCCGACGTGTTCGCGACGTGCTATGGAATGGAGTCGATCGGCCTCCGTTACTTCAATGTCTTCGGACCGCGCCAGGACCCGCACGGTCCCTACGCGGCCGTCATTCCCAAGTGGGTCGCCGCGATGATCCACCGGCGGCCGGTCCGGATCAACGGGGACGGCCGGACCAGCCGCGATTTCTGCTACGTGGCCAACGCGGTCCAGGCCAACCTGCTCGCGGCGACCACGCAGAATCCAGCGGCGGTGAACCAGGTGTATAACGTCGCACTGAACGAACGCACCAGCCTCAACGAGCTGTTCGTCCTGCTGCGCGACCGACTCGCGCCGCACCACCCCTACCTGCGGAACGCGCGGCCGGTCTATGAGAACTTTCGGGCCGGCGACGTGCGGCATTCTCAGGCGGACATTCGCAAGGCCCGGCGCCTGCTTGGTTACCGTCCGACCCATCGGATCGACGCGGGCATGGACGCCGCGCTGGAGTGGTATCGGTGGAGCCTGGTCTGAGCCTCAGGCTTCGGTCCGGTCGCGAGGAGTTCACCGAGCAAATCGGCGCTCAGCTCCATCTCCGGGGCGAACGCTGGTGAGTTGGCGTAGGCGATGAGACTGGCTTTCATCGCGGCGGCGGCGGGGTCCGGCGGATCAGGGTCTTGAACTCCTCCAGGCGCGCCGTCCAGAGGCGCCCCAACTCGCGGGCTTTGTCGGGTTGCCGGGCTGCGAGGTCGTTCAGTTCGCCCCGGTCGGTCGCCAGGTCGTAGAGCTGCCACGGCTCGTTCCGGGCGGCGACGATCTTCCAGTCGCCTGCGCGGATGGCACGATTACCCTCGTGCAGCCACCACAGGTCGGGACGTTCCACTTCGACGTCCCGGGCAAACGCGGGCACCAGACTCCGGCCGGGTGCGGCCGGGATCGGCGTGCCCTCCCAGGTGGCGGGTTTCACCGCCCCGACGAGTTCGAGCACGGTGGGAACGAAATCGATCACGTGGGCGGGCGTATGTCGGAATTCGCCGCGCGCGGCGATACCCCGCGGCCAATGGGCGATGAACGGCGTGGCGATGCCGCCTTCATGAACCCAGGTCTTGTGGCGGCGGAACGGCGTGTTGGCCGCGCTCGACCAGCCGGGGCCAAGACAGAGGTAGGTCGCGGCCGAACCCGGCGGCGCCTGAGGATCGTGGCCGTCGCCGCGCACCATGATCTCGGCGCTGGCGCCGTTGTCAGAGGCGAAGAGGATGAGCGTGTTGTCCCAGGCGCTCATCTTTCGGATCTGCGCCAGCACACGGCCGATCTCGCGGTCCATGCGGTCAATCATCGCGGCGTGAATCGCCATCTTCGCAGCCTGGAATTCGCGCTGTGCGTCGGTTAGTTCCGTCCACAGCACCGGGCGGTTGGTTTCGCCGGGGCCGAGGATGGCGAACGCCTCGGGGAATTGATAGGGCGGGCCGATCTCGCGCTCCATCGCCGGCAGCGGGTGCTGGGCGAGGCCGAGCTTCCGCATCCGTTCGTAGCGCTGGCGGGCGATGACATTCCAGCCCTGGCGATAGGTCTTGCGGTGGCGGGCGATGTCCTTCGTCGGCGCATGCAACGGGAAATGCGGCGCGGTGAAGGCGAGGTAGTGGAAGAAGGGCCGGTCGTGGAACTTCTCGGCATGTTCGCGCAGGCAGCGGATCGCGTGATCGGCCGTCGCGGTCGTGACGTAGAACTCCCCGGTCTGGGGCACGGGCTGGCCGTCGTCGGTGATGCCGGCGGCCTTGAAGTAGTTGTTCTGCCCGCCGCCGATTTCGAACGAGTGATCGAAGCCGTTGCGGAACGGCGGTCCGTCAATGTGCCACTTGCCGGAGTGATAGGAGCGGTAGCCCAGAGGTCGCAGGAACTCCGGCAGCAGACCCGCCCAGGCAGGCCGGGTGCCGTCGGAGCCGCCCCCCAGGCCGGGGAGCAGGTCGCGGTGAACCTGCTGCGGGCAATAGCCGGTCAGGAGAGCGGCCCGGGTGGGCCAGCACCGCGCGGCATTGTAGAATTGGGTGAACCGCAGCCCGTTCTTCGCAGCCGATCCAGGTTCGGCGTGGGGATCTCCCCTCCGTAGCAGCCCAGGTCGGACCAACCCAGGTCGTCGGCGAGGATGTAGACGATGTTGGGGCGCGGCGCCGAAGGCGCGGCCGCCGCGGGCTTCCCCCTCGCGCTGCCGGCCCCGATGAGAACGAGAGCCAGGAGGTGAACAATGGGCTTCATATCATCGTGCCCCGGGACGGATCAATGTCGGGGAACCGCACCCTTGCGATCGGAGCGATCGTCCGTGGGCCGGGAGGTTCCGGGATTCCTGAGCTGGTAATATGCGGATACCTCATCGATCAGGCCCAGGAGCCGATCGATCCTTGCGCTGGTGGAACGTTGGAAGGATGCGGGCCGATACCTTCTTCGGAGCATCATCGCATCGTACGCCACCACATCATAGGAGGGCTTGGATGCGCCGCGAGGGGTGGCCATCTTCCTTTCCGCGGTTCGTGCAACCCAGGGAATCTGCCACGTCAGGCGATCAAGGTAGAGGACCACCTCCCAGTCGGACAGGGTGGGCTGGTAAGATCCAAACTCGAGGTCGCGCCACGCCCAGAAGCTGGCTTCCCGCGCCACCTGATAGGCCTCATGGCAAAGCTGGGTAACCCTGGGCGCATCGAACGACCCGGCGAAGTTCTCTTCCGGACACGGCGTCCGGCATCCGCTCGATAGCGCTCCCACAGCGAAAGCGACACCCAGGCATCGCCGAAGGCCGATGCAACCCCGGGCGTCCGATGCTGGAAAGAACTTTGGGGCATTGTTCGACATAGTGGTTCCTTCACCGCCAAGCTCGCGGGGCGGGCCCGCCACCCCTCAGCAACCGGATTTGCTGGAGCACCAGGCCGTAGCGCGTGCCCGGCGGGTTCACCTGGATTCGCTCGCTGTTCCAGTCCGTGGCGAAGTTCCCCGAGTAGCAGAGCCAGGCGATGCGACCGTCGGCGCCGATGAACTTGGACGGCAGGTTCACGAAATAGGCCTGCTCGCCGAAGTTTTCCAGGTAGGTCACCAGCTTCCACGGCCCGGTCAGTGTGTCGGCTTCCAGCAGGTAGGTGTTCATCCGGGCGCACGTGTTGCCGCCGTCGGTCACGCACATCAGGTACTTCTTCAGCGGCGGGAAGTAGGTGGCCGTCACACAGCCCATGTGGTTGTTCCACTCGAGCAGCGGCCGGCTGGCTTTGAGATCGCCGGTCCACACGGCCTGGCCCTGGGCGTCATGCCCGGCAAAGAACTCGTAGGCCTTCGGGTCGTTGATCGTCTCCGGCGACGGCGTCACGCGAAGCAGGTAAACCTGGTCCGCGGTGATCCAACTCAGATTCGCGAACCGCGGCTTGGGATCGGCCAACTCGGCGGCCTGCGCCACGAGGTAGGCCTTGCCGTCGGGCGAGTGCTCCAGCTCCTTGCCAAAGTCCACGAAATGCGGGGCGCCGATCTTGACGGGGTGCCCCCACAGGCCGGTCTCGCCGAACAGCGGCTTCGCCGGCGTGTGCGGCGTCTCCTGCCAATTCTTCCCGAGGTCGCGTGACACACGGAACCCCACCAGCGGGCCCAGCCACGGCCAGTTGTAGGCAGTTTCGCCGAACCGGGTGTTGCCGTGAGGCGACAGGCAATAGGTGCCGTAGTACCACACGCCGCGATAGACGAGGCTGCCGCACGGATACCGCCCCCCGTAGGGATACGGATCGGCCTGGACCGTTCCCAGACTCTTCACCTCGAGTTCCAGCGGGTCGTCGCCGACCATCACCGCCTGGCCGGTGGTGGCTGGGCGCAGCTTGGCGTTGAAATTGCCCATCGCCCCCGCCTTCACATACTCGTAGCCGTCCGAGTTGGACGAGTCCGCGTGGCACGGGCCATCGGTCCATGGCGAGTAAAGGTTCCCGTCGGCGGCCCAGCTCGGATACCACGTGTCGGCAAACCGATAGTCGCTATGAAAACCGGTGAATTCGATTCCTGTCAGCTCCTTCGACCGCTCGAACGGACAATCCGCCGGCGCCTCGGATTCCCAGACGAGTGGGTCGTACTGCCGCTGGGGCGGCGTGGCGGAGACGAACGGCGCCGGCTGCGGTTGGCCGCGAGTGGCGGAGCCGTAGAGGCGTCCTTTCTGATCGAACCACAGCGGGTCCAGGGCGAGGAAGCGGCTCCACTCGACGCGTTCGGTGTTCTTCTGATGATACACGTGCCACCAGCGTCCGGCGTCGTCCTGAACCGCGCAGCCGTGCCCCGGCCCGAACAACCCTTCCGAGCGGTGGATGATGGGGTTGTGCGGCGCCCGCGCGAACGGCCCCATCGGGTTGTCCGCCACGGCGCAGCCGACCGCGTAGTTGGGCGTGTCCGCGCCCGAGCCGCTGTAGAGGAGGTAGTAGCGGCCGCCGCGCTTGATCATCCACGGCCCCTCAGTTACTTGCCCGCTGCGCTTTTCCCACTCCGCCTCCGGCTGGAGCACGACCTTGCGTTCGCCCGCCGGCTCGGTCGGGCTGGCCATCGGTTGCACCGTGATGCGGAAGCCCGGCAGTTGGACGAAGTAGAGATACAGCCGCGCGTCGTCGTCGCGGAACAGGTGCGCATCGATGGCCTGGTCGAAGAACTTGCGCCGGATCGTGAACGGACCCAACGGACCATCGGCGTCCGCCACGCCGACCGTCTGGCTGACGGTGAAGTAGAGAAACCAGCGGCCCGACGCGGGATCACGCCAGACATCGGGCGCCCAGACGTGCGGTTGGCCGGGGCGGAAAACGACCGGGCCGGGCTGCCAACTCACCAGGTCGGTCGAGGTGTACACGCGCGCGCCGTTGTCCCCGTCCACCTCGCCGGTGGCGTAGAGGTAGTAAGTGCCGCCGTGTCGGATCACGGCGGGATCGGCGAGGTTGCCGGAGAGGATGGGGTTCTGGAAGGTCGCCGTGGCCGCACTGGTGGACCCGGGCCAGGCCGAGATTGCCGCGCCGAGCGCGAGAGGGCGCAGACACCGAAGGTTGAATGGGGCATTCATATCAGAACTTATTGGCGGGAATCCTTGTCGGACCACGGGCTGAGGATTCGACGACGCATCGAACCGCGATGGACTCCAACGCGGTGCTTTGGGGGGCCGGCCATGCGGACTACTACAACCTGCTGAGGCCAGAGGAATCAAGTGCAGAGCCAACTGCATAGGCCCAACTGGGTCGAGTTCGCTCTTGCACGTCTGCCGGGAGTCTGATACTGAGGGTCCGAGATTTGCGGGTGTGGTTCAATGGTAGAACGCGGGCTTCCCAAGCCTGAAGCGAGGGTTCGATTCCCTTCACCCGCTCCACTCTTTCCTGCTCAGCCCCAATAACCTACAGAAACCCCTCTTTCGCCCTGCACCTTGCAGGACAGATTTAGGACATTTCCGGCCCCGGACCGCGCCGGGAATTCGGTTCTTGGAGGTCATATGAAGTGCAAGACTTCCAAGACCAAGAAGGGGTTCCCCGTCTACATCACGAGTGAACCGATGAACCTCACGATCTACCGTGAACGCTGCCGGGGTGATGTCCGCTACGCGGTCACCTACTACGATTCCACGGGTGCCCGTCAGCGGCGCACTTTCGCCACGTTCCAGGAGGCCGACACCGAGGCCACGAAACTGAAGGGCGAGATTCGCCAGGGCGGCTGGGACCTGGTCACGCTACGCGGCAGCGAGCGCCTAGCCTACCAGCGGGCGATGGAAACACTCCTCCCTCTCAGTGTGCCCTTGGACCTCGCCGTTCTGAAACTCGTCGAAGCCTGGAGAATTCTCGGAAGCGACCAGCTGGTCGAAGCCGCACGGTTCTTCAAGTTGCACCAGACCGCGGTCGCGCTTCCACGAAAGATGGTGGCGGAGGTCGTGGCAGAGTTGATCGACAATCGCAAGGCGAACGGGAAGTCGTTTCTGCACCTGAAGGACCTTCACCTGCGCCTCAAACGATTCGCCGACGCCCACAAAATGCCCATCTCGGCGATCACCACTCGGGACATTCAGAGGTTCCTGCTCAGTCTCAATGTCACCGGGCGCACCCGACTCAACTTCCTCCGCTTGATTGGCACTCTTTTCAACTTCGCCAAAGCGCAAGGCTATCTGCCCGCCGACCATCCAGGCACAAGCCAGATCACCCGACCCTCGACCACGCCCTCGGAAATCGAAGTGTTCACACCCGAGGAGATGCGGAAGATTCTCGACCAGGCGGAGCCCGAAGAGACTCCTGTGCTCGTCCTGGGGGCGTTCGCCGGGATTCGGAGCGAGGAACTTAAGCGCCTCGATTGGTCTGACGTCCATCTGGAGGAGGGACACATTGAGATCAAAGCCCGCAACTCGAAGACCCGAGTGCGCCGGATGATCCCGATCTCCGACAACCTGCGGCAATGGCTTCTTCCCCTGACCCAACCGAGCGGTCCAGTGTTCCCGTTTCTCCGGCTACACAAGTTGTTCGAGAAACTTCCCCGCAAGACCGGCGTCTCCTGGAAGCGCAATGGACTCCGTCACAGTTTCATCAGCTACAGGGTCGCGGTCACCAATGATGTGGCGAAGGTCTCCTACGAGGCCGGGAACACCCCCGCCATCATCCAGCGTCACTACCTCAAAGTCGTGACAGCAAAACAGGCCGAGGCGTGGTTCTCCATCACACCGAAGGACACTGGGGTGATCCCGATGCCAGCCGCTGCCTGAGACGACACGGGGTACTCGCACGGAGGCTTGGCGGGAGCCACCACCAAGCCTTGATCGTTGTGGTCGGGTGACGGTCAGTCGCTGCGCATTGTAGACGTTCCCTCTCTATTTCCCCGTAGACATTCGATGTTCTGGGGACGGCCATATCCCTTCGGTTCTTGGATGCATGAGAGGCAATCCACCCCATGGCCGCCCAGGTGTCGCCAGTCCAGCGCCGACCGATCACCCTCGTTCTGGACTCCTCTGCTTTCCCACACCTTCGCCTGAGAGTCCCTCGGTCCGGCCCGTCCGGGTGACTCAGGCACGGTTCGAGAACAGCCGGTCGCCACTTCCGATACTCATTCCCGCGCCCTCAGGGCCTTCGAATCAATCCGATCTGACCAAGCAGCAGGTGGCGGAGTGCCTCGGCGTCTCGGTGCGCACGTTGGAAAACTGGGTCCGAAAGGGCGAGTTCACCCCGTGGCGGTGCGGTAGGGTAGTGCGGTTCGACCCGAGCGAAGTGGAGCAGTTCCGTCGTCGCCACCGGCTGTCGGGTCCAGTCCCAGCAGCTCCAACCCACCGCCGGCGCAAGAGCAAGCCGATTGCCCTTCCCGAGGGATTCGATGTGTCTGGAGGCAGTGAGGACAGTGACCAGCAGGTGACTGAGTAGTTACCACTGGCGGAACTGCTCCCAAGAACAAGGAAGCAGCAAGTGGACCTGGCAACAACATCTGAGTTCTCGGTCGGCCCTGCGGTGGCACCAGGAAGGGTGCGCCCGCCAGGTCCAACACTCGTCCGCACCGCAGTGCCGCCCGAGGGCTCGTGCATCACTCTCCTCCAGGGCCATGGACCATACCTCCGTCCTCCGCCCGCCGTTACCAC
>Ga0315288_10003623_pt1 | contig 19737 bp, 11 predicted proteins | sample YL17G11_20_MG_FD_203454 | JGI IMG/M metagenome (GOLD analysis project Ga0315288, IMG submission 203454) | Sediment microbial communities from Yellowstone Lake, YNP, Wyoming, USA - YL17G11_20 | ecosystem: Environmental > Aquatic > Freshwater > Lake > Sediment | place: USA: Wyoming | collected... | reverse complement strand
CTGATGATAATACCAGTTAGCTAACGGAGCTCCCCAGGGAGCGATGGCACCTTGAGCAATGGAGAGATTGGGGTTCGGGACCACCATATCCGGGTCGATCTCCATTTTAGTCCCCAGTCCACTGCATGTGGGACAAGCGCCATAAGGATTATTGAAAGAGAACATTCTGGGAGAAAGCTCCTCGTAACTGATTCCGCAATGGACACAAGCGTAGTGTTGGGAAAATAGAAGCTCCTCCTTGCTCCCCACATCAATCATAACAATCCCGGAGCCTAATTTAAGAGCGGTTTCTAAGGAGTCCGCTAACCTTTTTGTTATCTTTTTCTCCACCACCAAACGGTCGACAACGACTTCAATATTGTGCTTTTTATATTTCTCCAGCTTCAGCTCCCCTTCGACCTCCATGATCTTCCCATCCACCCGGGCGCGAATAAAGCCTTCTTTTTTAATCTGATCGAATACCTCCTTATATTCTCCTTTTCTCCCTTTAATCAGTGGAGCCAGAATCTGGATTTTGCTCCCTTTGGGAAGAGAAAGAACCGTATCCACTACCTGTTCCACAGTCTGCTGGGAAATTTTCCTTCCGCATTTCCAGCAATATGGAGTGCCCACCCGGGCATACAAAAGTCTAAGGTAATCGTAAATTTCGGTTACAGTCCCGACAGTGGAGCGAGGATTTTTAGCGGAGGTCCTCTGTTCAATGGAGACCGCAGGAGAAAGCCCCTCGATGAAATCGACATCCGGCTTTTCCATCATGCCCAGAAACTGCCGGGCATAGGCAGAGAGCGACTCCACATATCTTCTCTGTCCTTCGGCATAGATGGTATCAAAAGCTAAGGACGACTTCCCAGACCCGGACACACCGGTGATGACCACCAGCTTGTCTCTGGGTATCTTCAGGTCGATGTTCTTAAGATTATGCTCTCGTGCCCCTTTGATTCTGATGTAATTCTCAGCCAATTGAACTTCTCCTCCCCAAAAAAGCCGAACTAGAAATATACGAATAGAATATCTTTCAGGCAAGAATAAGTTTGCGGATTTTTAACAAGAAATTCACAGCTGATTATTAGGATTAAGCTGATATAAGTTATTTCTTATCTGCTTAATCTGTTTAATCTTCTGTGAATGGTTTTTATCCGACATTAATCATTGCTTTCATTTTCTTTGTTTCAGTTTTAGCGGCGGACAACGGACTGCGGACTGCGGACATTTTCTTAAACATTTCCCTTGCCTTTTCCCATTTTTAGGTTATAATACCCTTGATCTAAATGGTATAGAGACTTGTGGCATTTTACGTTACAAACCTTACAAAGGAGCCAAAAATGACTAAGTCGAAGATAACACTAAGAGCGGGAAAGTTATTAATTTTGGTGATTTTACTTTTGGTAACTGTGTCTGCTTTTGCGCAGGTTGATAATGCCTGGGTGAGAAGATACAATGGACCGGGCAATTATGGTGATGAAGCTTTTGACATAGCTGTTGATGGTTCCGGCTATGTTTATGTGACCGGATGGAGTTACAGCAGTGGGACATCGTATGACTATGCCACCATAAAGTATTATCCCAATGGGGACATTTCCTGGGCGAGAAGATACAACGGACCAGGAAATAGCGATGATCAAGCTACCGCCATAGCCGTTGATGGTTCTGGAAATGTCTACGTGACCGGATACAGTTACAACAGTGGGACATACCTGGACTATGACTATGCCACCATAAAGTACTATCCTAATGGAGACACCGCCTGGGTGAGGAGATACAATGGATCGGGAAATCTCGATGATCAAGCTACTGCCATAGCCGTGGATGGTTATGGAAATGTCTACGTGACCGGATGGAGTTACAGCAGTGGGACGTCGTATGACTATGCCACCATTAAGTACTATCCCAATGGAGACATCTACTGGATGAGGAGATACAACGGACCGGGAAATAGCTATGATTATGCCAAAGCCATGGCGGTGGATAGTTCTGGCAATGTCTATGTGACGGGAATGAGTTACGGCAGTGGGGCGCGCATGGGATATGCCACCATAAAGTACTATCCCAATGGAGACACCGCGTGGGTGAGGAGATACAATGGATCGGAAAATAGCTGGGACAATGCTAGTGCCATAGCGGTGGATGGTTTTGGCAATGTCTATGTGACCGGAGGAAGTGATCTCAACACTGGGGCATCCTATGACTATGCCACCATAAGATACTATCCTAATGGAGACACCGCCTGGGTGAGGAGATACAATGTTGGTGGCTATGATTGTCCCCAGGCCATGGCAGTGGATGGTTCTGGCAATGTCTATGTGACCGGATTCGGTGGTGGTAGCGGGCCTTGGAAACGCTATGCCACCATAAAGTACTATCCCAATGGAGACACCGCCTGGGTGATGGTATACAAGGGACAAGGAATTGGCGATGATTGGGCTAGTGCCGTGGCGGTGGATGGTTCTGGCAATGTCTTTGTGACCGGAACGACCTGTTTCACCTATGAGTATGGCGCTGACTATGCCACCATAAAGTACTATCCCAATGGGGACATTTCATGGGTGAGGAGATACAATGGACCAGGAAATAGCGATGATCAAGCTACTGCCATAGCCGTGGATGGCTCTGGCAATGTCTTTGTAACCGGAGGAAGTTACGGCAGTGGGACATATTATGACTATGCCACCATAAAGAATCCTCAGTATCTGTCATTCGATACGTCGGGATCTCTTCTTCCCGGCTGGAAATTCTCCATTAGTACGGGTTCATGTTGGGCAGGGGTAGGTGTTTCTCTTTGGGCCAATTGGGTTGAGTTGTGGCGGACCGTATGCCACTACCCGGAAAACATCGAATGTTCAGGAGAAGGAGTTATACCTAGTTGGGCTACTGAACTTGAAGTATGGGTAGATGACGGATGCCATCCCGCCGCTGGAGATTTTAAATTAGTAGCGGCTTCATGGGAGAATGGTAGATGGGTGATTCATCCCCTCGGTTCGTGGGTCCAGCTAAACATTGGCAAAAGCGAATTGGAACAACCTTTCGTTACTGATACTTTACCAGGATTCGATACCATCTATGCAGTTGTAAATCTTGAGACATGGATAACCGATCCCCGACCGTCTCAAGATACTTACATGATTGTATCGGGCACGTGTCCAGAGTTACCAGGATTCCTATTCGGAACCACCCCTATTGTCTTTGACTCAATGGCGGGACCGAATCAAAATCCCTTCTCCACTACTCCACTTACTGGGACATTGTATCTTAGAGGTAAAACTGGTGTGATCGCCAACTTTGTGGTCTGTGGCGATGCCAACGGAAGTGGGTTGATAGAGCTTGGAGATGTAGTTTACTTAATAACCTATCTATATAAAAACGGTCCTGCGCCTGATCCATTATTATCAGGCGATGCTAATTGCAGCGGCGAGGTTGAGCTCGGGGATGTGGTTTATCTAATCACCTATCTATACAAGGGAGGACCAGCGCCATCTTGCAAATAAAGATGTCCGCCGTCCGCCGTCCGCTGCTAAAACAAAAAAACCTCACCCCCTTTTGTTCCCCTTCAGGGTGAATCCCTTTCCTTCGACACTGAGTCTCAGGACGAAGTGCAGGGTGAACCCCTCTCCACACTTGTGGAGTGGGGGACTAAAAGGGTGAGGTTTCATTCGTCATTGTTTTTTTCCTTCAACTTTCCCTTGATTTTGATGTATATTAATATGGAGAGACAAACCTCAACCAGAAGGAAAAGTTGTTCGACTTAGTTAAATTAAGAACCAAAGAAAAAGCCATCTTAGTGGGAGTAAAATTAGCTTCGGTAAATAGATTCTCTATCGAAGATTCCTTACAGGAGCTAGCGCTTCTGGCTGAAACAGCGGGAGGGGAGGTTTTAGAGACTGTAATCCAAGAGAGGCAGAAGCTTGATGCCGCTACTTTTATCGGAAAAGGAAAGTTAGAAGAGATAAAGAGCTTATCCCGGAGGAAGGGAGCAAATATTGTCATCTTCGACGATGATCTTACTCCCGCTCAAGTATATAATCTCGAAACGGAACTGGATATCAAGGTGATAGACCGGAGCTGGCTGATCTTAGACATATTTGCCAAAAGAGCGAAATCCAAAGAAGCCAAAACCCAGGTGGAGTTAGCCCAGCTTAAGTATCTGTTACCCCGATTGACCAGAGGCTGGACCCATCTCTCCCGACAGGAGGGAGGTATCGGAACCAAGGGACCGGGAGAAACCCAATTGGAAGTAGACCGGAGAAGGATTAAAACAAAAATACAAGAGCTGGAAAAGAGCTTAGTTAAAATCGACAAAGAGAGAGCGGTTCAAAGAAAAAAAAGGGAAGGTATATTCAAAGTTACCCTGGTGGGTTACACCAACGTTGGCAAGTCCACCCTATTCAATCAGCTGACTCAATCGTCTGTTTTCGTAGAGGAGAAGCTTTTTGCCACCTTGGATTCAACCACCCGAATACTTAAGGTCTCCGAGGCTGGGAAATCTCTTGAAGGCGTTAAGATCGTCATTACCGATACAGTCGGATTTATCCGCAAACTCCCCCATCATCTGGTGGCATCATTTAAGTCCACCTTGGATGAGGTGAGATTAGCCGATCTATTACTGCACGTGGTAGACATCAGCCATCCCGATTATCACCAGCATATAGATAAGGTCAATCAGGTTCTGTCCGAGCTTGATTCTTTTGATAAACTTACCCTGATGGTATACAATAAAATCGACAAGCTCCCCGAAAGTTCTTTCTTGGAACTCTCTAATTCATTCGCCAACAAAAATAATGGAATCTTCGTTTCTGCCCAGAATCAGATTGGAATTTCCGAGCTAGCGATAAGGATAGGTGGATTTGTCAAAGGGGATTGGGCGGAAGCGTGGCTTTATTTAGAGAATGGAAACTCAGATCTGCTTCCTCAAATTTACAAAATCTGTGTAGTCACAGAAAGCAGATTCGAGAAAAATGGGATCACCCTGAAGCTAAGAGGCAAAAGAGAGAATTTGCAGAAGATAAGTAATTTGAGCAGTGGGCTGAGGATGAGATTTCTGAGTTTAGTTCACTAAAGAGATAACCACCTGATCGGGCGGGGGTTGAATCCTTCGGGACAAGCCCCCGCCCGAACATAGGTTGTCGGCGTTCGGTGGACGACGGACAGCGGTCGTATTTTTAACATCCAGGCGGTGGTCCACTTTTGTATAGATAGCTGATCAGATAGACCACGTCACCCAGCTCAACTATTCCATCGCAATTAACATCTCCAGCTGCTAAGGGATCAGGAGCGGGACCATTTTTATACAGATAGGTGATTAGATAAACCACGTCACCCAGCTCTATGGTCTCATCCATATTTGCATCGCCGTGGATGAAGTAGACAAAGTGCCAAATCTGTTTAGACCATGTTTCTGTACCCCAGTTGTCATAAGCTTTCACCTTCCAATAATACCTGCCAACGTGCAAAGTGTCTGTGATTTCGCTGCATACCAAGCTATCGTATATAGTGGTTGAATCTGGATTAAAACCCGGGACGGTGCTTAAATAGAGATCATATCTTATCTGATCGCTCAAGTTGACATCCTGTGTTTCTGCCCAGTGAAACTCGACTACACTTGAGGTTGTCTCAGCATCTGCAGGTGAGAGAAGAGGGAAAGGATATGGCGTTGAGTTGCCAGGGACTTGAGTTAAATTCATTAAGATAGAAATACTATCGCTACCCGCATTTGCCACGGCTAAGTCCAAATCGCTGTCCTCATCCAAGTCCGCACAGAAAACAGACCAGGTACGGCCTCCTACCTCATAGTTGACCGCAGTCTGAAAGGTGCCATCTCCATTGTTCTTTATGATGGAGACATTATTGTCATAAGAATTTGCCAAAGCTAAATCCAGATCATAATCTCCATCCAAGTCCGTACAGAAAACAGACCGAGGACGACCTCCAACCTCATAGTTGACCGCAGTCTGAAAGGTGCCATCTCCATTGTTCTTTAAGAAGGAAACATTGTAGCTAACCCAATTTGCCACAGCTAAATCCATATCTGTATCTCCATCTAAATCAGCACAAAAAACAGAAGTAGGATGATTTCCTACGGTATAGCTACTATCGAGCTGAAAAGTCCCATCTCCGTTATTCTTTAAGATGGAAACGTCCCCAATTCCAGGAATATCATTTGCCACAGCTAAGTCTAAATCACCATCCCCATCTAAATCCGCGCAAAAGACAGATTGAGGACCATTGTCTGTTTCATAGTCCACCTTGGTCACAAAAGTCCCATCTCCGTTGTTTTTCAAGATGGAAACAGAATTGCTACCATCATTTGCCACAGCTAAATCCAGATCGCAATCTCCATCTAACTCCGCACAAAAAACAGAAGTAGGATGATATCCCACAAGGTAGTCTACCTTAGTTTGAAAAGTCCCGTCCCCGTTGTTCTTTAAGATGGAAACATCACCACTAACATAATTTACTACAGCTAAATCCAGATCCGTATCCCCATCTAAATCTGCACAGAAAATAGACCAAGGACCGTTCCCTGTCCCATAGTTCACAGCACTCTGAAATGTCCCATCTCCATTGTTCTTTAAAATAGAAACGTCGTTGCTAGTTCCATTTACCGCAGCTAAATCCAGATCGGAATCTCCATCCAAGTCCGCACAAAAAACAGATTGGGGTTCGTCTCCTACGCCATAGTTCACTGCTGGGGCGAACCACGGTGCCGTGGTGTAACTATAATAGATATTCCAGTTTACTTCCTGATCACCCTGGAATACGGAGCCATAACGTTTATTACCATCGTAGAACGCCACCGGCTGGATTTGGTTTCCCGCATCAGTGGTTACCGGCTCAGGAGCTGACCATGTGCCATAATAGATACTCTGATAGACGTTCCAGTTGCCATCGCGGTTGCTCTGCCAGGTAACCAGTATCTGATCCCCGCCGATATAGGTTACGCTGGGGTTGAGGTCTTCTCCGGGATCGGTGGTTACCGGAATGTCCGGAGACCAGCTTACCCCATTATAATACTTGGAATAAATGTCTAAATTTCCATTCCGGTTAGAGCGCCAAACGACCCAAACCCGTCCTAAGGAGTCGGCAGTAACCGAAGGCTGAAGATCATAACCGGGATCAGTAGTCACTCGAATTTCTGAGGACCAGCCGTGTTCACCGCAATACTTGGCATATAAATCCCAATTGTAGTTTCTTTTGGTATACCATACCACCCATACCTTCCCATCCTTACCCACCGTAATTACCGGATCTCGATCATCATCATCCCAAGTTAAAGATATATCAAAATTGGATGACCAGGTAGTGCCATTATAGTAGCTATACGCAATATCAGCACCCGGTGTTCTTTCGGTTCTCCACACCACCCATACCTTTCCGGAGCTGTCCACGGCTGATTTTGGCTCCACGTCATAGGGGGCAGCAGTGGTAATCCTGTAAGGACTAGACCAGGCGGAGCCGTTGTGACAAACCCCGTAAATATCCCATCCGTCTATGCCATTGTCCGACTCACGATAACTCTGCCAGAAAATCCATACTTTTCCCGAGCGGTCGGTGACCATGGAGGGATGAAAGTCCCAAGGCACGGAAAAGGCTGGCTCTTCAGGCTCAGACCAAGAGCTACCGTTATAATGGCTGGCCCAGATGTTCGATCTGACGTCTCTTCCCGCATCCCAGGCTACCCAGATATTTCCCGAATGGTCGACACAGGCAGAAGCATCACCGTTGGTGAAGGGTGAGTTATCAATGGACGAGGTATCCCAAGTGGAGGTCCCAATCATGGGGTGGGATGAAAATCCGGCAAGGTTAAACCGTTTCCCATTTCCGTGCGGTTTCAAGGTGGGATCGCCGAATATATTGCAACCCCAGAACCAATCGTAGTTCCACCAGATCCAGTCCAAGAACGACTCACCTATGTTCTTGCCGTCACGCAAACCGGCATACAGGTATTGGAAATCGTCACCATACATGATTCTGGTTTCACCTATGACGGCTAAACCATAATCACTTCCGAAAAGATAAGCCTGTCCTATATTGTTGGTCTCGGTGTATTTGGCATTGGAACAGGCATTCAACAAGACAAAGTTGGCTTGGGGGTTCAACACGGGTATTTCATAGCTGAAGACGCTTCCTCCCCCGTAAGTCTCACCATGCAGGAAAAAGGTGCTCCCCCAAGGGGAAGAGTGAGCCAGAAGATGAACCCACTCGTATCCCTGCTGAAGCATATATTTATAATTCAAAGCAGTGGTGCTATCCTCATTGCTTATGACGTCGACGTCATCGTAGACCCAGCCAAGATAGGTATTAATCGAAGGATACCAGGTCAATTCCAGGTATCCTAAGGCTCTATCAGGAAGAGACAAGCTACCGGTCCGGTAAGCATGATTTTTGATGAAATACTGATTCAGCAGTTTCACCTCATCCCCGAAGAGACAATGAGACGGGGTGATTCTTCCCGCCCAGATCTCGGGTTCAAGATTGCCGTACAAGCTATCATAGAACATGTCATAGTCATAATCAACCCAGGTTCCGTTCAGATCCATGTAGAAGTAGTCTGTAGGAAAATATGACGTATAATAATAGGAAGGAGGAGTGGTCTTCATCTTGACAGCGGGGATGTCTCCCACCAGAATTACTCCCACCAATCCGGAGCTGTATTCCGCTCGTAGGACTGCTCTGATATCTTCTGGCGTTTGGTACCTGTATTTTGTTACGATGACACTGAAGCTGTCTGCCTGGAGATCGGAGACGAATTGATCGAAGTTTGTCTGGATTGAAGGATAGATGACCGAATCGACATACACGTGCACCAGTCCCTGATTCGTTAAATTTCTAAGCTTTTTAAAATCAGGACGAGGCTGAACACCTTCCAAGATTTTTATCTGTTGGAATATTCCCGGTGGAATCTTCAGCGGATCCTTGCATTCTGCAATTATTTTCTTCAGTCTTTCAATTTCCGAAGAAGTGTCTGAACTTGCATTAACGTTTACCCATCCTAACAAAACGAGAATGACAAAAACAACTATCCTTCTAAACATATTAACCTCCGTTTTATAATAAGATAAAAAACGGTATAGTGTAAAATTTGAAGTATATTTCCTTTCATAGTACGTAGCTCTTACTTGTCTTATAATATGAGCTTATTCACAAGGCGCGGGTCCACTTTTATAAAGATAACTGATCAGATAGACCACGTCACCCAGCTCCACTATTCCATCGCAATTGACATCTCCAGCCAGTAAAGGAACAGGAGCAGGACCATTCTTATACAGATAGCTTATTAAATAAACCACATCACCCAGCTCTATCACTCCGCTCCCATTGGCATCCCCACGTAATAACTGGAAATACTTTATGGTCGCATAGTCATAGTCCGCGCCAGAACCAGTGATAGCTCCCGTAACGTAAACGTTACCCCCACTATCCACTGCTATTGCTTCTGCCCAGTCAGTTCCACTTCCGGCATCATACCTTCTCACCCATAGTGTATCTCCGGCTGAATTATATTTAATCGTCGCATAGTCAAAATACGTGCCAGAAGCAGAATCATAGCTCTGACCGGTAACATAGACGTTGTTTTTAATGTCAATAGCCAGATCATTCGCATTGGCGGATATGCATCCCGATCCAAGATATGTCCTTACCCACTCCCGTGTCCCTAAGGGTGAATACTTGATCGTGGCATACTGATAATAAAATGAGCCGATGCCCGACTTACCTGTAACATAGACATTCCCTAAAGGATCGACCGCAACGTCGCTGGGCGAATCATCGTAATTGGCCATGCCGTTATACCTTCTCGTCCAAAGTGAATCTCCATTGGAGTTGTATTTTATCGTCACATAATCCCAGCTGGTAGTGCTACTAATACTGCGTCCCGTAACATAAACGTAACCGGTTCCATCCACCGTAACGGCATTCCCTTCGTCTGACTGATTTCCTTCATAAGAATACCTTCGCACCCATTTTCGGACACCGGAGGAGTCGTATTTTATGGTTACACAATCATAGTAAGTGGTCAGGTCATAACTTTGACCTGTAACATAGACATTGCCGTTGTTATCAACCGCTAATGCGTAGGCAAAATCCCAGCCATTTTCGTAGTTATTATATCTTGCGGTCCATAACGAGTCACCATTAGATGAGTATTTTATGGTGAGGTAGTCAAAACCGGTGCTCGTGCCCTTGCTCCTGCCCGTAACATAAACGTTCCCATTCGCATCTATAGCAAGTGCATAAGGCTCATCGCATTGACTTGCCGTTCCGTTATATTTTCTTACCCAGAGCGTATCGCCGGTCGTTTTATCATACTTTATGGTGCAGTAATTAGAAGAATCTTCAACGATACCATATCTTATATACCCGGTGACATAGACACCGTTTTCGTCAACCGCAACTGCCCGGGCCTCGTCCGGATAGTTCGAGGTGGGATGACCATTATACCGGGCAACCCATTGCTCATTACCCAGGGAGTCATATTTTACGGTTACATAATCGTTTATATAACCTACGCCCGGTCCTCGACTTGCACCCACAACATAAGCATTACCAGTGTCATCCACCGCTATAGCATTAGCATAGTCATCTCCATATGGTCCGGAATATCTTCTCACCCAAGCTGTATCAACCTGAGCGAATACCTCGACTTCGCTCAGAATGTTCAAGCCAGCTAAAGCCCAGAAGACGAAGAACAACATGGTTAAAACCTTTTTGTACATTTTACACCTCCAGTGTAAAGAGGTTTGTCTACCATAGTCAGATTCGCCCACCCATACGGGTGCCCGTCTGGGCAGACGGGCGGTCGTCTGACCTCTTTCCTATTTTTTTAGCAACTCTTTTGGAGAAGACCCTAAATAAATTTCCTTTCATGATGTGTGGTTTTACTTGTCTTCTATCATGAGCTTACTCACAAGGCGCGGGTCCACTTTTATAAAGATAGCTGATCAGATAGACCACGTCACCCAACTCAACTATTCCGTCGCAATTGGCATCTCCAGCCAGTAAAGGAACAGGAGCAGGACCGTTTTTATACAGATAGGTTATAAGATAAACCACGTCACCCAGCTCTACCACCCCATCCCTATTAGCATCCCCACGCATGAAGCTTATATATTTACTCAAATTATAAGAGTAACCTGCCGGACCATAGCGATAAGCAAAATTAAAAAGATGGGTTACGACCATTATCACTCTATCATAACTGGTGAATTCAGGAACTAAAAGCTCACCCGATTGGTTTCCGTCTAAATTCATTTTCAAATAAGAAGAGCCGGAAGGTTTATGTAAAATCAAATTTACTCCATAAACGAACTGACTATTCCCAGAAAAAGTGAGTTTGTAGGTTCCGGTATCGGCAGAAGAGGTTTTGAAAAGGATATAATTGGCGCCATAGCTTTCAGGAGCAGAGCTTCCACTAATGGTTCCAGTAGCGGGATACGAAGTATGAGTAGCAATATAAACTACGGTATCCTGCGGGAAGAAAAAAGCTCCTTCGCTATAATGATTTCCATCATCCTTGCCATTGGTAAACCAATTCCAGACTGCAAATTCCTGGAACTGATCATTCATCGAGGTCCCGAAGGTGTGGAGAACCGAATCAACTGCAGCGCAGGCAAACATCTCCATATATTTCAGCCAGATGGAATACAAAATGTCTCTGCCATAATTCTCCGAAAGATATTGATTCCAAATCCAGGAGGCATACATGTGCCTTCCCGACTCGTGATATAAGGACAGGTAAGAGACCGGAAGATAGCTATTCAGATAATAATAAACGTCGTTCAGCTCATCCCAGACCGATTCCTCAATCCAGTTGGAGGAGGACTCGTAAAGCCAAGAGGTGTAATCTTCGAGATATTCCCAAATCTGGCCGGTGAAGACAAATTGACAGGCATGAAAAAGCTCATGACAGCAGGTAGCTTTGCAAAACGGCAAAGGGTCATTCGGATAACGGGAAATTCTCAGATCGTTTCCTATGTCAATCCAGCTGGTGATGGCATAAGGTCTGTCGGGATATTGGGTCGAAGCTTCTTCTCCCACCGTATAACCGTAAGGTGAGTCAATATAGATGTCATACAAGGAATCACCGCCTTCTGTTCCGTCGAAAGGCGGAGCATAGTAACCCATGGAGTCGATCTCCACATACCAGGAGCGCTCCATATATTCCGCTACCCGGTTAACATAATCCGGCACCCCATCCGCTGGGTTCACATCCTCCCAGGGATGATAAACCGGATAGGAAGCACTGCTGGAGGTATCGTAATGAATGACAAAATGGGTGGTGTGATATGAAAATGCTTTAGTGGGTCTTGCCAAAAGCTGGTTTATCTTTTCTTTAGTCTTAATGGAGAGCTTGTTCCAATTCTTTTTCACCTCGATAATCAGAGGAGTCCCACACTCCAGCTCCTCTGGTTTGAAAATCTTGAATCTCTGGGGAAGATCCTCTTGAATTCTCAATGCGGAAATCAGATACAAACACTTCTGATCCAAGCTCAGTTTATTTTCCCGATATTCCTTTTCAATTAGATTTACCGCTTCAAAGACCGAATACCTTTGAGCAGATAAAAGGGGAACATTCAGAAAAATTATTAAGAGGATTAGAAACAATACCACTTTTTTCATTTTAACCTCCATTTCTTACAAAAGGGATTTCTTTTTTGCAGGATATTCCTGATCTATTTAGACTGATTCGACTAATTCAAGATTTTTATTCAAACCCTGATTAAATATAGCTCAAAAACGGTTAAAAGCAAGCTAAATCTTCTCAAAAGGAATTGACACAATAAGGATTTCATGTTTTTAAAAGGCTGACGCCTTAATTCCATAGTGAAAACGCCATTATCTCTACAGGTAGAATCCTCGGTTACCTGCTTTTCTATAATTTTGGGGAGAAATCCAGAATGAAAGCGGCGGACGGCGGACTGCCGACGGTGGACATTTTCAAATAACCCAACTCATGCTTCGTATTATCAATGAAATTTCACTTGACTTTACACTATCCAAGCACTAAGATTATTCGGGAGGTGAAGAAATGAACACTTTGAAGACTGTATTTCTAATGACGCTGTTGACCCTGCTTTTCGTCTTTATCGGTCAACTGTTGGGAGGAAATCAAGGCATGATCGTAGCGCTAGTTTTTGCTGCGATCATGAACTTGGCAACCTACTGGTTCTCCGATAAGATAGTTCTATCCATGTATCGAGCACGGCCTATATCGGAGAGTGATAACCCGCGTCTTTTCAGCATTGTGAGGCGAGCGGCAACCTCTGCTCATCTTCCTATGCCCAAAGTGTATATAATCCCCACTGAAACTCCCAATGCTTTTGCCACGGGAAGAAATCCCGGACATTCGGCTGTAGCAGTGACTCAGGGGATCATGCGAATTTTAGACGAAGATGAATTGGAAGGAGTGTTATCGCATGAAATGGCGCACATTAAGAATAGGGACATCCTCACTGGAACGATCGTCGCCACATTAGCTGGCGCCATCAGCATGTTGGCATTTATGGCTCGATGGGGAGCAATCTTTGGTGGTTATGGAGGAAGGGATAGCGAGGATCGGGGTGGCGGAATAGGTCTTTTGATAATGGCAATTGTGGCGCCTTTAGCTGCGCTTTTGATACAAATGGCGATCTCCAGATCCAGGGAATACTCTGCCGATAGCACCGGAGCGGAAAATAGTCACAAGCCCTTAGCTTTAGCCAACGCCTTAAGGAAGCTGGAATATGCCGCTAAAAGGATACCGCTTGACGCCAAACCTTCCACCGCTCATCTTTTTATCGTGAACCCTCTCACCGGAAAAGGGTTGGTCAACCTGTTTAGCACCCATCCGCCGATCGAAGAAAGAGTGGCAAGACTGGAGAAGATGGCGGGAAAGGTTTAGAATCGTCCGCCGCAAAACCGATGCGGTGCGGATTCATCTTGAGTCCGTTGCCGGAGGAGAATAGTTTTTCGATGTTCGTTTGTCGGTAACGATGCTTGCTTACAGTGAGCTGGTCGAACTGTTTCGTAGATTGAAGCTCGTAGGTTGAAGCTGGAGATTCTCAAAACCAAGAAAACAAATCGAGCTTCGAATTACGAAAAACGAGCTTTCCGCCATAGGCGGATCTGCCTATGGCAGACGTTACGAGCTTCGCCACCGATAAACGATAGACGTGATAAGCATTCACCCTGAATAATGATTCATTCTCCATAGCTCCTCATCGAATTTTTCTAAATAGAGGAAAACTCCCTCTATGGGAAGCACCTGGATCGAAATACTGTTAATCTTAATACTGATCTTAGCCAATGGTTTTTTCGCTTCATCCGAGTTCGCCTTAATCTCCGTCAGAAGAAGTTTAATCAAACAGCTTTCCGAAAAGGGGCACAAAAAAGCCCAGCTGGTAAACAAGCTTCAGAACAAACCGGATATGTTTTTAGCCACCATTCAGGTGGGGATCACCCTGGTGGGAACCTTAGCTTCTGTGGTGGGAGGAGCAAAGATCGTTGATTTTCTAAAACCATTGATTCAAAAGATTCCTTCCCGAGCCATTCAAAATTCCAGTGAGTCGATTGCCATCGGTATTGTGGTGGTAGTTATTACTTATCTACTCTTAGTCTTCGGAGAGCTGGTTCCCAAATATTTAGCTTTAGCTTATCCGGAAAAGGTAGCTTTTAGAACCGTAGGATCGGTTCATTTCCTTTCAAAGCTTGTTTTCATTATAGTTAAACATCTATCTCACACTAGCCGATTCATAATCTCCCTTTTTGTCAAACCGGTGCCTCACGAGAGCGGGTTCATCACCGACGAGGAGCTGAAGTTTATAGTGCACGAGGGAAAAAAGAAGGGGGTTTTTGACCAAACTGAAGAGGAGCTGATCCACAGTGCGCTTGAGTTCACCGATACCACCGTCCGAAATTCCATGACCCCTCGAATCGAGATCGTGGCTTTGGACCTAAATGCGGGACAAGATCAAGTGATCCGTGCCATGACCGAAGAGGGATATTCCCGTATACCGGTGTATAAAGAGACTTTGGACCATATCGTCGGAATAATCTATGCCAAAGACATGATAACCCTTTTGCAAAACAGAGAGCTGATAATTCTCGAAGACATCCTCCATAAGCCCTATTTTGTGCCCGATTCCATGAAGATCTCCGAGCTTTTGAAACAGTTTCAGAAAAAAAGAGTCCACATGGCAATGGTTTTGGATGAATTTGGCGGCACGGCTGGACTTATTACCATGGAGGATATAATCGAAGAGATCGTCGGGGAAATTCGCGATGAATATGATCGGGAAGAAGAAGAGGAAATCTATTTGCTCTCGGACCAATTAGCCATAGTGAATGCCAGCTTGTATATTGGAGAACTCAATCAAAAGTTCAAAACCGAGCTTCCCGAAGAATTCAATACCGTCGGAGGTTACCTCACCGGCACTTTGGGAAGAATCCCCCTTCTGGATGAGGAGATCAAGATAGGTAATCTAACCTTTGTGATCTTTGACAAGGTGGGACCAAGATTGAAGAGGATTAAAGTCAGCAAGAAGCTAAAATAGTAGGTTTTTTTGGAGTGTCAAGCCCCGCCGTTGACGGGATCTGCGACTTCAGCTTGACCTTAGAATTTTTAATAGATAAAAACCTTTAAAACCTGGTTCGCCTAAAGGCGAACACTCCATATCTCTTTTTTCTGTTCTAAGAATTATCTGGTAACTGACAACTGGAAACTGTTATGTTCGAAGCGATACTTGAGCCTATCGGAAAATGGATAATTAGCTTCATCTCTCAATTGGGCTACCTGGGCATAATCATCACCATGGGAATTGAGAGCGCTTGCATTCCTCTCCCCTCGGAGATCATCATGCCTTTTTCCGGATACTTAGCATCTACCGGAAGATTCAGCCTTTGGGGAGCTTCCGTGGCTGGTGCATTAGGTTGTGTAGTAGGATCTGTGGTTGCTTACTGGGTGGGAGTTTGGGGTGGTCGTCCATTTATCCAAAAGTATGGAAAATATGTTCTGCTATCGCCAAAAGATTTAACCACTGCTGATAGGTTTTTTGAAAAATATGGAGAGTGGGCGATATTTTTTTCCCGACTTCTGCCGGTGGTAAGAACCTTCATCTCTCTTCCAGCCGGAATCGCCCGGATGAATTTTTTGAAGTTTGTTATTTACACCTTTGTTGGGTCTTTGCCCTGGTGTTTGATGTTGGCTTATGTGGGGAAGATATTGGGAGAAAACTGGATGAGCATAAGAGTATATTTTCGTCGAGCGGACGTCTTTATTGTTGCCATCATAATTCTGGGAATCGCTTATTTCCTATATCGTCACTTAAGATCTGAGAAAACGAATCTTTTGTAAAATGAACAATGAACTATTTAGCCATGTTCGTGCAGGGGTTCAACCCCTGCACGAACTAAGAGAGTACCTGGTAGGAATAGAAATCGAATTTTTCAATTGAAATAATGCAATATATAGCCTACTTTGGCTCAGTTTTCATCTCCTTATTCTTGGTGGTAGACGTTGTCACTAACCTGCCGATATTTTTGTCTTTAACTCAGAGATATTCCACCAAGGAAAGAAAAAGTATCGCTCGCAAGGCGCTTACGGTGGCATTGGGGATTCAGCTCTTATTCGTGATCTTCGGCAACTATATCTTCGGATATCTGAATATCCAGCTTTATTCATTTTCCATCGCCGGGGGGATTTTGCTTTCTATCGTTGCTATGGAGATGCTATTCGGACGCAAGACCCGCACCGAATATCAGGAGAAGGAACAAGAGGAGGAAAAAGAGAATATCACCGTCGTCCCTTTAGCAATTCCTTTGCATACCGGTCCTGCATCCATCATCACCGGCATGATCCTCTTTGGCAAAGCTGATACCCTTATGCTCAAGTCGATCTTTGTTTTCGCCGCTATGTGTGTTTATTTTGCCTCCGCTCTTGTTCTTTTGAAATCGGACATAATCTTAAGAGTCTTCAAGCCTCTGGGCATGAAGGTGATAACCCGGGTGATGGGCTTGATACTTTTAACTCTGGCTGTGCAATTCGTGGTGAATGGAGTGAAAGAAGCGTTGAAATGAAATACTTAGAAGGGGTCGGGGTTTAAGACTCTCTGTGCGTAGTTTTTTAATTGCCTGTTGAAATTTGAGAAACGTTTGCTGACACAAAGTCACACCCCTCATCTTAATCCTCTCCCCATGGGTGAGATGCGTATGCATGCTTCGCAAGGTTAGGATGAGGGGGAAACAAAGATAAATTCAGCTCCATTAAAAGCTTAAGGAATCGTAGGATATGATACAACATAACAAGGTCACTCTATCCAAATACCGAGAGGAATTTCCTTTCACCAACAAAATCACTTTTCTAAATCATGCCAGCTTTGGACCGCTTCCAGAACGAAGCTGGAATGTCACACAAGAATATTACCAATATCTAAGATTGGAAAAGACAGAAGATATTGATCGAGTGTCCTTCCAAAAGCTGGACGAAATCAGAGCCATTATTGGAAAGATGATTAACGCCAAGTCATCGGAAATTGCCTTTGTCACCAATACTTCTTATGGACTCAATGTTGCCGCCTGGGGCTTGGATTTAAAGCCTGGGGATAAGATACTTCTCTCCGATGTGGAGTTTCCTGCCAACGTGTATCCGTGGACGAATCTCAAACAAAAAGGAGTGAATATAATATTTATCCCCACTCGGAACAGATGTTTTGATATAGATAATTTTGTAAAAGCTATTGATCGAAAAACTAAAGTTTTGTCTTTGAGCTTTGTGCAATTCTTCAACGGATTCAAAAACGATTTAAAGACCATCGGAGAAATCTGCGAAGAAAAGGATATATTTTTTGTGGTGGATGGAATCCAGGGAGTGGGTGCGTCGGATTTGGATGTCAAAGAATGTAAGATCGACCTCTTAAGCTGTGGAGGTCAGAAATGGCTTTTATCTTCTTTGGGCACGGGATTCTTTTATCTCTCCTCGCAAGCTAAAAGAAAGATAAAGACGACTTTCTTTAGCTGGCTAGGGGTGGATTGGAAATTGAAATTCACTGATCTTTTACGCTATGATCTTCCGCCATTTCCTTCAGTCAGAAAATTCGAGATGGGAACATATCCTTATTCTCTGATCTGGACCATGCACTCTTCGCTGAAATTGCTTTCTGAAATAGGCGTAAAAAACATCGAAAGTCACAATCTGATATTGCTTGATCTTCTAATAGAGCATTTGAGAAAGAAAGATTATCACATAACAAGTTCTTTGGAGATCCAGCACCGCTCCAGCATTCTCTCCTTTTCTGGCAGAAAGACTAAAAGCTTGTTTGAAAAGTTACTTGCTAACAAGATTTTGGTCAGTTATAGAGAGGGGAGCATACGGGTATCTCCGCACTTTTATAATACTGAAGGAGAAGTGGGAAGACTAATTGAGCTTCTGGATTAGTATTTTTATCGGAACAACTAAAATCTTATCTCCGTAAATTGATTCGGAGATATTTTTTACAAAAGGAGCCGATGTTAACCAATCTATTTTATACCGGAATCAAGAAGTTAGTTCTTATATTGGCCATAACTGCGAGTTTGCTTTTAGTTAGAAACATCATTGCAGAGATTTTTACGTTGGAGGAAGGGAAAAGGCTTTTTGACCAAGAAGAATACGAACAGGCAAGAGACGTTCTTTTAAAGGTGGTGGAAAAAGAGCCGGAAAATCCAGAAGCGAATTTTCTTCTATGTAAAGTCTTTTTGATTCTGGACGATCATGACCGATCCATCGAATACGGAGAAAAGGCGGTTAAACTGGATGGTTCCGTTTCAAATTACCATCTCTGGCTGGGGCAGGCTTATGGAGCTCAGGCACAAAATGGGAGCAAGCTGAAAGCCATTTTCCGCGCAAAAAAGTGTAAAGGAGAATATGAGAAATCGATTCTCTTGGATTCCACCAACATAACTGCCCGCACTGCTTTGATGCAATACCTGCTTTTGGCTCCGGGAATTGCTGGGGGAGATAAAGGCAAAGCCAAAAAACAAGCAGAGATTATCCAAGGAATAGATTCGCTCTTCGGTGCGATGGGTTGGGCAGTCTTTTGGGAACAAGAGAATGACACTATTAAGATAGAGAATTATCTCAGAATCGCTGTTCGGTTGGATACCACCATTCATCATCAGGCATCCTACTTGATGGGTTCTTTTCTGGTGGAGCAAAAGAGATTTCATGAGGCAACAGAAGTCTATGAGAAACTCTTCCAGCAGTATCCAAATGAAATGAATGCCTTATATCAACTGGGACGAACGTATGTGATTGCCAAAGATAGCCTGGACAAAGCGGAGAGATGTTTTAAACAGTATCTTCAGGCCAAACCCAAAGGGAATGTGCCACCCTTGGCGGCGGCGCACTGGAGGCTGGGAATGGTTTATGATCTGCAAGGAAAGAAGGATTTAGCTTTGGTTGAGCTGGAGGAGGCAGTGCGCCTGGATCCTAAAAACAAGGAATACAACAAGACGCTGGAAGAAGTGAAGAAGCAGAAATAATCTATTTGTTGTCCCCCTTGATAGAAGACAGATTGTTGGTTATTGTTATGTATTGGGATTTTTCTTCAGCATTTTAGTTACGAAGCCTTCAAAAGAGGATATTTTTGTGAAATAATTATTGAAGTGTTTGGTCATTCAGGGTAATGTTTGAATTTGTGTGTAAATTTGTTTAACTCACAGAAGGTGTTCCTCCCCAACAGTTTTTAAACCATCACAAGTTCGCTTTTTGGTTCTCTGACTTGGTTGAGCTTA
>Ga0315288_10003622_pt1 | contig 19737 bp, 29 predicted proteins | sample YL17G11_20_MG_FD_203454 | JGI IMG/M metagenome (GOLD analysis project Ga0315288, IMG submission 203454) | Sediment microbial communities from Yellowstone Lake, YNP, Wyoming, USA - YL17G11_20 | ecosystem: Environmental > Aquatic > Freshwater > Lake > Sediment | place: USA: Wyoming | collected... | reverse complement strand
TTATAATAGAAATAATACTGTTCTTGGTTGACTTGCTATGGCTTTTCAGACCAAAGAGGGAGAGATAAAATATGAATGATGTTTTGATTTTTGGACTGATTTGTTTGTTTTTCGCAATGAGCATAATGAAAATCAGCATCCTTAATAAAAAGAAAGAAGATTTGTATGTATTGAAACAGACAATTAAGTCTGGCAAACTAAAAGAGATTGCAAACAATATCGTTAACAAAATTAAAAATGATAAAGTTTTTGAAAGAACATTCGCATTACTGATTTTTGGTGATTGTTTTATTTTTGCTTTGAACTGGATTGTTGGTATCCCACAATTTATTTTCTCAATGATTATCATTTTAATATTGACAAAAAAGCAGGTGTAAGAATATGGGTGGGGACATTTCTGATTTAAGATTAAAAAAAGAATTAAAAGAGAGATTGGAACAGATTTGTAGAATGGCAGAAGAAAGAGCAATGGCACAAAGGTTGCCACACATAGTTAAGAGAGATATATACAGATTATTACTTGAATTAGGTGCAGAACAATGGTTGAATCAGAAATTAAAAAAAGAGTGACCCAGTGGGGCGAAACAGCGTGTGCAACAATGACACCAAGTTCCAAAAAGAGATATGTTTGGGCATTGGAACAATTCTTGACTGCATACCCCAAAGCATCTACTGTTTTAGTAAAACCATCTCTTGACAGAGAAGACATCATAACTCTTGGGAATATGATAAGTGAATGGATTTTTGTTAAACATAAACAACCATTGTATGTGACTGCTTATGCTGTTTTTCTTTTCATAAAGTTTTATTACAATAGGGCTTTCGTTGATGATTTAAAGGATTTAATGCGATTCAAACAAAAGAACAGCCCACATTCTAACAGAATTGTAAGAGATTACAAGAAGATAACGGAAATAATCAGAGGGGTTGAAGAACCATGTGATGTAATGGCAAGACTTGAATGGGAAACTGGTTGTCGTGCTGGTGCTTTGTTCAAAATGAAATTTAATATTAATTTGAATGACCCAAAGAACTTTTTGATTATTAAAGCAATAAAGGAAAATATATTTAACAAGGATATTTTAGGAAAGAACCAAGATTTCTTTTGGAAAAGAGATGATGGCTTCTGCTTCGTGTTACTTGAAGAAAAAAGGGGGAAGGTCTTGGAAAGGATAATTACAGATGAATTGTATGATTGGTTGGTTGGATGGAAACAACAAAGACTGAAAACAATAAGGGACTTGCTTGACAAACATTATAATTTTAGTAAGAAACTAAAATATTTGAAGTTTATGAACAATACTTTGTTCCCTATGTCACATTGGAATTACAATCACTTGTTGAAGAAGGTCGCATTTCGATTAGGCATCCAAAATTTTTCAAGCCATTATTTTAGGGGAACAAGAGCAACACTATTATTGGAAAAAGGTATGAACATAAGACAGATACAGACATTACTTGGTCACAGCAATTTATCTACGACAGAAAGATATACCCCAATTGATATTAGCAACAAGGAACAATTGCAGGATTATTTAGATATTTTGAAGAACGAAGTTGCATAATCAATGATAAACAAAAAAATATTAGTTATAATATTACTTTTCGCAACAATCTTTTTTATTAGATTTTATCCTTCAATTATTGACAGCAATTATATGCTTTCATATAGAGATAATGTCTTTCACACAACAATTGTGGATAGGATACAGCAACACGATTTTATTGATTCTGCAATAGACGAAACATCTTGTATAAATATGAACTGTTATTGGTCGCAAGAATATGTTATGAATTACCCAAAGATGTTCCATTATGCGACTGCAACACTACCTTTTTCTGCAACATTATCAGTCAATCTGATGGTTTCATTATTAATCACACTTTTATTCATTGGAATGTTTCTTTTAACATACCACTTAACAAGGTCAATCGAAAAATCAATTTCAGCAATCACTTTGTTTTTTATCATTGATTTTATTTTTAATATAACAAACTTTGGTCTGCTTGGGTTCACAGCAGGATATATGTTTTTCTTTTATGCACAACTTCTTTTAAATGTTTTTTTTATTCTGTTCTTTTTTGAGTTCCTTTGTTGCTTAAAGGAAAGGAACTGGATTGCGATTATTCTTTTATGTGGGTTCGGTTTCATGGTATTAGCTATGACACATAATTATTCTTATAGTGGTAATGGTGGTGATTGGTTAAGTGCAGTTGCATTAACAAGACTGATTGTAATGCTTTTGACAGTTGCAATACCTTTCTTTTTAAAAAGGTATTATCACAGAATTATTTTGTATACAACACCAGTAATGATTGCATGGTTAATCTGGGTCGCAATCAATGTGACAAATGTGGCATAGGGCTTGAAGGCATTTTTTTCTTAAAGGTTTTAATATACACTGGGGGTGTAAATCTATGGGTTTAGACTATGCGATTGGATTTGGTGTAGGCTTAGTCATCTTGGGTGTAGTCTTTGTAGTTGGTGTAGTCATTAACACATCATTGGGTGCAAACTCTTTGATTGCAAGTGACGAAACAGCACAGGGGATTATAAACAATGTGGGCGACACTTATGGAAATGCGACAAGTTTGTTACCAATACTTGGACTTGTAGTCATAGCAGGAATAGTTTTGTTCGTGCTAAGAAGTTCAATGGGTGGACAAGCACAAGCTTAAATAGAAAAATGATGGGGTTTTCCCATCCTTTCCTATTTTTTCCTTGTGGCTTAGTTGCTAAACATGGCAACTGGGACTAATTCTAATACTAATCCGACTAATTCTATATCTCAACAGACTGCACAACAAAGGATAGAACAACATTATTATTCTTATCCAGATGGTTCAATACATTCCACACCATATACTTCTTCAAATTCTGAAAAGGTTTCAATGCCAGATAAATCTGGTGGTCATTATAATATAAACACAAAGACAGGCGAACAGACCCATTATGATTCATCAGGAAAATTTATTGCATCAATAAAATCAAATAACCCAAGAACTTCTGGTTTCAAGGATGTAACAACTGCAATATCCACACCAACTCCTTTTTATAATTCGCCAACAGGTAACTCTTCAATAAGTACGACAAAAATTCCAGAAGCGACAAGGACTGCCTTTGACACATCTCTTGGTAATATTTTTGTTGAGGGGGTTACTTGGGATACAACTAACCCATCAATGCCTGTTGCAGACATAAGTGCAATAAACTTTCGACAACTTTCTTCTGATATAAATGCGAATGTTGAAATGCGACAAAACATTGATTGGAACACGGCAGTTTTATCTGGAAAAAAGACAACAGACATTCCACTTAAAGACCCATCAGTATATGAAATTTGGACAGTGAGTTCAAAACCGACAGTTACTACGACTGATATAGGCACTACTACATCATGGAATGTTTATACTGGTGAAATTTTTAGCCCAAAACTAACAAGAGAAAATTTAGAAAATTACCAAGAAGCGTTGGCACTTGGACAAATATCAAATTCAGATTTTTTCCAATCAACAGGAAGTCAAATTGTTTGGTCTGCTACTTCAATGTTTAAAAATATTGGTTGGTTCTCAGAAGGATTAACACCAAAAGGTGTTAGCACTGGTCAAGGTTTAGACTTAGGTGGCTCAATAGAATATATGAAAGCAAAGAATTGGGAAGGTTACAAAGATTGGTTGTATGGTTCTAAATACAGGTCAGCACATAATGAAAATGAAGCATCAGAAATCTTTAAGCTTTGGTATGACACAGACATAACAAAATTATTTCTTATTGAAGCAGGAAGTATGGTTGGTGGTGCAATACTCTCAAAAACAGGTTTGCCTTTATCAATAAAAGGAATGGATTTATTGAAGGAATCAACAAACCCATTCTGGGTAAATACTGGCAGTCAATTAAAATGGATGACTGCACAGGCGATTACACATCCAGAAGCAGTGAAATATGGTATGTGGACTATTCTTGGTGGTTCAGAAATATTAAAAGTCGGAATGAATTTTGCCCAAAAACAACCAATCAGTTCAATTGTTTCATCATCATTATTCGATATTGCTTCAATTGGTGTGGCGATGGAAGGGATGCGATATGGTATGGCACACCCAAGACTTTCGCCAGTCGGTTATGAAGATGTTGGTTACTGGAAAAATGGAAAATGGGTTTCAGAATACAGTTCACTTTATTTCACAGAACCAATCAGCAATAAATATCTTGGTTCATTTGGTGTAACATCAAAAGGTTTTTCATTAGGTATCCCAAATTTTGATGCAGGAATGACTGAATTTTTGAAGGGTGGGTTCTATCCACAAACACCACTTGATGTAACTATATGGGAAAAATATGTTCTTCCAACAAAGACTGCTGAATTACAAGGTGCGTACAAGACAGCAAAAGATTTAGGTCTGCAATTCTGGTCTTCAACACCAAAGTTTTCGGCAAAGGAATTGGATTTAGCAATTAAACATGCACCAGAGGGAACTGACAAAATATTTTTAAAAACATTGGAAGAACACCCAGATGTACAATTGTTTGGTTCAAATGTACAAAGATATTATGCAGGTGGGCAGTTCAGACCAACAGGCGACCTTGATGTTAGGGGACTTAAAGAAGGAAGTTTAAAAAAGTTCTTTGATGCTTTGGAAAAAAATTTGAATAAAGAAGGTTTTTCAAATTTTGCTATAACAGAAAGTGGAAAGGGGTACATTCTTGATGTTCCAGTTAAAAATTATGGTTATAAATTAACATTTACTGGATTCAAAGACAAGGCAGTCGAGGGATTTAATGTTGGAATGTCACCACAACCATATAGATGGGAAGATATGGTCTGGAATGTTTGGGGACACCCAAGAGATGTACCTATTGACATCAAAGGAGTTACTGGGACAACAGCAGGTGAACAAATGGGGAACAAATGGACTTCTGTTCTACAAGAAACAAATTATGCTATGGGAAGAAGGGCAAAGGATGTACCAGATGCTTTGCAATCATTATATGAAAGGGTCAGCAGTGGTGGTGGTTCAAATTTGTTTAATTTTGATAAAATGGCAAATGCAATGGGTGTTAATCCATCAACGATACCTTCGTTGACTGCACATGCTTCATTGCCGTCATTTATACCAAGTTATTCAGTTTCAAGACCTTCATGGGAAACAATCACACCATCATTTTCAAGAACAAAAGTTGAATCAAAATCAATGGTGTTCAGCATCAATGCAATGTCAAAATCACTTTCAATGCCAAGCAGTTCATCAATGTTGTATTCAAGTTATCCATCTTCAAGTAGTTCTTCAAGTAGTTTGTTTTCTTCTTATTATTCAAGTTCACCAAGTTCTTCAAGTAGTTCAAGTAAGAGTTCGTCAAGTTCAAGTTCTTCAAGTAGTTCCAGCAGTTCTTCTTCAAGTAGTTCCAGCAGTTCAATTTCTTCAAGTCTGAACATCAATGCACAAATATTTACATTTCCACCATTCCCATTATTAGGACAATTATATGTTCCACCGAAATCAAAGAGTTCAAAAGATATAAAAGCAAACAAAGGTTTTATCCCAAGTCCAGTGGCTTTGTTTGAAGGTATTAAAGGAAAACAAAGGACAACTGGATTTTTCAGTGGACTGGAAATCAGGAAAATTCCGATTTTCAAGGGGAAAAAGATAAATAAAGATTTATGGGGGGAATATGGTAAGCGTAAATGTTAGGGGAAAAACATATACTTTGGATGATATGCAACGATGGTTCGTACAGATAAGGGAATTTCCATCAATCCTTTCTTTTGGACATGGAAAAAATCAAGTTATGGGGGAAGGACAATCTGGTGGTCGTGAAGTGTGTGAGATAGTCCACGAAGCTGAGAACAAATTTGTTGCGAAGCTTGGTATAAAAAAGTACCAAGAAGAAAACGACAAGATAATGCGAAAGAAAGGTCAAGGTGGCATAAGACCACATTTAGGCGAGGGAAGAAGCAATGTATGAAGCACAATGACAAACTCAATCGGTGGGGCATTAGGGATTGGTATTAGTCTTGCTATGTTCGGACAGGTCTTGAACAGCAGTGGAATAATCCCAAAAAGAAGGAAAAATAAAAATAAAGATTTATGGAGGGGATATGGGAAGAACTTTTAGAATAAATCAAAAAATAGAAATTGTTTGTGATACTACCAAAAGTAGAACAGGATTCAAACACATTGCAAAATTATTCATAAATGGACATGAAGCTGAATCAACAAGCATAAATTATTACAATAGAACTTGGGAAGCTTATGAATACCAAAGTATAATCGGAAAATTAATTGACAAAACAACAGCATTGTCACCACAAGAAAAGGCAGAAAGCAGAGCATGGGCAAATGGTGACCACACTGATTGGTCTGAACTCAAAGCAGTTGGTATGGGGTTAGCAATGGGCGACATGATTAGTAACAAAATAAAAAATCAGAATCAATTTAAGAAAGGTGTGATAGAAGCAGGGTTTGGTCACATGGGCATAGAATTTCCAGCAGACTGGGACAAACTTAATGAGAAAGACAAGAAAAAAAGATTCAAGATGGTACAGAACTTTATGAAACCACATCTTGGGGGTGGCATCTAAAATGGCATTTCAAATATATGTAAAAACAGTTGGGGATTCAAGATATGGGCAATGGGACAATAAGATTTATGCAACAAGAGAATTGGGGGAGAAAGCATTGAGTGAAGTAAAAATTAACAAATACATAAAGGCGAAAAAATTAATATGTGTACCAAACGAAAAGAGATACAGTGATGACAAAATGATTGGGTTTAAACGAACCAAAAACAAAAACCAATTCAAAATCGGAATTGGTGGGTGGTAAAAATGGCAGATAAAATAAGGGATGCACTGGGAATCAGGAAAATTCCGATTTTCAAGGGGAAAAAGATAAATAAAGATTTATGGGGGGAATATGGTAAGCGTAAATGTTAGGGGAAAAACATATACTTTGGATGATATGCAACGATGGTTCGTACAGATAAGGGAATTTCCATCAATCCTTTCTTTTGGACATGGAAAAAATCAAGTTATGGGGGAAGGACAATCTGGTGGTCGTGAAGTGTGTGAGATAGTCCACGAAGCTGAGAACAAATTTGTTGCGAAGCTTGGTATAAAAAAGTACCAAGAAGAAAACGACAAGATAATGCGAAAGAAAGGTCAAGGTGGCATAAGACCACATTTAGGCGAGGGAAGAAGCAATGTATGAAGCACAATGACAAACTCAATCGGTGGGGCATTAGGGATTGGTATTAGTCTTGCTATGTTCGGACAGGTCTTGAACAGCAGTGGAATAATCCCAAAAAGAAGGAAAAATAAAAATAAAGATTTATGGAGGGGATATGGGAAGAACTTTTAGAATAAATCAAAAAATAGAAATTGTTTGTGATACTACCAAAAGTAGAACAGGATTCAAACACATTGCAAAATTATTCATAAATGGACATGAAGCTGAATCAACAAGCATAAATTATTACAATAGAACTTGGGAAGCTTATGAATACCAAAGTATAATCGGAAAATTAATTGACAAAACAACAGCATTGTCACCACAAGAAAAGGCAGAAAGCAGAGCATGGGCAAATGGTGACCACACTGATTGGTCTGAACTCAAAGCAGTTGGTATGGGGTTAGCAATGGGCGACATGATTAGTAACAAAATAAAAAATCAGAATCAATTTAAGAAAGGTGTGATAGAAGCAGGGTTTGGTCACATGGGCATAGAATTTCCAGCAGACTGGGACAAACTTAATGAGAAAGACAAGAAAAAAAGATTCAAGATGGTACAGAACTTTATGAAACCACATCTTGGGGGTGGCATCTAAAATGGCATTTCAAATATATGTAAAAACAGTTGGGGATTCAAGATATGGGCAATGGGACAATAAGATTTATGCAACAAGAGAATTGGGGGAGAAAGCATTGAGTGAAGTAAAAATTAACAAATACATAAAGGCGAAAGAATTAAGATGTGTACCAAACGAAAAGAGATACAGTGATGACAAAATGATTGGGTTTAAACGAACCAAAAACAAAAACCAATTCAAAATCGGAATTGGTGGGTGGTAAAAATGATACAACCACACATAGGCGAAAAAAAAGTGACACGAAAGGTTGCGATTATGTATCTCAAAGCAGAACTTTCGAGATTGAAAGCATTAAGGAAGAAACCAAATCTTCAAGGTAACCGACCTTATGTTGCGATTGACATGATGATTCCAGTTGTTGAAGCAGAAATATCAAGAGCAAAGACTGGGAAGAAACCAATGTATGAAGCACAATACTATTCATGGAGTGATTAGGGGGATGTAAAATAATTGGAACAACTAAATAAGAAAGCACAAGTAATAGATTTATTACATTTGCCCATGTACTTGATAGGCATTATTGTAGGATTCCTTGTGCTAATGATAATATCAAACGCAATTTTCCCACCACTTCTGAATGCTGGAAACCAAACAGGCACAGAATTTGGAAATCATATTCTTGCGATACCAAGCATACTTGACAATATGGGTCTTGCGATGGTTGTGGCATTTGCATTGATATTTTTGATTTCGGCAGTCGTAATCAAAATACATCCAGTCACATTTGGAATAGGACTGGTCGTTTTGATTTTTGCAGTGTGGCTTGGTGGTGTTGCGAATAATGTCGTATTCACAGTTGTCACGACAAACAACACAATGATAAATCAGACTTGGACAGAAGCGACAGGTCTGCAAGTTATTGCAAATAATATTATTACAATCATAATTGGAATCGGAACACTAAGTCTAATTTTAGGATATTTGATTTTTAAAAGGCAAGGAGGTCAACCAAATGAAATATAAATTAATAATTCCATTATTATTTTTCGCAATTGTACTTAGCATCAGCACTGGTTATTGTACTACTGGTTGGAACGCAAACACGACAACAATAGCAGGACTTCCAACTTATACAGATGGTACAAATTCTTATTATGAACTTCACACATTTATGAATGGAACAACCCAATATGCTTTGGTGTTAAATTCAACATCATCTGTTCGATTACTTGGTTATGCTTTCAATGGGACACAATGGAACACAGATGTCAATGCAAACAAATCACTTCCAACTACGATGGGTGCCACATCAAGTGGTGGCACTTGTCTTATTGATAACAAACCACAATTATTTTGGGAAAACTCAACTGCAATCTTTGGTTGGACTTATAATGGGACACAATGGAATCCTAACACAACAAATATTGTTGGTTTAGAAACAAGTGCAAGTCGTTATTCATATTTTGAATGCTACAACCAAAGCAATGTTGTTTACATGATTCATGGACATAGTGATGGAACAGTCGATGGACACCGATGGAATGGTTCGCAATGGGTAGCAAATACGACTGCTGTTGGTGGGATAACAGATATTGGTTATGAAGCGACTTCAACTGTTTGGTATAATACTTGGCTTTCAAAATGGTGGTTGCTTGAAGCAGGACAATCTACAACATCAGGTGGAACAAAATATATTCGTGGCATGTCTTGGAATAATTCTCAATGGGTTATGGATTCAACTGTCAATGCTTCTCTAACTGCTACAAATGATGGTTTCCCATATCCAGAATTTTTCCAACCGAATGGATTGTTAGCAAATTCAACTTATTTTGTTATGGGTGATGATATGCTAAATTATGGTGATTGGCATGGATATTGGTATGACCCAACAGATACGACAGCACCAGCAATAACTTGGGTGTCACCAACAAATACAACATATACTACTCAAAGCATTTGGACAAATGTGACAACAGATGATGCGACAACTAACTGGTGTGGTTATTCACTTGACAAGACAGCAAATGTAACTATGACTGGTTCAGCGACTGCTTGGAACAAACTAATGACTTCGGTAAGTGAAGCAACACACAATCTCACTGTTTATTGTAATGATAGTTATGTTAATATGGGTGCTTCATCTGTAAAATATTTCACAGTTGATATTACTGCACCAACAATCACGATTGTTTCACCAACAAATACAACATTAAATTCGCAAAGTGTTTGGTACAATCTAACAACAAATACTGCTTCAAGTTGGTGTGGATATAGTTTAGATGGCACAGCAAATGTTTCACTTTCAAATACTTCAACGACTGCTTGGTACAAATTAGTCACGACTGCCGATGGTTCGCATAATGTAATATACTCTTGCAACGATAGTTTTGGAAATATGGGTTCGGCTTCTGCAAGATATTTCACAGTTGATATTACTGCACCAACAGTTGCTAATATCAACACAAATCATTCAAATCCATATATCAATAGTTCAATCTTGTTCAGTGCAAATTGGACAGATGCAACACTTGGTTCATATATATTTTCAACAAATTCAACTGGGTCTTGGGTAAACGATTCACCTGTTGCTTTTGTGACAAGTTGGTCAAATGTAACAAAGACAATGCCCTCAACTGCAAAAATTTATGATTGGATAATTTATGCAAATGATTCGGCAAATAATATTGGTTCAACTGGGTTGTATGAATTACCAGTTTACAATGTGTCATTGACTCTATCAACCGTATTTACTGAGATGGAGAACTACACATTATGGAATAATTTTACAAACATTTTGAATGCGACAGTTTCAAATGTGCTTTATTCTTTCACAGAACACAACACATACTCAGTTGAAACAGCAGAATCTGGTTATGTAATATCTGGAAATGGATGGACAACACCAGAACAGGTATATGATGAAGGTTGGGCAACTTATGGAAATTCAAATGCGACAGTTGGAACTGCGACAATGCGATTCAATTATACTACACCAACAAATTATAATTCATCTGCTTCGACATTACATTACAAAGATTACACAAATGAATCTTATGTGATAATCTCGCCAAGTTGTTTTGGAAGCACAGTGAACTTTGGAATCAATTCAACAGAGGGTGGCATAAGCGATTTGAACATTTTGTATTGCCAGAACACAACAGATGGAACTTGGATAACAATGCGAACTTCACCAACTGGGGCAAGTAAAAATAGAATTTATGAAGAAGCAATGTCTTGGCGAATTGATGAGTCAGAGAACTGGTCTACTATGACAACACTTGGTGGTGGGATATGGTATGCAAACCAAATAATGCCAAGTGTTTCTGATGACACAACATACATCTTCACGACCAATTGGTCAGATGGAACAACATACACATCATCTTCAACACAGACAGTCGCAAAACTTAGCATCAGCACAAACAGTTCGGCAGGTACACCATTCTTATCAACTGCATTTTTTAGAGAGGACAACAAGACAGCAATTGCAGACATGAACTCAATGGCGACATTCACAATAAGTAATGGTGGTTCAACTTCAATCACGATGATAAATTCGACAGGTGACACAACATATTATATTTCAACTCCACCATCTTCAAAGATTTACAATTACAATGTCAAAATAGATTATTGGAAAGGAACAAATGCTTCTACATACACCAGCAGAAGTTTCATCCATTATAATTACAGCACAGATAGTATGGCAGAATTAAATTTGTACTCAATGCCACCAGAATATTCTTTGTTAGTACAGACACTTGATTCATCGACAGCACCAATCAGTGGACTGACAATCGTTGCAAAAAGGGGATACGCAGACACAAACACTTTTGAAAGTGTTGACATGTGCAACACAAGTGATAATGGCGAATGTACTTTGCATCTGTACTTCAATGATGTGTATTACCAGATTGATGTTTGGTATCAAAATGATTTGCTTAAACAATTGAATCCACAAACATTACCAAATATTTATGCAAATGGTTACAAGACATTCACAGTTTATGTAACAGAAAATATTGATGATGACATCTATTCAAACAGCGATGTGACTTATGCAATCACATACAATGATAATACAAAGGTAATAACAGCAACAGTTTCTGGTGGGTCACAGACTTGGACACCATACAGAATGAATGTTTATCAAAAGACTGGATTTACACAGACACTCGTAGAAAACCAATCAAGTTCAACACCAATCACAACATTCACTTACACAATCACAAATGGTTCGACAAGTGATTATTATGTAACATTGAGTGGCACAAATTTAACAATCGCAAATAAATATATCACACAGGGGTCACCAACAGATACAATGGGGGGACTCAGTGTAATATTGTTAGTGGCATCACTTGGCGTGATTATTGCATTATGTTTTGTCAATCCAATCTTTGGTGTCATAGCAGGAATCGGAATCGTGGTTGTGTTCTGGTTCATGGGAATGTTGCTTGTGACAGCAACAGGTATTGGTGGATTGGTAATCGCTGGGGCTTTCCTTGTATGGAAATGGTTTCGGTAGGTGAAAAAGAATGACAAATATATATTTAGCAAATGATGGGTATTTGGTGAACAAAAAATGAACTTTACACAATTAATGATTGCGTTTATAATTGCGATTGGTGTAATCTCAGGACTCAACTTATTTGCTGGTGATGTCTTAACACAATATAATTCAACAGTCGACAATAGTTCTACTGGGATGAACAATTATAATACTGGTTATGTAAGTTGGGTCACAGGAATCTCAGAAAGCACAAAGGCAACAGTGCAAAAAGCACCAGAAGGAATACTTGGACAAATAATCACTGGGGTATTCTGGGCAATGGACAGTGTCAAGAACTTCTTGGGAATCACTGGGGCATTGACTACAACATTAAATGATTTGGGTGGTCAAGCTCAGGAAAGTGGAATCATTGTCATACCAAACTTCACTTGGTCGCTGATTGCAATGGCAATCGGTGTGGCTTTTGTAGGGTATTTATTGTATTTATTGATTGGAAGAAGTGGGGACAATAGTGGAAGTGTGTAATTATGGAATTGCTAAACTTAACGAGTGATATGTCGGTCTTGGGATTCTTCAAGACAGCAAATGGGATTGCAAGTGATGGTTTGTTTATGGTCATCACCTTAATATTATTCATGGTGATTTTATTTTATACAATGTCAAGGGCAGATATAGGCAGGTCTGTCGCAATCGCATCATTCGTCAGCATCATGACTTCAATATTTTTTGTTGCGATGAATTTGATGTCTGCAAATCTTTTAATGCTGTTCACTGTATTACTGATTGCAGGGATACTACTTTCAGTTAGAGGTGGACAAGGGTCAGTATAGGGGGGAATAAAAATGGCAAAAAAAGTTAATTTTGTTTGGAAAACAAGTGGATGGTTATGGGAAGCGACACACTATAACGGACATGGAATCTTTTATGGAAAGGTCACCAGCCCTTTTGTACCTAATGGCGAATTTGGTACATGGTATTATTGGGAAATAAAACAAATTGGTGCAGTCCTTACAAAAGGGAATCAACAGGAACTTAATAAACTACTAAACAAAAAGCAGACCCAGAAAGATATGGAATTGCAACAAGGAGTAATGAAACAACGAGAACAAACGCAACCACATATAGGGGAAGGGAGGTAGTTATAAAATGGCAGATAAAATAAGGGATGCACTGGGAATCAGGATGGCAAATGAGAACATTGGGGTACATGAAGCACCTGTCGACTATGAATCAAGAAAGCGAAGAATAGCAGAAATGAAAAGAAAAAATTCATTGATAGAAAAAATGAAGCGACAGGCGAAAAGCGACATCCACACACTTGGTGTAATCGGAAAGAAAGAAGCAGTTTGGATGGGCAAATCTGCATGGAACTGGTTAAACACACCAATACCATCAGAAAAGAAGAAAAAAACTCAATCATTGAAAGAACCAGAACCATTGTTCAATGGAAATATAAAATGGTAAGAAAACAAACATGATAAAAAAATATTACAACATGATTTGCAAGTATTGTGGATGGCATTGGATAGCGACAGCATCTGCGAACATAATATATGGATGCCCTGCCTGTGGTCACAAACGAATTGTGGTCGGCAAATCTGCTGATGTGAGTGGGAAGAAAAAAGATAGATTTGTTAGTGTGGGCGACTGGTAATGTCAAAGAAAATCAAAATAACTTGGGGGGACAAATCTATTATAGTGTCCACAAAGAATGGCGAAAGGATTTTTGAGAAGTTCATGAAGCAGTTGCTTGGGGCGAACTGGAATTTTGATAAAAACTGAAAGTGATTTAATAAAGTTCTTTGAAGAAATTATCAGAAAAAATTATGACATATAAAACATATATCCCACAAAATATATTCCACAGTATATAAAAAGACTTATAAATTACTGTCTGCTAATTAATTACATGGCAGACCACCCAGATGCTTATGAAGTAGCGACTCCTTCTTTGAATGAATCTGGGATTTTTACTATGGATTTAGCAGATTCGGAAAACTTGTTCATGCCAAGTGTATCACCTCTGTTATCTTGTGCTAAGTTTGTGGTTTGGGGTGTGTGCGAATGACTATTCGGCTTAATAATGATGACAGAATGATTCGGTCTGCATCACAGAACAATTCGCATACATCTTCTATTATTTTTGTTGGTGGGGCAAATGATATTAAAAATAATTAACATTGTGATGGCAGGAAAAATACCATTGACTCGAAAATTGAGTATGGAAGATTTTTCAAAAATAATAAAAAATAGCCAATTCGATTGGGTATGTGAAAATGAGAAGTATACGCCTTTCTTGATGGCAAAGATTGACCACAACAACAAGAAAGTTTGTGTTTCTTTATGGGCTGGTGGTCATCTGCAACTGATGGGGGGAATCATCAGCAGGAAAGATGGTGAAAAAATTTATAATCATATATTGAAAGACTTGCGACAGCACATCGACATAATGGAAATTTGTAATAAATAAATATTTAAAGATATAATTGGTTGGATTTAAACTATGAAAGATGCTTTGCAGAAATATTTAGGAAAGGAAATCACACTTGTTTTATGGAAATCAAATGATACTTTGTTCTACATGAAATGTTTGCTCGAATGTCTATACGAAAATTCTGTTCAAGTCAATTATAAAGAAGGCATCCAGATAATTCCTTTCAGTGAAATTGCAAGGATAGAGATAGGGGACACTAATTATGGAAAATAATGTGATGAATATTCCAGAACAATTGCAAAATAAGGAGTTTAAATTCTGTTTAGTTAGACCCACATCCAAACTTCCATTTGAAAAAAATTGGCAGGAAAAAGGTTACATATATGATGATTCAATATTGATTGCACATATTAATAATGGTGGAAATTATGGTGTAATCGGTGGTTATGGAAATCTTGTTGTTGTTGACTTCGACAATCAAGAGTTTCAAGACAAAATGATTTCTAAGATGCCCAAAACTTTCGGAGTAAAGACTGGTTCTGGCAAAATGCACTTGTACTATATCTGTGATAAGACACAAAATAGAAAGATTATGAATGACAAAAAGGGGACATTAGCAGACATTCAAGGGGATAAACGACAGGTAATCGCACCCAATTCTACTCACCCAAATGGCAACAAGTACACTGTGGGATGGGATTTTCCCATTGCAAAAGTTCAGTTCAGCGAGCTTTTAGCGATATTCTCAGAATATTTGCCCATGACGAAGGTTGTAAGAAAAGAGTTTACTGGTGAAGGACACGAAATAACAAACCAAATAAAAAATAAGATAACTGTCGCAGATGTTCTTTCTGAGTTTGGGATTAATACTAACAAAAATCCGACTGATTGTCCATTCCATAGTAGTTCTGGTGGGAAATGTTTAAGTTTCACAAACGAATTGTGGCACTGTTTCCATTGTGAGCAGTCTGGTGATGTATTTACATTAATGGAAAAAAAGAATAATTATTCCTTCAAAGAATCGGTAATAACACTGGCAAAAAAGGTTGGATTAGAAGAACAACTTAAACAAGCAAATATTTTTTCATTTAAATCCAAAAAGGATGACACAGAATCATTTGAAGCAGAAGAATTGGCAGATGACATTTTACAGGACATAACAATAATGACATTAAGAGATAATTTTGAAATGTTCTATTATGATGATGGTGATGGAATCTATCATCCAGAAGCAGAAGCATTGATTGGTGAACTTGCAAAAGAAAGGGTCAATGACATAAGTATCCACCAATTAAATGAAGTAAAACATCATATAAGATATTCTACACTTAAAAAAAGGTCAGATATTGGCAAAAATAAATATAAGATTCATCTTAGCAATGGCATTTTTGATTTAAGCAAAATGGAACTTATCCCATTTAACCCAGAAGATATTTCATTAAGTAGGTTACCAGTCAAATATGTTGCTGGTGGAGATTGTCCAAATTTTAAAAAATTTGTTTCAGAAATCATGGTTGAATCAGATGTCCCACTAATCCAAGAATTTTTGGGGTATTGTTTATGGCGAGATTATCATATCCAAAAAGCATTTATGTTGATTGGTGAAGGAAGAAATGGAAAAAGTGTTTTATGTTCTGTGATTCAAAAGTTTCTTGGGGAAGAAAATGTTTGTGCAGTATCTTTGCAAGAATTGGAACTAAAATTTTCTACTGCATACTTTTTTAATAAATTAGCAAACATTCATTCTGATGTACCTGCAAGACCTTTGTCAAATACTGGAAAATTCAAGATGTTAACTGGTGGCGACAAAGTAGTTGCAGAAGCAAAAGGAAAAATGGGTTTCTTGTTTACTAATTATGCAAAAATGATTTTTTCATGCAATCAATTACCAGAAGTGAATGATAATACTATGGCTTTTTTTAGAAGATGGATAATACTTAACTTTCCAAACATTTTTGAAGAAGGAAAGGCAGATACAAGATTGATTAATAAGTTGGTTACAGAAGAAGAAATATCTGGGATATTCAATTGGGCAATAACTGGTCTTGAAAGATTGCTCAAAAATGAAAAATTTAGTTATAATGTTACACCAGAAGAAATTGGGATTGTTTATCAAAGGATGGCAGATAGTTTATTTGCTTTTGTGAGTGATTGTTTAGAAATCAGCCAAGAAGAAACAATAAGTAAGGCAGAATTATATGACAATTATACAAAATATTGCAAAAAATTCAATTTGCCCATAAAGACTAAAACCTCAGTAAGTCAGCAAATTGGAAGGCATATTCCAGCGACAGAAGTTAGGTCTACTAATAAAGAAAGGGCATGGTATGGCATAAAATTCAAAATTGAAGATGTGTCAACTATACCACTTATTTTTGGAAAATATCAAAATAATGCTGATGTGTCAACTATACCACTTATTTCAGAAAAAAATAATTGGAAAACTGTTATAGTTGACACAAAAAAACAGGAAAAAAGTTCCACAGGAAATATTACAGTTCCAGTGGAAGCTTTTGAAAACATAAGGCAGGACATAAGTAAATCGGCTGGGAACCCACAAGTAAGCGATATTTACAACAATATTTTGTGTCAATTACCACTTTTTTTAAATTCTAAGACTGAAAAATATAAAGAAGAAAACTTACAGACGGATATGAAAACAAGTGGTATAGTTGACACAAAAATTTTCTCAGAAACTCAAAAAACAAATATCATAAATTCACTTTTTGACGAGTTTCATAGTCTAAAATATGCTGATTTGAAGCGATTAATCATAGAAAGATGTCAAGTCAGCAGTGACCAAGCAGTAGAATTGATAACTTTTTTGATTTCAAAAGGTCGCATTATTGAGCCAAAGGAAGATTTTTATTGCTGGAACATGTGAAAATGGACAAAATACCCATACTTCTGCAAAAAGCATTGGTATGTGTTGGTTTAGCAAATGATTTGAAATAATCTGTTGGGGGTAATTCAGTTAAATCGTAAAAAAAGGGATGGGGATGAAAATGGCAATAACAAAAGAGTTTTGGGCAACACACAAAGAAGAAATGAAAAGAAAAATTGCAGAAGGTTGGACAAAAAGAAAAGCAAAAAAAGAATCGAATGAAATAAAGGAAAGGATGTGAAAATATGAGTGAAACAATTTTTGTGAGAGTAGAACCAAGCAGTGAGTTCTTACAACTTAAAGATGGCGAAGAAGTTGTCGGAAGATATGTGGGCAATGAAATAAGCATGAAGTACGATGACCAGTACAATTATAAAATAGAAATAAAGGATGTCGGTGTAAAGAAACTGATGGGTTGTGCAGTACTGGACACTTTGTTTGCGAATGTGACAATCGGTGCATTGGTGAAAATAATTTACAAAGGCAAGTCAAAGACAAAGAAAGGTGTTGACTTCAACAACTATGAAGTGTGGCAGGACAAAAATGCAGTCGAAGAAATCATCGGACTTGACGGCACAAAACATGTAGTACAAAAGGGAAAGATATGAACAATTTGCTGGTCGTTGTTATAATTGCAATTTTGATTTTTATATTTGCAGTTATCAACATTGTCGGACATACACCAGAACCAAGATTCTTGAAAATCACTGGTGCTTATGCGAGTGTGACAAATATAACGCCACATAATTGCACAGCAGTGGATGGTCTTGTGTCACAGTTGGATTCAGCAGGTTACCCCTCTGAAACCATTTGTGCGAAGGGAAATACATTAATTAGTGTCACTGTGACCATAGACCCAATCACTGGAAAGATATTAGAAAATGGAGTTGAATGAACATGGCAAAAAATATTGTAGACATGACACAAGCAGAACTTGAAGTGTTCAGACTTATCCAAGACAAAGTTGTGAAAGACGCACAATTCTTGTTTGAGAACACTGGGCAACTTAGGGATATCATAAATGAATCTGAGAAGCAGGAAAAAGCAAAACTGGAAGCATTCATGAAACAGGTAGACTTGATGAAAGAACTGCTTAGAAATATTGAAGAAGGAAAATACAAAGGGGGCAGGTAATATGAAAGTTCGGTTATTAAACAAATTGTCGGAACTATTAGAAAAAAAACAAATCAGCAAAGAAGTGTACGATGATTTGAAGGAAAGATATTACAACTATGTGACAATAATCTTCTTGGTTGGTCTTCTTACAGGGATAACAATAGCAGTGGCAATGTTGTGATTGTAATGGGATGGCATCCAAAGATTCTACTTAGAAAGAATCCATTGAACTTGAAAAGCAAAGAAGAAATCGAACAGGTCGTGCAGTGGGAACTAAACAAATATTGGGAAGAATCAGTGAAGTTCTTTCACTGGGAAGACCTTTCAGAAGAAAAGAAACAAAAAAGAAAAGTAGGATTCATCAAGGCACTTGAACATGGTGTGCGAATGAAAGCCACAGCATTTTCCGATGCGACCAGTCTGAAAGAATACTTTGACCATCAATGGGAAGGCAACAAGCGAACTGTCTTGCAGAAATGGAAACAACTTGAATTGCAGAACAAGAACAAAGGATTTGAGATGACACCCAAATGACAATTTGTAAGCAATGTGGAATGGAACATTCATATTTAGATACAACAGTTCAAGATAATTGGATTAGAACTATGCGGTGGCTTGATGTCAAAATCAAAGAGGCGAAATCATGAGTGACAAAAGATTAATCCAGATGATAGATGTGCAAGACACAAAGATAAAGGACTTGCAAAAGTGCCTACAAGAGAATCAAGACATAGTTAAACTTGAAATATGCAGATTAAATAGGGATGGCATCCTAAATGAAACTGGACAGACCATACAATATCAACTAAGAACAAAATTACAGCAATGCGAAGACTGTTGTGCATATTCGCATTATGACAGGATTGATTATTGTTCAATCAACAAAGAGTGCGATGGATTCAAACAATGCAGTCTGAAAGAGTATAATGTGGAAGTGATTAAAAAATGAAAGCACTCGCTGGTATGGGTATGTTAACTGACCTTTT
>Ga0315288_10003620_pt1 | contig 19740 bp, 13 predicted proteins | sample YL17G11_20_MG_FD_203454 | JGI IMG/M metagenome (GOLD analysis project Ga0315288, IMG submission 203454) | Sediment microbial communities from Yellowstone Lake, YNP, Wyoming, USA - YL17G11_20 | ecosystem: Environmental > Aquatic > Freshwater > Lake > Sediment | place: USA: Wyoming | collected... | reverse complement strand
TCGGGCAAGACCGAGCATCGCGGCAGCGTCTCGAAGCAAGGATCGCGGTGGCTGCGGTGGATTCTGGTGCAGGCGGCGATCAAGTTGGTGCGGCGCGACGAGCGGCTGGCGAACTTCTACCAGCGGATCCGCCGGCGCGCGGGCCGGAATCCCGGCGCGCCGGGATCGCGTGGCCGTGGCACGAAAGTTGGCCGGCATCCCCGCCTCGACGGCCGGCGAGGCCGACGGGTGTTGGGTGAGGCTGCGCCGGTGGCAGCAGGAGCAGGCAGCCGCCTGACCGCAGAGGAGACGAGCAACGCGTGCATGGCGGGGATCGAGGCCCGGTCCTGGGGACTGGCGACGAGGGACCGCGAGGCTCCTTGATGCGCCGCTAGCATGATTGGGCTGGCCCCGCGACCAATTTCATGCACGGTCCGCCGTAGCCTTCGGCGAAGGCGGACACGGTGCGCATGTGCGCAGCATCCTGCGGAGGTGTGTGCAAGGCACGCGAGTCGGTTAAGACAACAGAGAAGGGTATTCAGGGAAAAGACGAGGACCCCTGTGACCAGGGCCTTGACGGGCACGGTTATGGGTGTCCCCTTTTTCTCTGGGCGAACATCTCCTGCCGCCGCGTGCCGGGCGGATAGAACGGACCCACCCAGTCGGGAAACGAGTAGCCGCTCGTGCCGATGCGGAGTTTCGATGCGGGGTCCATACCCCTTGATGATAGCATCTGGCCGGCCCAGACGATCGGCAACACGTGAGTCCTGTTTGTAAAGTTCAGGCCGCCTTGCGAAGCCGCTGGCGGTAGTGGTCAAGGATGACTGCGGCAACAATGACGCAGCCGGTGATGAGGCGCTTGGTGGAGTCCTCGGCTCCGATCTGGGCCAGGCCGCTGCTTAGCACGGCGATGATAAGCACGCCAAAGAAACTTCGCACGACCGAGCCGCGCCCGCCCATCAGGCTGGTGCCGCCGATGACGACGGCGGCAATAGCCTGGAGTTCGTAGCCCTCGCCGGCGTTGGGGACGGCGGAGCCCGTCCTCGACGTGTCGAACACCGCCGCCAGCGCCGCCAGAAACCCGCACAACGTAAAAACCGCCAGTTTGATCGGCCGTGGGTCGACGCCGCTCAGCCGCACCACCTCTTCGTTGGTGCCGATGGCGATCATGTACCGCCCGAAGACCGACCGCGAGAGCACCACTTGCCCTGCCGCCACAATCACGAGAGCGATCAGGAATGTGACTGACAGCCCCCCGAGAGTCGTCTCGGCCACCACCTGTACAGCCGAACCGATGTATTGCGTCCGCGGCGTAATCAGGTAGGTTGCCCCGCGGGCAATCTCCAGCATGCCGAGCGTGACGATGAACGACGGCAGCGACCAGGTGATGGTGACGAGTCCATTGATCGCTCCGCAGACCAGTCCCGCCGCCAGGCAGCCGATTACCGCCAAGGGAAGCGGAACGTGATACTGCACCATGGATACGCCCAGCACGACGCTGCCCAGGGCCAGCACCGACCCCACCGACAGGTCGATCCCCCCGATGATCAGCACGAACGTCATGCCCACCGCAATGATAGTCGCGCAGGGAATTTGGTTGGCGATGGTCATAAAGTTCTGGGCGGAGAGGAAGTGTTCCGTCAACAGGCCGAACACCCCAACGAGGCCCCCCAGCACCACCAGCATGCCCAGGTACTCCATCAGGGCGACGGTGAAAAAAGAACGCGGATCGCCGAGAGGTGATGACAAAGGTTCTGCGGTGGCGTTGTTGTTGCCACACGGCATGCCCGTAAAAGGTGGCTTCGGAATGATCGAGTTCGGGTCGGTCATTGAACGATTCCCGGGGGCGACTGCCCGCTTATCTTTGTCGTTCCCATGTATTCACTTAAGGCGGCGGCGAGGATGCGGTCCTGGCTGAAGTCCTTTCGCTCAAACACGGTCACCAACCGGCCAGCCGATATCACGGCGATGTTGTCGCAGAGGACCAGCAACTCTTTGAGGTCGCTGGATACGACCAGCACGGCCTTTCCCTGTGAAGCCAGATCGCCCAGGAGTCGGTAGATCTCGAATTTGGCACCGACGTCGATGCCGCGGGTGGGTTCGTCGAACAGCAAGACGTCGCAGTTTCGGAACAGCCACTTGGCGATGACGACCTTCTGTTGGTTTCCGCCGCTGAGTTCCACGACCCTCTGGCGGTCCGAGGCACAGCGGACCGCCAGGGCGCGGGCGAACCGCTCGGCCGTCCGGCATTCCTGGGCTGGCCGTATCCAGCCCAGGCGGGCGACTAGCAGCAGGTTCGTCAACGTAATGTTGACGCGGACGCTTAGGGGCAAGAGCAGCCCCTGTTGCTTGCGGTCCTCAGTTAGCAGCGCGATGCCCTGTCGCACGGCGTCACGTGGCGAGCGGATGCGGGCGGGGCGCGGCGAATCGTGGAGAAAAATACTGCCTTTCTCGGGCCGGTCGGCCCCGAAGATGGCGCGCAGCGTCTCGGTTCGCCCGCTGCCCATCAGCCCTGCCAAGCCGAGAATCTCGCCCCGCCGCACCTCCAGGCTGACGTTGCGGACCAGGTCGCCGCGGCACAGGCCGGAGACGCGCAGGCCCACGCCCGTGAACTCCCGCCGACCGCCCCGTTGCAGGTCTTTGACCTCCCGCCCGACCATCAGGCGAACGATCTTGTCGAGACAGATCCCGTCGGCGGCGCTGGTGGCCACGAGGTATCCGTTGCGGAGGACGGTGATACGGTCGGCCAGTCGTTGGATCTCCTCGAGGCGGTGAGAGATGTAGATGATTCCCGCCCCGCCGGCCTTGAGACGGCGGATCTGCTCGAAGAGTAGCGCGGTCTCGGCGTCGCTTAGGGCCGCGGTGGGCTCGTCAAGGATAAGGAGGTCGCAGCGGCGCGACAGGGCCGAGGCGATCTCCACCATCTGTTGGCGGGCCACGCCGAGCGTGTCGACCCGCCGCGCAGGGTCGATATCGTCCAGGGCGACCTCGGCCATCACGGCCTTCGCATCGGTATGCAGGCGGTTGTAGTCGATCAGACCCAGGCGGTGCGGCAGGTGGTCGAAGAAAATGTTCTCTGCTACGCTGAGCGTTCCGATGAGGTTGAGTTCCTGCATGACCATCCGGACGCCCATGCGCTCGGCCTGATGCTTGGTGGCGGGCGCGTAGGGCTTGCCGCGGAGCACCATCGTACCGCCGTCGGGCCGGCTCACGCCGCTGATGATCCTGGCCAGCGTGCTCTTGCCGGCCCCGTTCTCGCCGACGAGCGCGTGCACCTCGCCACGCCGCAGGTCGAAACAGGCGTCGGCCAGCGCCTGCACGCCGGGGTAGGACTTGCTCAGCCCGCGGACCTCCAGGAGCATTTCCCCGCCGGCGGTAGGCACGTCGGATTGCGGTGCCTTCTGCTCCATCGATTGCCCATCGCTTACTTGCCCGCGACCAAATCGACGGGGGTTTCCCTGTCGTCGAGCGAGGCCTTTTTCCGGAGGATGTCCAGGGCGTACTCGATGCCGTAAACGGCGATCTTGTCGCCGTGCTGGTCAACGGTACAGAGGACCTTGCCTTCCTTCATAAGTTGCTGGATGGCGGAAATGTTGTCGTAGCCAACCACCAGAACCTGGTCGAGTTTTCCGGCTGCCTTGAGGGCCGCCACCGCGCCGACAGCCATGCTATCGTTGGCGCACAAGAGGCCCTTGATCTCCGGGTGCTCCGTGATCATGCCGGAGACGACCTTTTCGGCCTCGATGGTCTCCCACTTGCCGGTCTGTGAAGAGAGGATCTTGAGGCCGGCGGCGTTGGCGGCGTCCGCGAAGCCGAGTTTGCGCTGGATGCCGTTAAAGGCGTTGGGGGCGCCTTCGACAATGGCGACGGCGTCGCCCTTCTGGAGCCGCTTGGCCAGGCACTCGCCGGCCAGGCGCGCTCCCTTGCGGTTGTCGGGCCCGACGAAGGGAATCCTGACGCCCTTCTCGGCCAGGGCAGACGAGTCGAACTTGTTATCGATGTTCACGACAATCACGCCCGCGTCCATCGCCTTTTTGCACACGGGGACCAGGGCCTTGGAGTCGGCCGGGGCGATTACGAGGGCGTTGACCTTCTGGGCGATCATCTGTTCCACGAGGTCGATCTGCTTGCCGACGTCCTGCTCGTCCTTAATGCCGTTAGCGATGAGGTCGTACTGGTCGGCGTGCTGCTTCTGGTGGTCGCGGGCGCCGTCCTCCATGGTCTTGAAGAACTCGTTGGCCAGCGACTTCATGACCAGCGCCACGCGGGGCTTGGCGGGCCCGGGGGTGGCATTCTCCTGCTTTTGGCACGAGGCCGCAAGAATCGCCGGGATTAATACCCCTGCCCATACCACCAAGGGCTGTTTCTTCATGTGCGTTTCCTCCGGGAGACGGTTCCAAGGTCCACGTTTAAGGCGAAGATCTTGAAGTCAGAAGGCGAAGAATGTCCTCTCGCGCGGGCGCTGAGGGCTGAGCCCCCAACCGGGTGACGGAAATCGCGGCAGCCGCGGTGGCGAATCGCACCGCCCGTTCCAAGTCCGGGTCTTCCGCCAGCGCCACGGCCAGCGCCCCGTTGAACACATCGCCGGCCGCCGTCGTATCTACCGGCGTGACCGGGAAGGCGGGCAGCCGGCATCGCTTCCGGCCCGTTGCCAGAAAGACTCCCAGGGCGCCCAGGGTAATGGCGGCGGCCCGCACTCCCCGACCCAGCAGAACGTCCGCCGCCTGCTCGATGGCGTCGTCGTTTTCCAGTGGGATTCCGGTCAGCAGTTCCGCCTCGGTTTCGTTGGGTGTAATCACCGCCACGTGCTGCAGCAGGTCGTCGCTCAGGGGTCGGGCCGGCGCCGGATTAAGCACGACGGGAACTCCATGGCGACCGGCCAGCCGTACCGCCGATTCTACCGTCTCCAACGGGATCTCCAACTGTGTCACCAGGATTTTGGCGGCGCCGATGGCCTGGTCGGCGCGCTCCACATCCTGCGGAGACAATCGGCTATTGGCCCCCGACGCCACCGCGATGGAGTTTTCTCCGCTCTCGCTCACGAAGATCAAGGCTACGCCGGACGGTTTCTCCGGATCGCAGGCGATGTGTTTCACGTTGATGCCCTCTTGGCGGAAGCCCTCGATGGCCTGCCGGCCAAACACGTCGCGGCCGACCCGGGCAACAAACGTCACCTGTCCCCCCGCGCGGGCCGCCGCCACCGCCTGGTTGGCCCCCTTGCCCCCCGCCGCCATAAAAAAATCCTCGCCCAGAATGGTTTCTCCCGGGCGCGGGATCCGCGGCGTCCGAATAATCATGTCGGTGTTGGTACTGCCCACTACGACGATGGGCATTCCCGTCGGCATGAGCCGATAATACTCTCTGGAGGAGGCCTATGCAAGACCTTGAGAACCTGAGTTATCCCCGGTTTGGGATGGCCTCGATGCGGAGGGCGGCGGCTCGGGATTTGAACCTACGACCTTCGGGTTATGGCACTCCGGAACCTTTGGGGTTTCCGCCAGCGTTTCGTCGGCTTTCGGCTTGCGGGCGGCCGTGGTTGGGGTGCACGCCCTGAACATCATCCGTTTCGACTACCCGACCGATATTACTTGCCAAGTGCCTTGACGGCCGATGCTCTCCCCGTTCCCAACTGGCTACGGTGCTCGGGTCAACCCCCAGCCGCTGGGCCAATTCTTTCTGCGTAAGGCCTCTTGCTTTCGCCGAAGGCGCCGCCCTCAATCTCAACGCGAACACGCTCAAGCAGAAGGTCGTCTGCTATCTCGGCCCGCCAGAAGCCTAAAGCCTGTTTCACAACCCCCTCTCCCCTTGTGGGAGAGGGTTGGGGTGAGGGGAACCTTCCGCGCCGCCGTGGGAGCCGCGGCCTTTGGCCGCGGTCACGTTCCCCAGCGCGCCCGCCAAAAAAACCCCGCGCGCCGCACAAAAAAAACACCGCGCGGCGGGTCTCCGTACCCGCCGCGCTGGCAAGCGTTCGGCGCGGTGGGTACGGTGACCCACCGCGCCATGACTTCAAAGAACTTATGTCGGACCGTTTAGTGCTCTGTCAGCCCTCGGTTGCGGGTTGACAGAGCACTAGCCAGTTCCCGCCCCGCCGCCGTCTTGAACGTCTGCTCCACCGCCTTGCGAAGCGCCTCCGGCTTCGGGCGCGGCTCTTCGTGGAAAAGGTTCACCAGCCAGTCCGCGTCCCAGATAACCCGGAACTCCGGCGTATCGATCCCCTGACCGCTGTGGTGGTTGCCGACGATCCGGCACACATGCTCGGTCCGCTCGGCGTCCACGCCCACGCGCTCCAGGATCTCGCGGGAGATCGGCGGGCCCTCCATCTCCTGGTACTTGCCGCCGGCCGACCCGTGTTTTCGCTCCGCCTCGTGAATTCCGATGTCGTGCAGAATCGCCGCCGCCTTCACCACCAGCGGGTCCCCGCCCTCGCACGCCAGAATCTGTTCCGCGTAGTCCAACACCCCGAGCGCGTGCCGAATGCGCCGCTCGTCCGCCCCGAAAACTTTCTTCATCTCCGCGATGAGAGCCCCGGCCACGTCCTCGGTTTTCCCGACGGCCGACGCGCCCAGGCATTGCTCCGCGAACTTGCACCAGGCCGCGCACCCCATGTCGAACCGCGGGTTTGCCACCGTCGCCCCGCACCCGCGGCACCGCCGGCGCACGTCGTCTTTCCAGAATTCAATCGCCGCCCCGCACGCCGGGCACGAGCCCTCAAAAATGTCGTCCGGCTTCCAGAACCGCTTGTCCTGGCCCGGGCACTGGCTGATGGCCATCCCAAATCCTCCTGCCTGTTCGAGCCGCGACCTCCTGGTTCGCCGCCCAGTTTACTGGGCGCTTGCAGTTCGCCGCCCCGCTTGCTTGCCACGCCGTAGTCCCGGTGCGCCGGGACGAAGGCGGGCGGGGCGCTGAACCCGCGCACGCCGCTTTTCCAATTCCATTCTACCCCCGACGCCGGCCGATTGCCTTGACCCAAATCAAATCCACCCGTTTTTCCCCGCGCACGCCGTCCCCTTGGTCATTGCCGTTTGTCGTTTGCCGTTTGCTGTTCTCCGTCCATTCTCTTTCCGGTTTCCGGGCTCCGGTTTCCGCGTTTGAACACCCCCCCCGTGGTATAATGATTCGTGCCCTCACCGTGCAAAAAATCCTCGACGAAGAAATCGCCAAGAAAGTGGCATAGGGTGTTTTGAATGGACTTCGGGGGCTTCTGGTGAAACAATACCCAGTTAGAAGGAGCCCTTTGGGGAAATAGGATTGCGTCCCCAGAATACGCAGAGGGGATTCTAGCGGAAAATGGGGAGGGTCACCAGACATGATAGCCCTGCGTATGGAGAGTTGGCCTTTGTGGGTTGGCTTTCTTGTGCTCATCGCCGGGGCTATTATGGACCTCAAGACTGGCAAGATATATAATAAGTACACCTATCCTGCCGCTTTGCTTGCACTAATTCTAGCGACAGCCAAGTCTATAGGATTGCCTGTGCCGATATGGGGAGGACTAGAGTCGTGCCTTGGGACTGCGGCTATTGCCTCTGGACTGGTGTTCCTTTCCTATATCCTTGCTGTAGCAGGAGGTGGGACTGTTAAACTACAAATGGCGTTTGGTGCATGGTTGGGTTGTGCCGTAGATCTACGATACGGCTGGAGACTGGCAGTTGCTTCCTTTGTAGCGATTAGCATTACTTGGTTGTTTATACTCGGGGCTGCTTATTTAATACGCCGCAAGATTCAGGGTGAGACCTCGCGGGCGGTTTCTGTATCAGGAGGTCTGATTTTGTGTATTGGCAATGCGATAGGCATTGCCGTCTCTGACGCCATGGGGTGGGTATAGGGATTTCGGAGGACAGACTCCTCAATTCGGAGGGACGACCTTAAGAAATCGGTATTGCGTCCTCCGAATTCGCAGTCCCCCGAATTCGCAATGATTAGGGAGAGCAGATTGGAGGGGGTCGAACTGAATGAGGGACTTAACCGTCCGCTTTGCCCCGGATGTCATACAGCCAGAATTCGGCCGGTTGATATCTCCGGCGGCACTCGGCTGGAGTTTGAGTGCTCTTCCCCAGGATGTCAGTGGCGTGGGTGGTCAGATCTGCCTCGCATCAAGAAGACTGTAATCTACCTGGATACTTCCACTATCTCACACATCGCTGCTGCTAGGCGGGGCAAGGACGAAAGATCCCCTTGGCTCGACCTCTTCGAAGTCCTTCGTCGTTCCGTTGCTGACGAAGTAGTAGCGTGCGCCAGGTCACCCGTCACTCGCGAGGAGATGGAGCTCAGTAAGCACTTCGACTCAATCGTCGACGCCGACCGAAAGATTGGATGTGTTAAACTCAAGCACGAACTTGAGGTGCGACAGTCGCAAGTTTTTCGTGCCTTGGACAGATATCTTGACTCGAGTCCACCGGCCTTCGAGTTTGCTCCGCCGATCAAGGATGCGTTTCGCGAGGACCCTCATCGGTGGCTCCCAGTTTTCCAGATTGACGTGCACACTCCGGCACCCGCCGAACTCATAAAGTCCCGGAGGTCTTCGAAGGCGAGTTGCTTGGAATCCATCGAGGACGTGTACCGACGGTATGCGGAAGAGAAACTGGACTTCGAGGAAATTCAGAAACGAGAATCTCGGGGATTCGGGCGCGCCATCTTCCAGATCGGAATGCGCTCTATCGCGTGCCGCCTCGGGCTGTGGCGTCCATCAAACGACCTGGAGTTGGCAGGGTGGATAATGCCTGGAACGTTTGATGCGATAGTGTACCACCTGCGACGTAAACTTGACCTCGGTCTGGAGGATGCGATTTCCAAGGCGGCTGAGTTCCTTGCCGGCGACCATGTTGCGATGACGCCATTGGCCGATCTTGGCGCCAAACTCAATGCCGGTTTGGCCATGGCGTGTCGCGGGCCGACGGCGCGGAGCCCTCGCGCGAGCGATCAGGGAGACATTGACCACTTGGCGACCTTTGTCCCGTACGTGGACGTTATTATTGCGGACCGATTCTTCGCAACACTCTGCAACCAACAGCCTATTCACCTCGGAAAGCCATACGGTACGAAGATTCGCTCTTTGGGAGACAAGGAGGTGCCAGAGTTCATCGAGTGGTTGCATGGTCTCTCTAGCGCGTGTCCTCACCGTCAACTTTCTCTGCGGATCAAGGCGGCTATTCGGGATGGAGGATATCACGCGGAGATGAAAGAGCGTCTGAGGCTTTTCCTGAAAAGCCGAGGAATTGAGGTGTAACGACCGGAGCCAGTTCAATGCGGAATTCCGCAGAATTCCGAATTCCGGTGCGAATTCCTATTCCGGGGACACGTTCCTATTTCCGGAGATTCCGGCCGCCACGCCTGAACCCGCCACCGCCGTTCAGGCCGAAGGCCTGAAACATTACAGCCCAGGGCAACGCCCTGGGTCGGCGAGAGCAAGCAAAGCATAATCCTTTTTTCATCGCCAAGCCCTGAAAGGGCGGAACAAAATCGCCCGATTGTTTCTCCCCTACAGGGCTTACGCCCCTTTCCTCATTTCCGCCACCTGGGGCGTCGCCCCAGGCTCTGCTCTCCCAGGCCTTCGGCCTGGACCTTGAGACCTCAGGTCGCGAACGCCGCTTTGCCGTCCGCCGCCTGCCACGTCTCAGGCACTCAGGCACTCAGGCACCCTCAGTTACTCAGTTACCCAGTCACCGGCCGTCCTCTGCGCCCTCTGCGTTCTCTGCGGTGAACCGCCGCGCACATTCCATGCCAAAGACGCGGAAAAATAGTTATTAACATAAAGGTATGCACATGACATGGATGAAAAGAGTGCGAAATAGGGCACAAAAACCGGTAAAAACCGCGCTAAAAACGTGAAAAAGCACCCAAAAAAGTCAAAATTTCCGCTAGCCCATCTTACCAAAGGCACCCCTTTCGCCGAAAAAACCCCCCGGACTCTAGCGCCAGGGCCGGTGGCCTCCAAAAAATCGCCCCAAAATACCCCCCAAAACTCCCCCAAAAAAGTTATCCACAATCGCGGGCGTTCGTAAATCGAGGCGCCAAGTTAACCGCAGAAGAGGCAGAGACCGCGGACACCCGGCCCGTCAGGTCAAAGAGTCCTCGGCCCATTCGCATTTCCCCTTCCGCGGCTGGCGCCCGCGATCGCTGCACATCGGACCCCCTCGCCGGCGAACATTTTGCCGACGACGCGCTCCAGCACGTTCCGCAGGCCCTCGCCCGGGAGCGGCTCGAGGGCCGTCACCGCCTCGCGACGGTAGCGATCCAGCAACCGCCGCGCCGATTCCTCGACGCCGAGGTCCGCGAGCACCCGCGCCAGCCGACCGGACGATCCTTCAGCCGCGAGCAAACCTCGCCCGACCGCCTCCAGAAACAATTTCGTCTCACCCGTCGCCCGCTCCTGCGCCAGGCTCAAGAGGATCGAAGGCTGCCCCCCCTCCAAGTCGCCGGGCGCCGCACCCGCGTCGCCCGCGGGCTCGACAGGGCGCGAGGCCTGGCGGCCGCGAGGCGTGCCCGCGTCGCCGCGAGGCGTGCCCGCCGACCAGTCCGCGAGGTCGTCCCGTATCTGGTACGCGATGCCCAGCGCCTCGCCGTACCGCGCGAGCGCCGGCCAAAGGTCCTCGCCGGCCCCCGCCAGCGTCGTCCCCACCCGCAGCGCCACCTCGAACGCCGGCGCCGTCTTCATGCGGAAGATCTCGATCACCCGCGCCGGGGCCACCGGCCGGCGCGCCCGCTTCGCCATCAGTTCCTCGCCCTGGCCTATGCACAGGCTCCGATGGCCCCACGCCGCGGCGCGCACCATCTGTACCTTCGCGCCGTCCGCGACGCCGATCTCGCCGATCAGCCGGTACCCCTCGCCCAGCAGAAAGTCCCCCGCGTTCAGCGCAATCGGCACGCCGTACTGCGCGTGCAGCGCCTTCTCGCCGTAGCGCTCGCCGTCGCCGTCCTCGATGTCGTCGTGGATGAGGGAGGCCTTGTGGAAACACTCGACCGCGACGGCCGCCTTCCGCACGCCTCGCGGCGACGCGGGCAGGTCCTCGGGCGCCTCGCCCCCCTGTCGGACCGAAGGTCCCTTCGGGATGGGGTCTTCGACTTCGCGCCGCCCCTGAAACGAAAGAAACGCGCACGCCGCCAGGAAAGGCCGCCAACGCTTCCCGCCCTTCGCCAGCCACGCCCGCGCGATCCGCTCGGTTTCCGTTTCCGCCGGACCGGCCACGGCCTCCAGGCCCTCGGGCGCAAACCACGAAACCACCGCCTCGTACAGCGCGTCGAGGTCCAGCCCGGCCGTCGGTTTCTGTCTGGTCACCCGCCTCGTCTCCTGGATTTCTCGCCCGCCGTGCCGCCTGGGCCGGGGCGTATCGTACGCCGACCCCCGCCTGCTTTCAAGCGGTCTTTGGGCGCCACGGAAAAGACGGTGGAAAATGCGACCGCAGACGTGCTTCAGCGCGCCAGCGCCAGGCCCTCGCGAAGCCGCTCGGCCCGGCGCAAAAGATCCCCCTGCTCCAGTTGCGCCACGAGTTCCGGCGCGAGTTCCCTTCCATCCGCCAGCATCGCGAACGCCCGCCCCAGCGCATCCAACTCCGCCGCCTCGTCCGCCTTGGCTCCCGCCCGCGCGTCGGCCAGACGCTCCGAGAGCGCGAGGTCCCGCGCCAGTTCCCGCGCCCGCGCGAACGCTGCCTGCTGTTCCCCCCGATCCACCAGCACCAGGCGCACCAGGACGCGCTGCGCATCGGCCAGCACCGGCTCCGTCTCGCGCTTCCACTGCTCGCGCGTCGCGTAGTCCATCCCCACCAGCGTCAGCACGACGATCGAGGCCGCCACGCTCACCACCGCCGCCAGCCGACCCACCGGAATCCGCTCGCCGAACAGCCGCCGCTTCCCCGCCGCGATCCGCGCCCCGACGAACGCGCCGCGCCCCGCCAGGCCCGCCGTCACGCGCCCCGCCACGTCCGGCAATTCCCCCACGGGCGCCTCCTGCCGGATCGCCTCGTCCACCGCGCGCATTTCCTCCAGGCCCGCCGCGCAGACCGGGCATTGCGCCACGTGCCGGCGGACGCGGTCCGCCTCGGCCTCCGCGAGGTCGCCGTCCACGTACCGGCTCAACACCTTTTTCGGCACACAGCGGCCCATCCTCTGCTCCTTGCGGTTCGACCGTGCTCACCGCCCCGAGTCTGTCGAGGGGCCGACCGGTCGCTCCGACGTGCCGTCGCCCAACGCCCACCTACTCGGCCGCGCCCGCCGACCGCCGCCCGCGGTACATCCGCGCCAGGTACTGCGGCGCCTGGGCGCGCCTCAGGAGGTGCTGCATCTCTTCCCGGGCACGGAACAGCCGGCTCCGCACCGCGCTCGTCGAAATTTCCAGCGTATCCGCCAACTCCTCGTAACTCATGTTCTCCGTCGCGCGCAGGACGAGGACGCTTCTGAGTTTTCCCGGCAAGCGGCGAAGCGCCGCCTGCACCGCATCGACGCCCTCATCGGTCTCCATTCGGCTCGACGGCCGCACCACGCGCCGTGCCAGCGGATGCTCGCGCATCGCCGCCAGTTTCCGACGCCGCGCGTCTTCCTTCCGCCAGTGGTCGATCACCGCGTTCACCGCCACCCGGCGAAGCCAGGCCGGCAACACGTCCGCCGATTCCAGGTCCCCGAGGTGCCGCCACAGCCGGATGAAAACGTCCTGCGCCAGGTCTTCCGCCACCGCGGCGCGCCTCACCATCCGAAGCACGAGGTGATACACCGGCCTCTCGAACCGCCGGACCAGCGACGCGAACGCCTCCCCATCTCCCTCCCGCGCCGCCTCCAGAAGGCCACCGAGATCTCTCCGGCGGCTCTCGAGCGCCTCCGCAAGCGCCCCGAGCGATTCACCGCGGCCGGCGGCAAGAACTCCTACGGCGGTCGTCATACGGGCACTCCCTTTCGGTTCTCCCGTTCCGCCCATCCTATTGGACGCACCCCGAAGGCCCGCGTTTTCCGGAAAATCCACGTCCCGCCTCCTCACTTGATTATACGACCGCTTCCATCACAAAGGGGCCCGATTCGCCCTCCTTTCGTCCCCCCCAAACCCGTCAACGGATTACCCCCTATTCCGGCCGACCCAGAAGGGGATCTTCCGGCGGCCCGTTGCCATCCTCCGCTACGAGCCGCGACGCTTTCTCCCGAAGGTCCTTCGCCAGTGACAACTGCCATTCCGCCAACATGACCAAGCCGCTCAAACCCTTCAGAACCTCGCGAGCCACTTCTTCCGCCTTCGCCATGGCCGCCTCTCCTCAAGATTTTCCCTTGCTCATCCCTGCCCGTGCCCGTATAGTTCGTGTATGTGTACGCTACGCGAAAGATTATACGCGTTTGCGGTTGTTATGCAAGATGTTGTTCGCACTTGCGAATCCATGTGGCCTTTTTGAGGTGATCTCAGGCGATGGGCACAAAACCAGATCGTCCGGAGACTTGCCAGAGACTCGCGCGACTGAGGCAGGAGATTTTCGGCCCGCGAGGACGGGCGGCCTTCGCCCGTGCGCTCGGCATAAGTCCTTCCACGTACAACTATTACGAGAAAACCCGCCCGCCTCCGGCCGACCTTCTCGCCCGCGCCGCCGACGTCACCGGCGCCGACGCCGAGTGGCTCCTGACGGGCCGCGGCGACCCCTTCCCGACCGCCCCATCCAAGGACCGTGACACAGGGTTGTCACAGGACCTCCACGGCGCGCTCGCACGCTTTACCGACAGGGCCGGTGCGACGCCCAAGGGGGCTGCCGCACGCGCGGCGCTCGAGCGATTGCTTTCCGAAGTCCGGCGTACCCTGCCCCCGGCCGAGGATCTCTGGGAACCGTACCTCGGTGCGGTCAAGGCGACCTGCGTCCCCATCATCGGCCGGACCGCCGCGGGGCTCCTGGCGCAATGGGAAGACTTTTTCGCCGGTCACGACGAATCGGATACGCTCGACGGCCTCATCGGCCGTCTGGAAGGAAAAGCAGGACGCCAGCGCCCCGCGGACATGCAATCCGCCGACCCGGGACTCCAGTGCGAAACGCCCCCGGGACGCGAAGCCCGCCTCATCCAATTATCCGAGCCGACGCCCGACGGGTGCGTCGAGTTCGTCGACCTGGCCGGCCTCAACGAGGTCGCGCCCGGCACGTTCGGCCTCCGGGTGGACGGCGACAGCATGGCCCCGCGCATCCTCGACACAGACATCGTCATCTCCCACCGCGACGCCCGCCCGGAACCGGGACAGACCGCCATCGTCCGACTCCAAGGCCGCATCGGCGTCACCGTCAAACTGTGGCGCCCCGAGGGCGACCGCGTTCATCTCATCCCCGTCAACGAAGCGTACGATCCAACGGTCTGCCGGCGGGACGACGTCCTCTGGGCCTGCCGGGTCCTCGGAGTCGTTCGCCTCTGACACCGGCGCGGCCAGCGCCAGGATCGCGGCCGCGGCAGCCGCCAGAACCGCCCCGAGAATCGCCATCCACTTGATTCGCCGCATCCTTCGCGCGAATCGCTCGGCCAACGGCGGACTGGCGAGCACCTCTTCCAGAAACCGCCGGCGCCGCGCTACGCTGAAATGGCGCCAGCCCCGGGCCGTCTCAGCGGACCCATTCAGCCGCGCGATCCGCCCCAGGGCGCTCGTGAAGGCCCAAACCCGATGCTCGCAGAGCGCCGCAGGGGACGCCCCATCTACGCCAACGGTTCGTGCCTCGGCGTCCGGAGGAGAACAATCCACGGGACACGACGTGGCCTGCACGGCAAACAGGTCGCACTCCGCCTCGCAGCGCCGCGAGATAAAGCCAAAAAGCAGCCACCAATAAGCGACCAGAAAAGCGGCCGTCACGAGGCTGAGGGCCGCCGGCGAATGCGTCACGACCGCCGCGGCCTCCCCCACGAGGATCATCGCCCCCATGCCCCCGATCGCCAGCGCCATGTAGAGAAGCACGTGACGGTACTTGACGTGCGCCACCTCGTGAGCGAAGACCGCCTCCAACTCCTCGTTCGGAAGCGCCAGGAGCAGCGCGTCGGTGATGAGGATGTATCGCAACGGCCCGACGCTGCCCACCATGCACCCGTTGGCGATCGAGAGGTTCGTCCGCCAGACCAGGATGTCGCCGACGCGGACTCCGGCGCGCCCCGCCAAAGCCGTCAGGCGCCGCCGCAGGTCACCCTCCGGAAGCCGCTCCGTCCGCCAGCACAGACGGACCCACGGCCCGGCCAGCACCGCCACGGCCACTACGCCCCCGACGAGGAGTATGGTGGCGAGCGGCATCGAATCCCGCGGCCCCAGGAAACGGACCAGGAGGTCATGGACCGCCAGAAGCGCCGCGAGCGGAACGAAAACCACGAGCAGGTACTGACGCAGAAGAAAGACCAGGTATCGCGGGAGCGTCCAGGCCGCTCCGGCCATCACGACGCCGGCCCGTGCGAACATGAACGCGCGCAGCCGGCGGTCCGCCCAGTAAAGGGCCGTCCACGAGAGAACCAGGAGCACCAGGAACGGCGCGGCCACCAGGAGGAAGTCCAAGAACATCCAGCCGTCGCCAGCCAGATGCGCCACCAGAGCCGGCCAGTTCAGCGCGCCGAGCATGATCCCATACGCGATCAGCACCACGAGCCGGTATGCCTTGGCCACGCGGCCCACCCGGCGGAGGAACCGTTGTTCATCCACCTCAAGCGCCCCGCGGCGGAGCGCCAGCGCCCCCAGGATCCATCCGGCCGCGAACACGCCGAGCGCGATCGCCGCCACCGCGCCCAACGTCGTCGCGACGTCGGGCGGCGGCCCCTCCGGCGCGACTTCCATCGCCAGAAGCGCCATGATCAGGCCCACGAGGACCGTCGCGTGCATGGGTTCTCCCCGCCGGTGCTCTGTTGAAAACATTCATCCTTACCCCCTCTCCCTTGATGGGAGAGGGGCAGGGGTGAGGGTGAATGCCGACCAGCAACCGGATTTTCCCCTCACCCTACCCTCTCCCACGAAGGGGAGAGGGGATACAAAGGCATGTTTTCAACAGAACACCCGCCGGCAAAGGGCTAATCCTTCTTCCGATCCTCTTCAGAGCGGTGTTGAATCCGCGGCTTGTAGGTAAAATAGTCGAACTTCGGACTTTGAACCATTCCGTGGCAGGACATGCACCAGCGGGAGGAGAGGAAAATCTTCGGCTCGGCCTTCTTGCCCTTCTCGTGGTGATCGCTGTTCACGACGTGACAGGCCTGGCACGTCACGCGCCCCAGGGCGGGCGTCTTCGCCATCGAGACGAATCCGCCCTTCCGACCGAAACCCATCGTATGGCACATGAGGCACTCGGGATCGTCCTGGCGACCCGCTTTCCGGATCGGTTCGTACGCCCGCGAGTGGGCCGTCGTCTGCCACCGCTTGTATTCGGGCTCGTGGCATTTCCCGCACACCTCGGCCGGCTCGTAGGCGACGGGGATCGGCGTGTCCCAATCGGTCTCCGGCTTTTCCTTGGCCTCCTTCACGTAGTCCCAATATAGGTCCTCGACCCACTTGGCGCCCGGCACGCGGGCCGACAGTTCCGTCAGCGTCTGCGTCCACTCCGGGCCGCCCTCCACGTCGCGGCGAAGCGTAAGCGCGCCGAGGATGTCCCCCGCCTGGCCCGCCCCGACGAGAATCGCCTCGCCGATTTTTTCCGGCCCCAGGAGCGTCGTCGTGTCGTGCCCCGAGACGATGATGTCCACGCCCGCGACCTCGGCCGCCAGGCGGCGGGTCTCCTGGAGGGACTGATGCGAGAGCGCGACCACCAGGTCGCACCCGGCCAGGGCCTCGGCCTCGCGCTTGGCGGCGACGATCGGGTCTTCCACCACGAGTCCCCTCCGCCACTCCATCGGCGGGAACCCGTAAACGCGATCCGCAATGACCGCAAAGATGCCGACCGTGCGGCCGTTCAGCCGGCGGATGAGGTGCGGCGGGACGACGAACTCGCCCGACGCGTCCCGCACGTTCGCACAGACCAGCGGCAAGTCATACTCCGCCCGGAGCGCCCGCAGGCGCTCCGCGCCGATGAGGAATTCCTGGTCGCCCAGACCGATGGCGTCGTACTTCGCGCGAGCCGCCGCACGCCCCAGGTACTTGACGAGCGTTTCGTTCTTGTGGTCGGGCAGCAGGTCGCCCGGGTCCACGAGGAGGACGTTTCGGCAGGTTCGGCGATATTGCTCGACGAGGCCCTGGCGTTTGGCGAACCCCCCGCTCGGATTGCCCGGGCACCCGCAGGCCGCGATGATGCCGTCGTTGTTCGCCGAAAAAAGAAGGACGGGTTCCTCCCGCAGGACGTGCGGCTCGCAGGCGAGGCCGGCGGCAAAAACGAGGATGGCCGCTCCGGCCAGCCCCGCCGCGAACCGCACGACTCGCGCACGCCGGGCGCCAGCCGGCCGCGCCGGTTCGGCCTCGGATTTACGGTAGGTCGGCGTTTTACACACCCTCGGTCACAAGCGGCGGCAGGCTCACGTGGTGGACGCGCGTCATGAACTTCTTGCCGCGCAACTCTTCCAGCACCCCGGCCGGCGGGACCGCGTCCAGCGTCAGGGCCAGACACGCCTCGCTCGATTCCGGCTTGCGCCCGAACGTCATGCTTGCGATGTTGATGCGGTGCGCCCCGAAGATCGTCCCCACTTCGCCGATGATGCCGGGCCGGTCCTCGTTGAACGTAATCACGATGTCGCCCTGCGGGCGGAGTTCCATGTAGAACTCGTCGATCGCCGTCACGCGCGCATATCGGCCGGCGAACACCGTGCCGTAGACCGAATGGTTCTCGCGGTCGCCTTCCGCGACGACCCGCACGCTCGACGCATAGCCCCGCGCGTCCGTCGACGTCCGCTCCGACACCTCGACGCCGCTCTCCTTCGCCACCACCATGGCGTTGACCATGTTGATCGGCGAGGCGACGACCTTCTGAAGCATGCCCATGACGACGCTGATCGTAACCTGGTTGTAGGGCTCGTCGGCGATTTCGCCGGCGTAGACAATCGTGAGGCTTTTCAGCCGCCCGCGCATCAGGGCCGCCAGGATCGCCCCCATCCGGTGCCCCAGTTCCATATAGGGCTTCAGCGCCCCGGCGGCGGCGAAGTCCATCGCGGGCACGTTGACGGCATTCCGCAATTCCCGCCCCGCCAGGTAATCGACGAGGTTCCGGCAGGCGTCCACCGCAACGACGCGCTGGGCCTCGTGGCTCGAGGCGCCGAGGTGCGGCAGGCTGACGACCTTCGGATGCTCCACCAGCGAGCGGTCCTCGGGCGGTTCCTTGGTGAACACGTCGAGGCCGGCGCCGGCCAGGTGACCGGAGTTCAGGGCCTCCAGGAGGGCCTTCTCGTCGATGATGCCGCCGCGGGCCGCGTTGATCACGAACGCGCCCTTGGGCATCATCGCCAGTTCCTTCGCCCCGATGAGGTCGCGCGTCTCGTCCGTCAGCGTCGTGTGGACCGTCAGGTAGTTGGCCTCCCGCAGGAGGTCTTCCAGGTTGTCCACGAGGCGGATCTGCTTCGCCAGTTCCCGGTCGCCCGAGACGAAGGGGTCGTAGCCGATCACCTTCATCTCCAAGCCCAGGCACCGCCGGGCGACGGCGCTTCCGATCCGACCCAGGCCGATGATGCCGACCGTCTTCGAGGCCAGCGTGTGGCCCATGAACGATTTCTTGTCCCATCGGCCTTCCTTGAGGCTCGTGCACGCGGGGACAATGTGCCGGCTGACGGCGAACATCAGGCCGATCGTCAGTTCCGCCGTCGAGAGCGTGTTCCCGTCCGGCGCGTTCATCACCACGATCCCGTGACGCGTCGCCGTCGCCAGGTCCACGTTGTCCACGCCGACGCCGGCCCGCGCGATGACCTTCAGGTTGCCGGGCTTGGCGAGGACCTCGGCCGTCAGGCGAGTCGCCGAGCGGATGACGATGCCGTCATATTGGCCGACGGCGTCGCGCAGTTGCTCCGGCGTGTAGTCCGTCTTGATGTCCACCTCGAAGCCCGGCTCGGACTTGAGGATCTCAATGCCTTCCTGGTCGAGTTTGTCCGACACAAGAATTTTCATGCGTGGATTTCCTTTTCGCTGCGCGGCGGGTTCGCCGCCCCGCTTGCTTGCCACGCCGAAGCCTATGGCGAAGGCGGGCGGGGCGCTGGCTGTTCGCAGCGCGGGGCAAGCCCCGCGGCGAACCCACCGCAGAAAACTTACCCGAAATCGCTCAGCCCCTCGCGAGGACCTTCTGGGCCGCCGCCACGCCGGCCCCGTAGTCCACCTTGTACCCGAGTTTCCCCAGCGCCATCTCCAAGGCCGCCACCGCCGCCAGCAGGTCGAACGCGTCCGTGTAACCCATGTGCGAGAAGCGGACGATCTTGCCTTTTAACTGGCTCTGGCCGCCGGTGGCGCGGAGGCCGAAGTCGTTGGCCATCACCTTCGGCAGCGCCTCGCCGTCCACGCCCGCGGGAACGTTGATCGCCGTCACGCTGTCCGACGGGTTCTTCGCGTAAAGCGTCAGGCCCAGGGCCTTGACGGCGGCCCGCATGGCCTCGGCCCGGCGACGGGTCTCCGACCACACCTTCTCGAGCGTCTCCGAGCGGATCATCCCCGTGCTCTTCAGGGCCGCCCGCACCATCGCGTTGGCCGGCGTCCAGGGGTTGTCCCACGCGGCCAGGCTCTTCTTGTACGCCTTCAGGTTGTTGTAGTAGGCGCCCGGCGCCGTCGCGTCGATCTTCTTCCAGGCCTTCTCGGAGCAGGCGATAAACGCCAGGCCCGTCGGCAGCATCAGGGCCTTCTGGCTCCCCACGACCGTGATGTCCACGCCCCAGGAGTCCATGTAGAACGGCAGCGCG
>Ga0315288_10003616_pt1 | contig 19772 bp, 18 predicted proteins | sample YL17G11_20_MG_FD_203454 | JGI IMG/M metagenome (GOLD analysis project Ga0315288, IMG submission 203454) | Sediment microbial communities from Yellowstone Lake, YNP, Wyoming, USA - YL17G11_20 | ecosystem: Environmental > Aquatic > Freshwater > Lake > Sediment | place: USA: Wyoming | collected... | reverse complement strand
CTGTCTTAAGATATTATCTGACGGAGAGTTTTCCGTCAATTCGTCTTTGACGTCTGCCGGGCGGACGGTAAAATCCGCAGTCATGGTATCGTTTGAATTAGAGACATTGGTCACCGCCACATAAGTTTCTGTTCCCCCATAACCGTTACTATTAGGGGTAGTAGCTCCATCGAACGTTCTTTGAATGAGATTTCCCGGATAGGGGTCACCGGAATTTCCATAACTAAGCTTTTTTTCCAACTGCCATAAGCCATCCGCTTGTTCCAAAGCCACCTTATAGTGACCATAACTGGAGTAGCCTGGATACCATTGATGGTCGTTGGCACCATAATCGGAAATGGATTCGTCCACATGCCAGATCAATAGTCCCGCATAGGGGAGAGCGGAATCGTAACCCACCTTTCGACTGTTAGCCACGAGGAAATACTCGTTGGCTGGCGAGCCGGGGGTCCAGAGCTGATAAGCGACAGGAGAATTTTCGATGGCTGGAATTTTTGCTCCACTGGTATTGCTGACCACCACGGTGGGGGTTACATATCCCAATTTGGTCATGCAGTAAACATCCGGATGAGCCGGTGAGTCTCCATAGGAGCCATTCCAGCTTCCATAAGACATCAAGCTCCATACTCCCACTCCATAAGAATCATATCCGTAGTCATAAAGATCAGGCAGACCGAAGACGTGTCCCAATTCATGGCAATAGACTCCCAAGGTCATGTCATATGGTGATAGCCAGTATTCCGGCTCTACTGTATAATCCCATATCCTCACCCCATCTTTTAAATTGGAAGTGGACCAGGACCAGGTGACTCCCCAGGCATGGGACCACATATCGTTAAGTTCTCCGGTTAATTCCGCCCCTGGACCCGCATGAATCACGATCAGAACGTCCACATATCCGTCATGATCGTTGTCATAATCAGAGAAATTAACTGCCGGATCTACAATATCCACCAAATCCTCAACCAATCTTTGCGAATTGTGCGGATAGGATCCTAGACCATACTGACCATTAACGTAATAGGCATACGTCTGGGGAGCGGTGTTCCAGTCGGTAGCGGAAGGCAAATCCACAGTCACAATGTCGAGCGTTCCATAAGAAACCTCTTGATAATAGTGATGCACACATTTAGGTTGATTGGCAAAAATCAAAGTGTCAAAAAATGAAGCATTAACTGAGGAAGGATTATCCGAAAATCTCGCCAGGAGAACCAAAGCCCGGTAAGGTCCCACTGGTCCTGTGCCGGTAGGATAAATTTCACTTTGGGGATGGAGGACCGGTCTATCAATTCCTCTTTCTTGCATGAGCCGGGGATTAAGAAGATGCTCCGGAACCGGAACCACACCTGCTCTCATTTTGTCTTCGAAATCCGGGTGAGGAGGCATGGCGAAAGATAGCAGATTACCAATGGCTAACGTAGAAATAACCAACAATACGAATAAGAGAATCGAAGCTCGTTTGACGGTTGCGAGGCTTGTATCGATTCTTGAAGCTCGAGATTCGAATGTCAAGTTCTTCATTTGGTTTGCCTTTCTCATCGTCTCTCCCTATATCTTGATCTGAAAGGAGTGCACCAGCTTGTTGTAGCAAAGCGGAGACCCCGTTTTAGCTGGACTGGTGCAGTTTTTGGGTAAATTTGAATAGTTCAGGTATAATGACATATCAATTTCATAGACCATAAAAACCCCCGCGAAGCGGGAATCACGTTTTGTTCTAACAGATTTTGAACTCTAAAAGCACTCTTTTAATAGACCCTTCAGGTTCGCTTAAAGGCGAACACTCCAGTTACTCCTTTATTTGAATTAGGTTAATCTTCTTGAACTTTGAACACTTTCTCTTTTCAGATGGCGTCCCGAATCAAACCGGACTCGAGACACCACCTGAGCTTGTCTCCGGAGAGTTACCTTCTGGTCTTTCTTCGGGTAGTCGTTCTTTTTCTCCGGGTGGTCTTTTGAGTGTGTCTGGTTTTCCTCATACTTTTCACCCCCTTTTTTGCTTAGAAGTGGAAACTGTTGGAGATGGCTAAACAGAATCCCTTACTTTTGGTGAGCCATATCCCTTTTTGATTAGCTATGCCCACGTCCAGATTATATACACCGAGCTTAAATCCCAGCCCGCTGGCGACTGCTATACCCTCATCTTTTCCAAGAGACATTCCTCCTCGTACGTTTAACCAACTTAAACACTTATATTCCAGCCCAAAAGATGCACCAAAAATTTTACTTATGCCCATTCCACTACTTAAGTCTCCTTTCAAATCGAAAGCCATAAGCGTTTTCTTGAGCTGGTATGCCACACCCGCCTGAACGGATATGGGCATTCGAGCGGTGAAGGGATGGATGCTTTCGGTGTAAGAACGATCCGTCACCATTGAATCTAAATCGAAGTTTTCCGCCAATAGCGAATCTATTCTCACCTGATAGCCTCGTATTTCCGTTTTTTTGTCCCATTTGATCTGGTTAATCAGGTTGAGAAGAGATAAGCCAAAGGTCCATTTTTTATCGTATTTCAAAGTGAAACCAAAATCCAAACCATATCCTTTACCGCCTTCAGCCGATTGGACAACGAAATTGCCATCTCCATTTACCCCGGTCTCCAAAGCGAAGACTTCACCGTTAGCCTCTCTCACCTTTTGGTAGATCAAGCCTTGGATATACTTAGCTTTTATTCCGCATAGAAATTTTTGGTTATCTTTTTTCCAAATTGATCTCCCATAGGAAAATCCATACTCAACAGATGCGAAAGCTTCTCCATCTGAGCCAGAGAGCAGAATGGTATCGTTGATTTCATTTCCGAAAAAGAGAAGCTGGATTTGGTCTTTGGGCAGGGAAAGGTTGGAAATTCCCCTTCCCGAAACGGTGAAAGCAAAATTATAGCAGGAGACGCCCAGAGCCAAAACATCGGCATTCATGGTGAGATTTAATCCTTTAGAGGGGATCAAATCCAGAATAGTTTGCTTATCCTCAGAGGTGAGATGAGCACCGTTGTATTTATTGTATTGTTCCAAATTCAAAGCATTGTTGGATGCGTTTACACCCACCGAAAATAATGTTATGTTTTTTTCTGAGGTTTTTGAAAATCCCAAGTTAGCTGGATTCCAGAAAGCGGATTCCACTCCTCTTGAGATTGATGTATACGCTTGTGCCATACCAACGCTCCGTCCCGACAACCATCCCGATGCAAAAAGCAGTGTAGGGTTAAGCAATACCAAGCATATTGACAGTATAATTGCTTTAAACTTCATATCACTTCTTTCCTTTTTTCTTTCTTCCTTATTCCTTTTTATTCTTCACATTCAACTCTAAATAAGATGTTATCTTTATGAAGTCAGCTGACGAAGCTTTAATGGTCTCTCCGTTAGTTCCCGGAAGATCAAGGGAGCCAGCCATATAAAAAGGAACATTTAAAAATATCTGAAGCTCTTGATGATTTAAATTGATCTCGCTTTGAGAAGAACTCGATGCCTTAACGGAGCCATCGTAATTCAGCTCTCCTGGGGGAACTTCTATCGGACCAATCACCAAATCCGGATGGGAAAAGAGATTTTCATGGCTTCGGGAGAAAAATATTTTTGCCTTCGCTTCCAAGGGGAGATGGCTTTCAATCTTCAAAGATACTTTGCCGGAGTTGATCTGATCTTCAATCCACCGTTTAGCGTCATCATCCACCTCGTTTGAATCCTCATCTATCTGAACTTGACAAGAATCCAGAATCATCTCCCAAGGAGAGCTAACCTTAATTTTGCCAAAGAAAATATCTTCTTCTTTAACTATACCAAAGGTTTGACCATCTCCGCAGATAACGTCTCCAGTGATGGTCAGCATCTTAGGAACTGGACTCAACAAAGATTCTAATTGATCTTCAAATATGGAGGTGATTGATGTTCCAAACTGACCTCCCGCCTCAACCTGTGCCCATAGGCTCAATTCTTGACCTTGGTCTCCTTGAATAGATACAGAGAGATTAGCCGGGAGATCGATTCCATTATGAATTTCCAGGAACAAGCTGGCATGGGTTAGGTAAGCGGACTCAAATGCCAAAGGTATGTTCAGCTCGCGGGTGATGTTCCCCATCTCCACCTGAGTGGACTCAATTATTCCGGCAATTTGGCTAAAGATTATCTCAGACAGAAAAGCGTCCACCCGGATTGAATCCGAGGATTTAAAGTCAACCAGAGAGTCTCCGGATCCGGGTGATCGAACACTGGTGTAAACTTTAAACTCATTTCCCTGCTCTGGAATTAACGTGTATCCATCCATAAGAAGATTTAGATTGGAATAACCCGAAGCTGGCAGGTCACTTACTACAGATAAAATCTCACCATCCTTCTTTAACTCAGGAAAATCAATATGTAGCTCTGCACCCAAGCTGGTGAAATTTCGCAGAACTAGTGAGAGCGTTCCGTTTTTGATCTGGGCGCTGTCGATAATGCTCTGGGTGGGAAGGAGTACGTTTTTCTCTTCGAACAGATCAAATGAAGGAGCCTTAGCTCTTCCTTGAATGATTCTCAAACTATCCAGGGTGAAGTTAAAAGATAGATGTTTGTCTTCTATGGACTCTATTTCTCCACCGGGAGTAAATGCTTTTATCTGAATGCCCAATCGGTTAGAGAAGGTTTTGTCGCTGAGAATTATTTTTTGAGTATTGGAATCACCAGCAACAATACCATTGGGAAGGATTACGGTGTGTAAAGTATCCTGAAAGCTAAGATCGATTATCTTTATTTGAATCCAGCTCAGATCCAAGCCCAACTGATTATTTACCATCAGGGTAGTGAAAGCTTTTTTGACTGTTACCTGTGAGAATATGGAAAAAGTATCCAAGTCTTTTTCTATCATCACGGTGCAAGGTGGCAACACACCAGGCGGTCCAGAGTAGAACTCAGCGGCATACAAAGTTATTTGTCTGGATTCGGAAGCTCGAATATCTATGATCCCTAATGTATCTTTGAAATTGGTATAGGTTGAATCACAACGTAACTTGTCAAATAAGCGAATGGTGTCCAGCTCCTCCTCAAAATAAAAACTTGGATTTCCCAAGCTGTCGGTCTTGAGATATGGCTCATCCATTTTGTCTATTAAGTCTGCCATATCGTAATGTTGGTTTATCAGAGGGACAGTTAGTTTCACATTCCAGGTGGGGAGGGTAGGCTTTTCTATAGAGCATTGAAGGTTTAGAAAAGATGAAAGCAAGATCAAAAACAATGTCCCCCAATGGAGTCGATATTCAATTCTATGGTTAATGAATCGTGAGATCTTTTTGTGCCAGATCATCCTGCCCCTCAATAGTAAAATTATGGATCGGTTTTATTACCCCTTCTACACGAAAGCTTATGCTTTGATTTTATGACTAAAAGATTAACAGAACAAATCTTGGGGGTAAATGAAGGAAAAGCAACTTATGTGCCTAAAAATGAGGCTTAAGATAATTGTTTAGACTATCCAGCTAACTCATTTACGAGTCGTTGATTAGCAGGATTACAAACTGCAAGTTGCAAGATGTAGACTTTCAGAGATCGGACAAAGTTGTGGGATTAATACAATACTCTGTGGGAGGTTATCTAACCCTGTTGCAATACTTGATTAAGGTTCTCGATAGATGGGGAGAAGGCCTAAAATATTGCTATAAGTTTGCGGGGAAAAGGAAAACGGTAGAAGTGGTATAAGATACAAGACTAAGGTTGTATCATTTTGAGCTAAATAGTCAACAACTTTTACCTGGCAAGTTTTAGCATTAGCTTTGTTTAATTCGGTAGATGGATTATCTCAGACGAATTTGCTGTTTCATATATTCCATTGCTTAATCTGTTGGGCAATTATGTCGGAAATTCATGCTGGGAATTCCTCCACATATCTTTCCACCATGAATGCAGCCACTGTGCCATCGCTTATGGCGGTGGTTATCTGTCTTAATATTTTTTGCCTTACATCACCGGCAGCAAATACTCCGGGCGCAGAAGTTTTGGTATCTTCTCCAGCTACGACGTATCCCCACTTATCTAAATCGACCTGTCCTTTCAGGAAGTCGGTCATGGGATTCCATCCTACATATATAAATACACCTGATGCGGGAATGGTTTTTTCCTCTCCCGTTTCCCGGCTTTTTATAGTAACCGACTCTACCTGATTATCTCCATTTATGGAGGTAGCCATGTGATTTAGGAAAAACTTAAATTTGGGTTCTCTTTGCGCTCTTTCCTGCAAGATTTTCTCGGCATTCATTTGTGCCATGAACTCAACTACCGTGATGCTTTTTACAAACCGGGTCAGATATAGTCCTTCCTGAATGCCTGAGCTTCCCGCCCCGATTATGACAATGTCTTTGTTTTGGAAAAAAGGACCATCGCAGGTGGCACAATAAGAGACGCCTCGTCCTTTAAATTTGTCCTCTCCGGGGATGTTCAATTTCTTGGGCTCGGTTCCAGAAGCAATGATAACAGCTTTTGCTTTATATTCTTCCTGATCTACTTTTATGGTTTTGATCTTACCTTTGAGATCAACCGAGTTTACCTCTTTGAATATGTCAAACTGTAATCCGAACTTTGTAGCCTGTTCCTCCATCTTCTTCATAAGCTCAGCGCCAATTATACCCTCCGGGAAACCGGGATAATTTTCCACCCAATCTGTAGATGCCACCAATCCTCCTGGATTCAGTCGCTCTAAGAGCAGAGTATCTAATTTTCCTCTGGTAGCGTAAATGCCAGCGGTCAAACCAGCTGGTCCGCCACCAATGATGATCAAATCATATATCCTCTTTTCAGCCATCTTTTCTCCTTTCGAGGTATTATATGTGGAAGGCTAAAGCCTTCCGCTACAGATTCATTACATTAAAGCTTAGCATATTTAATCTTGCTTTTTAAAACATAAACGTTATTTTAATCTACGCTGTTGACCTCTTAATGTCAACACTCCTCTGGGAGGAAAGAAATGTCCGCATCTAAACCCTGGGGACAAATCAAGCGTCCGGAATGGCTGAAGGTCAAAACTTCATGGGGTGAAGATTATCGCAGGATGAAATCCCTGTTAGGTCGAGCCAATCTACATTCTGTTTGTGAGGAAGCCAACTGTCCTAACATCAGTCATTGTTTCGAAAATGGAACTGCCACGTTTCTGATTTTAGGTGATACCTGCACCAGAGGATGCAAGTTCTGTGACGTGAAAAGAGGTGTCCCATTACCTTTGGATGAAGACGAACCTAAGAGAGTGGCAGAAGCAGTTGGAGAACTGAAATTGCAATATGTGGTGATCACCTCGGTCACCCGAGACGATCTTCCGGATGGAGGAGCATCTGCATTTGCACGGACCATCGAGGAGATAAAAAAATCAGCACAGAATTGCAGAGTAGAAGTGCTGATTCCCGATTTTGCCGGGTCATTTCGTTCTTTGAAGATAGTGCTTGAGGCAAAGCCGGATGTTTTGAATCATAATATGGAAACGATCAAGAGGCTTTATCCGGTTGTAAGAAAAGGTGCAAATTATCAGAGATCATTGGATATTCTTCTGAATGCAAAAAAGATTGACACAAACATTATAACTAAATCCGGTATGATGCTCGGATTGGGTGAACATCGGGATGAGATTATTGAGCTGATGAATGATCTAAGAGAAGTTGATTGTGACCTTTTGACCATAGGACAATATTTAAGTCCTTCTGAGGAACATCTTCCGGTGGCTAAATTTTATCATCCGGACAAATTTGCAGATTTGAAAATAGTAGGGGAGAGGATGGGGTTTAAACACGTGGAATCCGGTCCTTTGGTCAGAAGCTCCTATCATGCGAAGGATCAGATCAAAAACATAAAGGAGGCGGGATGAAAATATATTATAACACTTTTAAGTCTCCGGTTGGCGAAATATTGGTCACCTGGACAGAAGAAGGCTTGAATTTTGTCAGCTTTCCGAAGAGCACCTGGGAGAAGTTTCTCTCAGCCTTGAGCAAAGATAAGAACATTGACTTGATAAAAGATGAAAAGAAATCCGCGTCTTTGAAAAATAACTTGGAGGCATATTTCTCCGGCAGAGCTGTCAGTTTCAAAGAAAAGCTGGATTTGAAAGGAGGCACTGCTTTTCAGAAAAGAGTGTGGGAAGCCATGCTTAGGATTCCATTCGGACAAACCCGAAGCTATGGATGGTTAGCCCAACAGGTAGGAGGAAAAAACAAAGCCAGAGCGGTCGGGTCTGCCTGCGGAGCTAATCCCATTCCGATAATTATCCCGTGCCATCGGGTGATCAAAGAAGATGGTGGTTTGGGAGGATATGGAGGAGGCCTGGGAATGAAGAGGAAATTATTGGAAATCGAAGGAGTGAAGATTTGATTCTCAAAATGCTGACCGTGGGTCCGCTTCAAACCAACTGTTATGTTTTGGGTGATGACAAAAGCAAAGAGTCAGTGGTCATCGATCCAGGTGGGGACTTCGAAGAAATAAAGAAATATCTGGACAAGTTAAAATTAGAAGTCAAATATATAATTTTAACTCACGGACATTTCGATCACACTGGCGCACTGTCTCAGCTCAAGAAGGCAACCGGCGCCGAAATTTTAATTCACTCAGCAGATGCAGGTATGCTTTCCCAAATCGATCAAGATCAACCATTCTTCTTGGAAAGTGGCACTGCCACTTGTTCGGCAGATCGCACCTTGAAGGATGGGGATAAGATTCAATTCGGAGATAATGTAATCGAAGTTTTGCATACGCCAGGACACACTCCCGGCGGGATTTCGCTTTTTATCGACAAAGTGATCTTTACCGGAGATACTCTTTTCTGCGGATCGGTCGGTAGAACGGATTTGCCAGGGGGATCATCTAAAAAACTTATGGATTCCATCAAAACGAAATTGTTAAGTAAATATGATGACTATGTAATTTATCCCGGTCATGGACCAGAATCCACCATCGGCGAGGAGAGAAGAGATAATTCCTTTCTAAGCTGAGAGTGTAGCCATTAGTGTCACCAAGATTTTTCTTTATAAAAAGATTCACCTTCTGCGAAGGAGGAAATTCCCTCTCCCCAGCGGGAAGAGGGAAGAGTTTTTCCTCTCCCCTCCGGGGAGAGGACTAAGGTGAGGGGGAAGCTTAATCTTTTATAAACATGATCTTAGTCAAATCATTAAAGGTCATCCTCATACTAAAATCTTCAGTCACTAATCTGGAGAAGAACCGTATTCTAAGATTTTACAAGTGGAGTAATCTTTGAACAAAAATCGTAAGATAGTCACTGGTAGTTTAGAGCAAGCAGATTATCACGTCCATCCCGATTACTCTTTAGATGCAGTCGGGACGATTGAGCAATATTGCCGGAGAGCGTTAGAATTAGGCTTGAAAGAGATTTGTTTCACCACCCATTATGATTCGGATCCGTTTAGAAAAGACGAAGATCCTTTCATGCGGATAGAGGGAGAAATAGTTCCTTTATCAGAAGACAATGTAAAAAGATATATCGAGGACGTAAAAAAAGCTGGTGAGAAATACAGCTCTCTTGGGCTTTCGGTAAAAGTGGGTTTGGAGGTGGATTATGCCCCGCATATCGAGAAACAATTGAGACCTGACTTGGCTTCATTCGATTTAGATTATCTTCTGGGCGCGGTGCATTGTCTGGATCATATAGCCATATCCGCATCCAACGAGGCGGAAAGATATTTCAAAGGAAATAGCTTAGATGAGATGGTTGAAGAATATTACGAGGTTTTGACCCAGGCGGTGGAAAGCGGGCTTTTTGATGTTATCGCACATCTGGACATATACAAAAAATACGGTTGGGGCTTTTACGGTGAAAAAACTCTAACCGCACATCGCGGTCTGGTGGAGCCGGTTTTGGAGCTTATAGTTAAAAATGACTTAGGGATGGAAATAAACACCGGTGTTCTCCGCAGAGGACATAAAGAGTTTTGTCCGGGCTTGGAGATTCTGAATTTAGCTTTGCAGATGGGGGTAAAGATAAATGCTTTTGGCTCAGATGCGCATAAGCTGGAACATCTCGGAAAAGGTATTCAAGAGGCGTATGTTTTGATGGAAAGTGCTAAGAAGGATATTGAGTTGAAGAGAAAAACGAGGGTGAAGTAAATTCAACTCCATTCTTATAGTTCAAATCATGGAACTGGAAGATAAACTAAAGACTCTCGCTAAGCTCAACCTGATGCGAGGAAGAGAGTTTGCCCCTTCAAATAAAATAGGTCAGGTCGAAAAACATCTGAACGGGACGATGAAGCAAAATAGATTTGGTGAATTCGTTCTGGTTAGAAAAGGATTTGATTTAAGCGAGCTTCATCCAATTATTGAATTGTCTCCCTCTCTTAGCATCAGAGGAGAATTTTTATCCCGCATCTGTATACCTAAAAAACAGTGGTTAGAGGTTAGGGGCTTGGGACTGGGGGTTAGTAGTTACAAGCCCCCAGTCCCCAGTCCCCAGTCCCAAGCCTCAAGTCCCCAGTCCCATTTTGATTTGAGAGATGCGGTTTTTATCGACTGCGAGACCACTGGCTTGGCGGGAGGGGTGGGAACCTATGCATTCCTGGTGGGCTTAGGTTTTCTTTCAGGTGATGAATTCCGGGTGGAACAATATTTTATGCAGGACTTTCATCAGGAGAGAGCGGTTCTGTCAGCAGTCGAAGAAAGATTAAGAGGATTTGAATTTCTGGTAAGCTTCAATGGGAAATGTTATGATCTCCCTCTCATGGAAACCAGGTTCCTGATCAATCGCTTGGATTTTGATTCCACCCGCTGGCATCATCTGGATCTTCTGTTCCCTAGCCGGCGTTTGTGGAAGAGACGGATCGTAGATTGTAGCCTAGGGAACTTAGAGCGTCAGGTTCTGGGAGTGCAAAGAGAGATAGACGTTCCCAGCTTCATGATTCCTCAGATATATTTTGATTACTTAAGAACAGGTGAGGTTGAGCCACTGGTTCCGGTGTTTCATCATAACGTCCATGATATCTCCTCTTTACTAATACTTTCCTTTTTGATCGATCAAGCTCTAGAGGATTTCACCCGGACAGAAATCAAAGATCCAAAGGACCTTTATAGCTTAGGAAGAATCCATTGTCATTTGGGCGATTATCAAACAGGTGAGAGATGTTTCCAGCAGGCTTTGTCAGCGGATTTGACACCGGAGGGGAGGCTTTCGATATCTCTCAGCTTAGCTTTCGTTTACAAAAAAACAGGATACTTGGATAAAGCCGAAGAGATATGGAGTCTTCTGACTGAAGGCGACTCACTTTTTTCGCTTACGGCTCATGAGGAATTAGCCAAATACTATGAACACAAAAGAAAAGATTATCACCAGGCTCTGTCTTTCGTGGAGAAAGCTCTATCCCAATTGAAAACTAATTTTCCCTGCAATAAGGATTCCATCCGCTCCTATGGAACCTCTGGAAAATCACAATTAGATTCTTGGGAATATCGGAAAGCCAGACTTAAAAGAAAGGTAAGTAAACCGCAGGTTGCGTAGGAGGTTGAATCGTAAGAGGGTATCCTTCCCGATGAATTCTGCGTTAAACATAGTGGAAATGCTAAGCTCTGCTACTATCCTTTTACTGTTCAAAAGAGGTTTTCTTGAACGTGAATTTAAGCCATGATAAGTTCCAATCAAGTGAAAATTCTATTTGACAATTTAAGTAAAGAATGTGATTTTTAGCAAGTAACGAATCAGATTGTTTTCCATAGAGAGGAAACTATATGAATTATCTGTTAACAGGTCACCCGGGGGTAGGAAAAACCACCATCATAAAGAAAGCTATCGAGAAATTGAAGCTTCCGGCCGGAGGATTTTACACCGAGGAGATAAGAGAAGACGACTTGCGTGTAGGATTTGCCGTGGTTACCTTATCTGGACTCAAAGGGGTGTTAGCTCACCGGAACTTCAAGAGCCGGTACAAAGTGGGGAATTATGGGGTGGGTGTTTACACTCTGAATCGGATCGGGGTAAAGGAGATACAAGGATGTTTGCTGGAGAAGAAGATCATCGTCATTGATGAGATCGGAAAGATGGAGCTTCTTTCCACCCAGTTTCAGGAGGCAGTGGAGAAAGCTTTGAATGCAGACAATCCGGTGCTGGGCACCATCACCTTAGCTCGCCATCCCTTCGCTCAAAAGGTGAAAACCCGCGACGACGTCAAGATGTTTGAGGTGACCAAAGAAAACCAGGATGAAGTTTTCAAGGCTTTGATTAAGGAATTGAAGAAGATAAAATCGTAAAGATTTATCATTTGATTTCTCATCGCCTGTTCCATTCTTAAATAATTCTACACAGTTAGGGTGGGGGGTGCAATCCCTGTCCGATCCAAGCGTGTCCATTGGTGTGAACCATATCGTTCATACCAGAGGACTGCTTGACAAAACCATTATATTGTTCTGAATCGAAAGGTGAAGACTCATGCAATCAAAAAAGATTATCATTCCGGAATGGGAGTATCACCCGCTGACTGCTGACAGATGGAAAGACCTGGAAGCCTTGTTTGGCGAACGAGGAGCTTGCGGTGGCTGTTGGTGTATGTCGTGGCGGTTATCAAAATCAGAGTTTACGAGTCAAAAAGGCTCCAAGAATAAAGCCGCTCTGATGAAGATGGTTAAATCTGGAGAAATTCCCGGCATTATTGGTTATTCCGAAGGTAAACCGGTGGCTTGGTGTTCGTTGGCTCCCAGAGAAACTTTTCCCGCTCTGGAGAGGTCCCGCACCCTAAAAAGAATCGACGATAAACCGGTTTGGTCCGTGGTCTGCTTTTTTATTGCCAAGCCATTCAGGAAGAAAGAAATATCTGTTAGAATATTAGAATCAGCAGTGGAATACGCCCGAAAGAATGGAGCAAAGATTGTGGAAGGGTATCCGGTGGAGCCGAAGAAAGGCAGATGGCCCGATGCCTTTGCTTGGACCGGAGTAGCATCCGCTTTCAAAAAAGCCGGATTCAAAGAAGTCCACCGCGGTTCACCCAGCCGACCAATTATGAGATATTCTATTAAGAAATGAAAGCATATGGAAGTAGTCTTAGCCACAGAGTTTCATGTTCCTGAGATAGTGGAAGTATGGAAGGAGTTTACGGATTTTCTCCAGGACATACATCCCTTCTTTATCCGAAGCGAAGATGGGCATTCAAAATTCGGAGAGCAATTAAAGGAATGGCTCAAATCGGATGATTACCAGATCTTGGTTGCTTTGGATAGCGGTAAGGTTGTGGCTTACTCCATTGCGAAGATATGCAAACTTCCTCCCATGTTTGAGCATGTTACCTATGGTTTTATTGCCGATTTAGCCGTGAAGTCAGAATACCGCAGAAAAGGCATGGGAGAACAAATTTTGGAGAAGATATTGGAATGGTTCAAGCATCGTCAGATAGACAGAATTGAACTTATGGTGTTAGCGAGAAATGAAGTAGGTCTCTCTTTTTGGAAGAAACACGGATTTGAGGTTTTTGCGCATCGAATGTTCCTCACTAAATAGAAAAAAGTGTAGGTCCAGCATGTCCCGCCACAGGTGGGATTGCTTGACTTTAATGCTAATGCGAATGTATTAAGAGAATGGAGGAAAAAATGACAGCAAAGGACAGCAAAAAGCAAATCTTATTGAAGAATGTTAATCTCTTTGATGCAGAGAATGGGACTTTGAGAAGAAACTTGGATATTCTGATTGAAGATGACATTATCAAAGAGGTGGGCAAAGTTAGCCATGTAAGTAAAGAAAGGCTGATGGAGATTGATTGTTCAGACAAATATGCTCTTCCTGGTCTTTTTGAATGTCATGCACATTTAGCTGCGTTAACGTTACAGCCGGATGAAATAAAAAAGCAAATACTTAAAGAATTCGTTGTCAGAGGAATTACACAAGTACGCGATGTTGGTGGTCCGGTTAAGACACTCAAGTCCATGAAGGATAACATCTCAAATGGAGAGTTTGTAGGTCCGGTTATATTTTATGCTGGCCCAATGCTTGAGAAGGATCCATTAACTTGGGAAGAGCAAAATAAAATTCTGCCTGGAATTACTGTTGCGGTCAATTCCAAGCAAGATGCAAAAAACATCATTGAGCAAATATCAAATGAGGGAGCGAGTCTGGTTAAAATATTTGGGAAGTTTGATGTGGATGTTTTCAAGTATTTGCTCGATGAGGCCAAGGAACACAACCTTCCGGTTACTAATGATCCGGGAGCTAAACTTTTTCACTCGATTCCGATGGATATGGGTATTGATCTCGGTATCAGATGTTTCGAGCATGGAAAAGCTCCCTGGCCTGTGGTACTGAAGGATGATTTGAAAGCTGAGCATGACAATTTGACAAGCAGAAAAGCTGATCCAAAAGATAAGCAAGCCTTTACCGAAAAAGTCCTTTCAGTGGGGATCGAATCCGTTTCGCTGACAAAACTACGACAATTTATAGATAAGATGCTTGACCATGATGTTTATTTCTGTCCAACATTGCATGTGGTTAAGTGTATGCAGATGCAGGAACAAAAATCTAAAGAGCCCAGTAAGGATGAGCTGGATAAAATTAAAGTCCTAGATGAGATCAATATTTTCTTTACAAAAGAGATGATAAAACAAAATGTGAATATCCTCGTGGGGCAGGATGGAGTTATGCCTGAATTCACTTTCAATGAAATGCAATTATTAAAAGAGATTGGTCTTTCAGAGTCTGAGATTATCAAAGGCGCAACCATATATCCAGCCCAGTGGTTGGGAATTGCCGACCAGTTCGGTTCAATTTCGCCAAATAAAAAGGCAAGTATCTTGATCTTAAATAAAAATCCCCTCGAAGATATTCAGAATATAAGAGCTACCCATTTAGTTTTGCAAAATGGAGAGATCGTGTTTCAAGAGTGAAGTAGGCAACAAGATATTAATAATAGCTATATTTCTATAGGACAGAACAGCTCAGAAAAAAAGTTGTTACCACCTTTTGGTTCATCTTTACCTACCACCCTGAGTTTGTCGAAAGGCGGGATGGTTGATCTACAAAACTTTATCCGTTCCATCCGCTGAATCCTTTGACTATACCGCTTCCAGAAACAGTCGTTTGAAAGCTTCCTTTTTTTCTTTTCTTATCAGGACGATGATTTCATCACCCTCTCGGAAGACCGTATCGCCTCTCGGAATTATCACCTGATTTCCTCTTAAGACGGCGATAACGTTGCATTCATCAGGGAGCTTCAACTTGGAGATCTTTCGATTGATCAGAGACGATTCCTTAGAAAGCTGGCTTTTGAAGATTTCCACCCCACCTTCTTTAAATGCCAGAATGGGTATGGTCATTCCCGCGTCAATTTTCTCCTCGATCAAGGAAGCGATGATCTTGGTGCTGGAGACAGTAGCATCCACTCCCACGGAGGAGAAAAGCTCTTCATGTCTTGGATCGTTAATCTTGGCGATGGTTCGAGGAATTAGATAAATCAGTTTGGCTAACTGACAGATGACCAGATTATCCGGATCTGCGCCGGTGACTGCTACCAACACGTCTGCCCGGTTAGCACCCAAGTCCATTAAAGTCCCCAGCTCCGCGCCATCTCCAAATATCACCGATTCTCCCAATTCCTCGGAAAGTCTGGCAAATCGGCTTGGATCTTTTTCCACTAAAGCCACCTCATGCCCCTCCTCCATCAGAAGCTTAGTCAAAGAATAACCTAAGTCTCCACCACCGACGATCATGATATACATAACGCACCTCTGGTTTTTGTCACTTAGTTTGCAGAGTGTTCTATAAATAGTTTATCGAAGCTCGTTTGTCGTTAGCGATGCTCGTATCGAAGCTCGTCAATCGAAGCTTTATGCTCAATAATTTTCTTGCTTTCAGTTTTTTCCATCTTCGATTACCGAGTTTCGATTGTCGTAACGAGCTTCGTAACCAACAACCAACAAGCATCATACTTTGATGTCTTTGAGCAAGCCATAAAGGCTTGCCTACACGCTTCGCGTATCGAAACGAGCATCGCCACCGATAAACGTTATTCTTTAATGTCTTTAGACAAACCATGAAGGCTTGCCTACGCGCTTGAATTGACTTCACCTCCTGTCCTACGGATCTTCGATATTCCCCCTCTCCTTAACAAGGAGAGGGGTTCACCCTGAGGGGATTCACCCTGAAGAGGATAAAGGGGGTGAGGTTTATTTCGATTTCAAGAGTTCCTGAAATTTCTCCACCATCATCACTGTCGGACAGATAATTCTCAATCCCAACTCCTCAAAAGCCTTAGCTCTTTGGGGATCATAAACCCGACTTATCACTTTTGGAACTTTGAATTTTTGTTGTGCCAATTGAGCCGCGGCGATATTGGTATTATCACTGTTGGTGAGTGCCAAAAAAACGTCCGTATTGTCAATTCCCGCTCGTTTCAATGTGTCATGCTCGATTCCCATACCCAGGATTTTCTTTATGTTCGCCTCCTTGGGAAGCCTTAAGAAAGAGCTTTCTTGGCAGTCAATCACGACGACCTCGTTTCCCTCTTTGGCTAACCAGGTGGCGAGCATTGCACCCACCCGACTGCATCCCAATATAACAACTTTCATAATCCTTCTCCTGAAAAATGGCTAACGGATGTAATGGATTGGTCAACGGATGCAGCGGATTCTACACATTATATTTTTCTGTTCAGGTTTCATCCGTTGCATCCGTTTAATAGATTCGCTTCGCTCACTACGTGTCCGTTGACCTACTCCGGCAATTTATCGAATATCACCTCACAGGGAGCCTTTCGCAGCAGTATATCCGTAGTTCTCCCCCAGATGTTCTGCCCTCCATGCCAGGTAGGTCGCATTCCCAAAACGATAACATCTACTTCATTGTCCTTAGCAACCTTAACGATTCCTTCCCCTGCTTCCCTGGCTCTTTCCAATCTGAGGATAGAAACCAACTGGTGTAATTCCACGATTTCCTTTCCCCTCTTTAAAGCGTCATTCCCCTCTTGTTCTACTTCAGGAATGGATGCTTCCAACGGGAGGGTTCTGGGGATTTCGAGCACATAAGTCAGCACTATCTCTGCCTTTTGCTCCGCTCCTAAACGGCAAGCCAGCTCGATAGCTTTTTCGGCATAAGTTACCCCGGAGGTGGGAACTAATATTCTTTTAAGTGCTCCCACTGCGTAATGAGCCTTGGCCGTGGCAGGTTGTACTTGAGCGGGCGGATGAAGCATCCACCACAGTAATCCTCCCATGGATATAGCGAAAAGAACAGCTAGAACTGTCCCCAAAAAGTTTACGTGTGGTCCCATTTTCGTCTTTTTCTGAAAAATTCAACAACGAACTTTAGTCGATAACCACCTAACGCCATAAATCCTCCACCCATAAGCAGAGGCATCAAAGTGACGTTCCCCACAAAGGTACGAAACAAAATAATCGTTCCCAATATCACCATAAGGGTACTGGTAAGAATCTGGTAATAGTCCATCCTTGAGATTTTATGATCTGATCCAACTTTCTGAAGAGGTACTCTTCTCATTTTATCTCTTTTCTTTTCTTGTCTCTTTCCGCTAAGGCTAATTTGTATTGTTCCAGAAGATCATATTCCTCAGCCGAGGTTAAAACCTCGATCTGCTCGGATTCCCAGTTGTGCTTAATGCTCTTTAATACCGGAAGACCATTCTTTTTTCTATACCAAGCGTAATAGATAAAACACAAAAGAACCCATGCTGGACCTGCAATCCTACCGATGGTATGAGTCAAGACCACCATAAACAAGATAGTGCCAACCCCAAGCATTCCTATGACTCCCAAAATCGGAAAGCTGGCTGTCCTTCCTTTGTATTTAAGATTTATATTCAAAGGCACCTTATAGGGACGTGGGGTGTAGGGATCAGAAAATCTTAGTTTGATTAAAGCGATAAATACCAGAACGTATCCGGAAGACGCTCCAAAGGCATACATGTTTCCCAAAGTATCCATAGCGGAAGGAGTGAGGAAAGACAGCACAGTCTGCGTCACTGCAATCATAGAAAAGATCACTATGGTCCTGACTGGAGTGTGAAACTTCGGATGAACCGAATGAAACCACGGGCTGATGATCCCGAACTGACTCAACGCATAAGTCAAACGAGAGGCGCCCATAACTCCGGTATTAGACGAGATGAAAAGTATGGTGGCGCCCAAGATGGCGGCAAAGGGACCTGCAATAAGACCAATATAGGGTATGCTTTGGGCAAGCGTGGCTACCGGGTCACCCAGGTGCTCTGCGAAAGTCTGCCAGGGTAGGATTCCTAAGCCCAACGTGGAGAAAGAAACCGCAAAGATGAATACCGTAAAAATCAGGGTCAAGGAAGTCCGCGGTATCACGCTGGCAGGTCTTCTGGTCTCCTGCGCCGCTTGGGAGATAGATTCCAAACCGACGAAAGAAATGATGGCTAGAGAAGAACCATACATAAAATTGTGAAACGTAGGGAATTGAGTTTTCCATTGATGAGCTAAAAACTCAGGCTTCCAGGCGAATAGAAAGCCGAAGATGATAATACTACCCTCTGCCACAAGATCAACTGCTCCTATTATCGAGTTCATCCAGGAGGATTCTTTTATTCCTTTAATGTTCACCAGAATCAAAATAGATATGATAAAGAGCGTCTCCAGACACCAGACAGGATTGATGTTATGTAATGGGCCAAAATTGATAACGAAACTTTCTATGGTTCTCCCAAAAACATAAGGCATGAAGTAGTTGAGGTATCCCGCTGATGCTGTTGCAAAAAGCGCAATGTCGATGGTGTAATCCAGAAGCAGGGCAGAGCCTCCCACGAATCCCCAGAAATCTCCCAGACCCCTTAAAGTAAAGTAGGGTCCACCTCCGGCTACAGGATAAGCTGACGACAGCTCTGTATATGCGAATCCGATCATTATGTAGACGATGCCAGCCAAGGCGAAGACTAAACTGGCGGCTCCCTGGGCATAAGCCATCACCAAGCCTAATGCCACATATATGTCTGCGCCTACATCGGCATACCCCCACATGTAAGAGCCCCATATTGAGACGTCTCTTCTCAGCTCAGTTTTTCCGTGCTTGGGGATAGTTGCGCTTTCCATCGACTTTTCTCTCGCCAATAAAAAAGACCAGAGGGAACCCTATGGTCATTAATATTTCCCAACAGATGTAACAGATTAAACAGATGACGACATCCGTTTAATCCGCTTGATCCGTTGACCAGTTCCACTCTTCACGCCTACGAAGTTAGCTGTCGGGCTTGGGTTAAGAGCTAACCCTACCTCCCCGCCTTTGGCGGGGAAGACTCGCCCCAGAGCTTTCTCGGTTCCTCCGTCCCTCCCGCCAACGGCGGGGGGTTAGGCGACTACAGCTACAATGAACGCTATTATATGAGATCAGTTTATTTTGTCAAGAACTTTTTGCAAGGTTCAAAAAGGGATAAAAGGCAATGAGGAGTTTGGAGTGTTCACCTTCAGGTGAACCCAGTTAGAGCATTTTGTGTTTCTTGAAATTTAAGATCAAGCAAAGTCGGAGACCCCGCCAGAGGCGGGGCGTGATACTCCAAACAACAGCTCAGACCTCCGTTTTGAGCTGGTCATCTCCATAGCCCTCTTCCTCGATCCTCATCTGTCGGACTTTTTTCAATTTCCTGGCTGCGCAGATCGAATCTTTCATTATTCTCTCTTCAGCCTCAGAGAGTCCTTCCATCACGGGGATGCCGACCTTGATGAGGACCCTAACCATATCCGTCATGGTTCGATCATATTTTTTCGCCAGCTTCGTTATCCTATCTTTCAGCTGATAAGAGACGAAAATGTTCAAGTTGTGGTCACCTCTGAGTTTGGTGATTGGTTTTGTCATATTTACCTCCTGTAATCAAAGGGTTCAAG
>Ga0315288_10003614_pt1 | contig 19776 bp, 5 predicted proteins | sample YL17G11_20_MG_FD_203454 | JGI IMG/M metagenome (GOLD analysis project Ga0315288, IMG submission 203454) | Sediment microbial communities from Yellowstone Lake, YNP, Wyoming, USA - YL17G11_20 | ecosystem: Environmental > Aquatic > Freshwater > Lake > Sediment | place: USA: Wyoming | collected... | reverse complement strand
CGCCTGACCCGGACGCCCGATGGAAGTTCGCGCTGGATGTTCAGGAACCCGGATTGACAGTGCAGCGCGGCGCAATGCCGCCCCGATGGGATTGGCCGCTGGCGGCTCCGCTGACATTGCGCGTCAATGCACACGAGATTGCCTGGAATCCCGACTCGAAAGCCCCCCGGCTGCCTCTTCTGCCAGCCGCCAAGTCGAAACCGGCGGAGCCAGTCACGCTCATCCCGTATGGCTGCACCAAGTTCCGGATCTCCATGTTTCCGGTCACTGCGGAGCCGGAGGTCAAACCCTCCGCCATTCGCCGGATTCTCTTTCTGGGCAACAGTATCACCTTGCACGGTCCCAAAGCGGATATCGGTTGGACCGGTAACTGGGGTATGGCGGCCAGTTCCGAGGACAAAGATTACGTTCATCTCGTCACCCGCGCCCTCGCTCAGCATACCGGTTCCATGCCTCAGGTTATGGTCAGGAACATTGCGGATTTTGAGCGCAACTACGCAAGTTATGACGTGGATGCGCAAATGAAGGACCTCTTCGCGTTCGATCCTGACTTGGTGGTTCTGGCCATTGGTGAGAATGTGCCGGCGCTGGGATCAGAGGACGCCAAGGCGCAATTCAAGGCTGGGTTGATGAAAATCCTTGGATGCGCTTTGGCGAAACGTCATCCGCTTGTGGTGGTGCGGAGTTCTTTTTGGGCCGATCCTGCTAAGGACGAAGTGCTCAGAAAAGCCTGTCAGGAAGCAGATGCCATATTCGTCAACGCGGGTCCCATCGGACGCGAGGCCGCTAACGTTGCCCGCTCAGAACGATCCTTCATGGACGATGGCGTCGCCAGCCACCCTGGCGACCAAGGAATGAAAGCCCTTGCCGACGTTATTGTTCAGGCCGTGCTGCAGCGCAACGCCGCGGCTCCGGCTGTTCTGCCGGGCATGGGGCCAGCCCAGCATCCTTTCCTCTACGCCGGGGAATTGGACACGCGAAAACCCCAGGAGTAGTCAATCTTCATCGTGCGTGAGGGCAAGGTTGTCTGGCAATACACTATGCCCCTCCGCACGCCGACGGGCGCCATTCAGGAGTTCGATGACGCCACGCTGCTCTCCAATGGGAACATCATTTTATCGAAGATGTCCCGTAGTATGCGAATAGCGCCGATCTTTTTGAGCCGCTGAAACAGGGCGGTCAGGACCGGAACTAAAGATTCCTGCGGGAAGCCGTCGTGGAAGTACACGGGCGGGTACACGACGCCGCCGAACTGCTCGGCGACCTTGACGAGGATCGCGTGGGCCTTCAGGGCGTCGTTGCCGAGCGGCAAATGCCGCCCGTGCCACTCGATCAGTCCGAACGGCACATAAACCGCCGGAAAATCGCGGAGAGCCTTCTCCAACTGACCCGGACGCAGGAACTGCATTTGGACAGAGGCTGACAGGTCCGGCTTGAGTGTCTGCTGCTTTGCGGCTGTGCTGACTGCAGATACACCAGGGGCCAGACACAGTGTTGCAGCCGTGGTCCCAATGAAGTCTCGGCGAGAGATTCCATGCTGCTTGGACGACCCTAATAGCTCTTCTTTCATATTCACACTCCCTGCAATCGTGAACCGATATGCTGCAATTCTACCAGACTCAGCTTGCTGGGAGAAGAGGCGTCCACGATGTTTCTGTGTATAGAGCTGGCCGATGCCGGCGCCATCGTACACTGGCATGCTAAGGGGAAGCTCTTCGGATTTTGACGACTTGCAGTATTGCTTGCCATCAGATAAACTGCTAATATCACAAAAGATGGGTAAACAGATTATTGTTTTTTGAAAGGAGGACACTTTGAGAAACCGCACACTTATCACAACAGTAACCTATTGTATGCTTGTCGCCTTGACCGTTTCTTTAGTCGAGGGCGCGGAACAGCCGTCTTCATTCGGTAGGGGCCGATTCGGACTATATGGAGACTGGGACATCAAAGTCAAGTTTGGCGAGCGCGAGATGAACTCGATTTTGGCATTCTCAAGAGACCAGCAAGGCAACCTCACCGGACAGTGGATTAGCTTCTGGGGAATCGGCGAACTTAAGGACGTCAAGTTCGAGCAAGGCAACCTCAGCTTCACCCAGACCTATCGGTTCGGCGAGAATGAATTCACCTCCAACTTCACGGGGAAAATCGAAGAGGGCAAGCTCACCGGGACTCTGACCAGCGACAGGGGCGAGTCTCCCGTCGAGGGCAAGCGAAGCCCGCGAATGCCTGGTGCCGTCGGGATCTGGGACGTGACGTCAAAAATGGGCGACAGTCAATTCACCTCCACGCTCGTGATCAAGCTTGACAAAGAGGGAAAGCTCACAGCCGAAATGAAGAGCGAACGGGTCGAGCATACCATCTCGGACGTCCAGTACGAACAAGGGCGGCTGACCTTTAAGAGAAAGACCAAGATGGGCGACAGTGAATGGGAATCGACTTTTGAGGGAAGCATCGACCGGCAGACTGATACGCTCTCCGGTGTGGTCAAGTCCGACCGCGGAGAGGGCACGCTCGAGGGAAAGCGTTTCGGCACCGCCCTTATCGGCACATGGAGTCTCGAAATTGCATCCGAGCAGGGAACTTTCAAGCAAAGACTGAAGGTCAACCACGACCTCAGCGCCTTGTACGGAACGATTCCCGTCCAGAAGGTTGATATCGACGGCGACAAAGTAACCTTCAAAACGGTGCTCGAATTCGGCGACCAGAAATTCGAGATGGACTTTCAAGGAACACTCGCCGTGTCAAAGATTGCCGGCGAAGAAGGCCAGCCACCTGAGGCCAAGCTTACAGGTGAAATGAAGAGCCCTCGCGGAACCTCAAAGATTACAGGCAAGAAGGTTGTCCGAACCTTTAGAAGGCCCACCAGCGCCACACAGTAAGCCGGAGATATTCTATCGAGCCTGCCGGGATTACCGGCAGGCTCTTTTCCTATCTCCTTTTGTAACGTCTGTCATCTGCATCAGTATTAGGTGCCGCACTAAGGGGCAACTCGGAGAAAAGCCCAGCTTTCTGCCCAGACAACCCATGCAATTGATGCATAAGCACAACTTAACACCGCACGCCTGCATCTATACGGTTATTGCCCTTCTGCTTAGCCTGACAGCGAACGGACAGCAGGCAAGAACCAACTGGAATCAATTTCGCGGCCTCAATGGGCAGGGAGTGGCGCAAGCAGATCGTATCCCTGTTCGTTTCAGCCCGGAAACGAGCGTCTTGTGGAAAACTTCAATTCCCCCAGGCCACTCGTCTGCTGTCATCTGGGACAATCGCATCTTTCTAACCGCCTATAATCCCACCGGCGAAAATGAGCTTCTCACCCTGTGCATCGACCGCCAAGACGGCACAATTCTATGGCGACGAGCTGTCCAGTCTGAAACAAAGGGGCCGTTTCACGCGTTGAACAATCCTGCCTCTTCCACGCCGGCCGCCGACGAGACGCATGTCTATGTTTACTTCGGAACCTACGGGTTGCTTTGTTACGACCACGCGGGAAACGACCTTTGGCAGCGCAAGATCGATACGCCGAAGAGCAAATATGGACCTGCAACCTCGCCCATATTGCATGAGGACAAAGTGATCTTGGTCCTGGACGGTGATGGCGGTTCATCCAGTTTACTGGCGGTCCGTCAAGATACCGGCCAGACGGTCTGGGAACAACTGAGACCGTTGTCCAGGGCAGGCTGGTCAACGCCGGTCATCTGGTGTCATGACGGGACAGAAGAGCTTGTCGTGTTGGGTTCCAAACGGCTGACTTCCTACAGCCCCTCAACCGGCGAGGAGATATGGTGGACCGGCGGATTTCCCGACGAAACGGTCGGCATTCCTGTGGTCGGGGATGGGCTTCTGTTTGCAGGCGCCGCGGCCCTGGGCGGACGTGGAGACGATGCGTTAGATGCAGCTGCAACCTGGAAAATCACCGTCGAGGGGTTCGACCGCAATCACGACAATCAGATACAGCGCGACGAAATGACGAAAGGCTTTGCCTTTATACAGCGACCGGAGCTGCCCAAGGACAATCCCGGTTATGGGCTGCCTATTAGAGATATGGATGCTCTGATGGGAATCTTCGACCGCGACAAGAACCGGATCATCAGCCAGGCCGAATGGATGCAAGCGATGTCGGGCTTTGCCGCTCTGAGCAGACCTACGCTCTTGGCCATCCGTCCCGGAGCGACAAAGGACGCCGGGCAATTGCACGTGGCTTGGGAAATCCATCAGGGTATCCCTGAGACTTCTTCGCTGCTCTATTGCCGGGGAAAGCTTTATCTCTTGCGGGACGGCGGTTTGTTGACCTGCCTGGAGGCATCGACCGGCAAAGAGTTCTTCCGCGAGAGAATCGGGGCAACGGGTCAATACATCGCTTCACCAGTTGTCGCGGGCGACAAGATCATCGTTGCCTCGACGCAAGGCGTCGTCACGGTTATTCAAGCCGATGACAAACTGAAAGTCCTGGCGAAAAATGATTTCGGGGAAAAGATCTTTGCCACCCCGGCGGTCGTTGATAACAAGATCTATCTGCGGACAGAAGGTTGCCTGTACGCCCTAGGCGAGTGAAAGCGCATAGGAAAAGAGCCGTATAGAATTCTAACATAGGATCAATTCAATGAAGACAACCCGCTCGATGTTGATTGTCACATTATTATGCCTTGTCCTCTCATGCGTCGGATACGCCGGGGAGTTATCTTTAGCTTTACCAAAAAACGTTGGCATGTCTGCGGAGAAGCTTGCCGGCGTCAAAACCGTCGTGCAGGGCCTTGTGGACGACAAGAAGGTGGCCGGCGCGACCGTTGTCGTGGCTCGAAAAGGAAAGATCGCTTTCTTCGAGACATTCGGCATGATGGACATAGAAGCCAAAAGACCTATGGCTAACGATACGATTCTACGCTTCTACTCGATGAGCAAACCCATCACAAGCGTGGCCCTGATGATGCTCTACGAGGAAGGCAAGATTGAACTCGACGACCCGGTCTCAAAACATATCCCCCAGTTCAAGGAGTTGAAGGTCTATTCCGAATCCGGCAATGAGGCCCTCAATCGCCCCATGAGCGTCCGCGACCTCCTGCGTCACACCTCCGGCCTGACCTATGGCTTCTTCGGCACCACGGCCGTTGACAAAATGTATATGGAAAAAGGCGTTTTCGATTGGCAAAGCAACCTTGAAGACATGGTCAGTAAATTGAGCGAGATCCCGCTGCTCTATCAGCCCGGGACAAAATGGCACTACAGCGTATCGACCGACATAGTCGGTTGTCTGGTCGAGAAAGTCTCCGGTCAGCCGCTCGATAGGTTCTTCAAAGAGAGAATATTCAAGCCCCTCGATATGAAGGACACTGACTTTTACGTCCCGACTGAGAAGGTCGATCGCTTAGCTGTCTGTTATGGGCCTAACATAATGGGCATGCTGCTCGTCACCGATAGCGCGGCAAACAGCCGGTATCTTACAAAGCCGACAATGCTCTCAGGCGGAGGCGGGCTGGTCTCAACCGCGCCGGATTACCTGCGATTCTGCCAAATGCTGCTCAATAAGGGCCAACTCGACGGCAAGCGACTGCTGCGCGCCAAGACGGTGGAGATGATGACCAGCAATCAACTGCCTGAAGGTGTTAGCCGAGAGGATAGCGGTGGATTTGGGCTTGGCTTTTCCGTGCGGACTGAGGACGGCAAATTCCCGAAAGGAGAATACGGCTGGGGAGGAATGGCCAGCACGCATTTTTGGATCTCCCCCGATTACGACCTGATTGTAATTGCCCTGTCGCAGCGCATGCCCTATTCCGGCCAACTGGAAAACATCGTCAAACCAATAGTCTACGATTCGATTCTTGAGTATCGTAAAAACGAAGAGTAACTATCCCAAGCCCTTTGCCCTTGAGGCGGCCGCCTTCATCTTCTGGTGTCGCATTCACTGGGCTCAGTGATCATCGGAATAGAACCCCAGAAAGAAAGGTGAAGTCAGGAATCTCTTGGATTCCCTACACACACCAAGCGATTGCGGAGCATGTTCAGGACATGTTGTCATAAACAGTCTGTGTAGATTATCATAGTGACGGATTGACCTTGCTGGCTATTCGAAAGGATCATAAGGTGCTTGAAATCCGACAAGCCAACGAATCCGATGTTCAGGGCTTGGTTGACCTTGACAATGAGTGCTTTGATACCTACTACTACAAGAAGACTAAGTTTAACGAATCAGACTTTCAAGCGTATCTTCTCTGAAGAAAGTCGATTCTTTTCGTGGCTGTCCGTGATTGTTTTCTTGTCGGATATGTTGCCGGAACATTGCGTACTTCTCGAGCCCAGTCTATAGCTCACCTCGACAGTATCGCAGTCTCCTGCAAAGCACGAAACGAAGGACTTGGGGGCCGCCTTCTGGATCTCTTCATTCAACGCGCAAAACAGCATGCTTGCCATACTGTCTTGCTTGAGGTGGCAATAGCCAACAAAGAGGGACTTGATTTCTTCTCCAAGCGCGGCTTTCAAGAAATCGGCGACCTGCCGGAATATTATGGAAGAGCCATTGACGGCGTCCTAATGCAACTGAGTGTTTGAACAGAAAAACTCATACCTTTCGATTCTTATCGCCCACAAGGGTCGTTAGCATATCTTCGCATTCCTCGGTTTCGTTTCTTAATTTGTTTCACCTCGTTTGCGACTCTATTTGCAGCGGACAACAAGCGCATGGGCTGAACTATTCCAAATTGAGAACACTTGGAAAGATACAAGAAACAAGGCTAACTTGTGACCAACGGACTTGTTGTCCGTTTTCGAGACCCATAAGTTGCTCAACCTGCGTTCTTTTATGCTTGACAGGGGGTGTCAGGGTGCCGGTTTTCGCCGGAATTGACACGGCTGGAGACATTTTAGAGACATGATGTCACGGGCAACCACCGCAACATTCGGGGTCCGCACAGGGCACATGCCTGTGTTTTCAACTGTCGAGTTTCGGTCGCTGCTTGCCACACGAAGATGAACCTACTGAATCGTTATGCTCCCGCGGTCCAAGAGTTGCTCAGTTGTCTTGGTGCCAGACCAGCGACTGGAAAACAACAGTTGGCTGCCGTCCCAGAGCGTGATGCCTATCGACCGGATCACGGGCTTCTTCACCGAGGTCAAGGTTATCACCAGAGACAGATTATTGGCTACGGTGATCGGCTTCTTGGGATTGGTGACATCAAGCAAGATCGCCTTGAAGATCACTGTGGCCGTAGTCTTGTTCCCGTCCGAACTGACCGCGAGGGATCTGACGTCACTGCTCCTGACCTCGTACGTACGCCCGGCTTGGCGGATCGTCATACTCACGTTCCCCTTGAGGCTCTCTGTCTGCTTGTTGTACTTCGCCTGGAATACGAAATCCGTGTGCAGCCCCACATCGCCTGCATAGATCCCCGCCGAATTCCTGTTAATCAACCGCCCCTCACCCGTGACCTCGTTTGTGGTCACCACCTTGGAGACGGTAACGACCGTATTGTCGGCTGGGCTGTCGCGAGTATAGAACCCCTCGACGATGATCCCGACCGTGAACGTCATGGAGGCACTGGCCCCAAGATTCACCTGCCAATCGAACCGGGCTACGCCGGTCCGGCTGTCACCGCTTGTCAGGAGTTCCACAGGAACACCTTGTGCAATGACAACTCCGGTACTACGGTTGACAAACGTGACTGTGGCCTTGGTGATGTTCCCAACTTGGGGATCAGAGAAGGGGTCAACGACCGTGGTATCCTGGGTGACGGCCCGCAGTTCTACCGTGGCAAACCTATCCTTGGTCGATCTCGTGGACACAGCCTGCGGCCCGCTATAGGTTGCCACCGCATCCTCTTGGGCCACCACGAGCGTGGTGCCCGCTGCCGACAACCCACCGTCTTTATCACTGACCGTCACGCGAATGATATACGTACCAGGTGCGAGGTCGGCGATCCCGGCCAGAGTCCAAGTGCCCGTACCCACCTGATCAGGGCTACCTGTGAAGGCAAGGCCACCCGCAATCGACAGTGCATCCGGTAGACCCGGCAGGAAGGTCACGCCACCATCACTACTGTATGACGCGGAAGCATTCATCTGATCGGTCTGCACATCGGTCGCCGTTATCACGACAGCAGTGATAGCGTCGCTGTACTGCACGTTCTGGGTGTCGGGAGAAGCGATTGCCGTCGGAGCCACGTTCGCGACCGTTAGCGCCAGACTGTTGGCCTCATACGTTCCATCCTCATCCGTCGCCTGCGCAGCAATCATATAATTGGCAGGCCCATCGGCGTAGATATGGGTCATCGAGGATGGGTTGCCCACTGCTGCCTCAGGCATTCCATCGCCCCAGTCGACCAACCACGAGCTGATCGTATCAGCACCAGGATCACTCGACGAGAGGTACAGCGTGTATGGAGTCCCTTCTTCCACACTGCCAGAGCCGTTAATCACCAGCAGAGGCACGAGATTGTTGACGCGTAGATCAAAGCTTGTGCTGGTTGTTGTCACATCACTATCCGTGGCCATCACAGTCACTACCTGGCTCTCGTCGGTACCATCACGGGTATTGAAGAACCAACTCCAGGTGCCGTCGCCGTGATCTACGATCGTGCCAATCGAAACCACCAAGTCCACTGTGTCGTCGCCCGGATCACTGTAGGTCCCCGTATTTGTGGCCGTGTTGGACTCGTCCACCACCACTGACGCGGCATCCACCGCGATGGCAGGCGCGACGTTCGTCACCGACACCGACAGACTGCCCGCTCCGCTATGCAAGCCATCCTCATCCATCAGGTCGACGTTGATTGTGTGAACCGCCGGGCCATCGGGATAAACGTGAGTTACATCGCAGGCGGCGCTGTATGTCCCTGTAGTGCCATCTCCCCAGTGCACAATATAGCTGCTGATGGTGTCGTCGCCCGGATCAGTTACCGGCCCGAGCGTAAGGGTATAAGCCGATCCCTCATCTGTCGATCCTGCTCCGCTCAGGACAATGGTCGGGGAGACGTTCAAGACTGTGACCTCTAACTGATCACAGCCACTTTCTCCCATATTGTCGGTTATACGTACTTCTACAGTGTAGATTCCGTCGTCTCCATACATGTGGCTGGCGAACACCGTGCCAACGCCCTCTGATTCCGAGAGCACACCTGGCTCACTTGTGCCATCACCCCAGTCGAGCAGAGCCTCATGTGTATCCAAAATGCCAGTATCGCTGAACGTGATCCCCAGTCCAAACATCTGACCTTCATCTACAGTCCGATCGGACCCGGCATCCACAATGGGTGCGATGTTGACTATGGCGATCGTGAAGATATCCCAGTCGCTTTCCCCGTAGGCATCCGTGACTGTCACAGCAACCGTGTAGCTACCGGCAACGGCAAAAGCGTGCTCCATGGTACTCAGACCAAACCCTCTGACCGATGGTGTGCCGTCTGCGAAGCTCCATTCATACTCGCATGTCAGACCAGTTGGGAGGGCACTGAAGGCAGCCGGATCACCCTGAGCGGCCTCGGCTTGACCTGTGAGCCTAACTATTAGGAACTGCCGAGCATTACTCTGACCTCCAATTGGCAGATCATATTGCCGCACCTTGCCATCCTGAGCACCGACCAATACTTCAGCGATGCCGTCTCCATCAACATCTGCTACGTCCGGACGGGACCGTGCATCCCCCTCCAGATCGATTGGCTCACCATTGCATGATATCATCTCGTGATGAGCAAATGTTGGAGATACATCTGTACCTACGTTAGGATAAAAGACCACTTGGCCTGCGGTGTTGCCACAGATCAGGTCCTTGCGTCCGTCACCGTTGAGATCAAAGACCGCCACACTCGATCGCCCCGTGGGAACCAGCAAATCACCAACACCCTCCTGAACCGTCAGGACAACCGTGAAGTCCGGCAGTTCTGCAGTCCCATCGTTGACCGCAATCAGGACCTTTCCATCGAGGCCGCCCAGAACCAAATCGAACAATCCATCGTTATTCCAATCCACGATGTCCACCATCGCCCGATCACCCACATCCAGAGTCAACTTACCGCCAGCAGGACCAGTCTCAACCAATATGCCAGCGCCAAAGTCAGGCGAAGTCGTGGTTCCTATGTTCAGGTACACTTCAATGGTTCCGTCGGCCTTGCCTGCAACAAGGTCTGGCTTGCCGTCGTTGTTCCAGTCATGGACTCGCGGGGCACAACCCAGACAGCCTGTAGCTGGTATTACCAGATCGGCGCCTTGGCTTTGGGCGTAGCTGAACTCCGTAAACACAGGGGCATTGCTCGTTCCTGTGTTCGGGTACAAACGGATCTTCCCACCTTCGACCGTCTTCTCACCGACGATCAGATCGTAAAGCCCATCGCCATTGATGTCCGCGTAAGTAGGCACGGAGTAGGCCATCACCTGGATATCTATACCTGCCGACTGCAGGAGGCTGACGGATGCGGCCTGATGGACCCTGGAGGGGTCCACCAGCGGGTTGCCCACAAGATCCACAATTCCACTCGCGAGAGCCTTGATCTCATACCGGCCGCCTTCAAGCTGATATGATCCGTCCAAGAAGACCGTCAAAGTATGTGCGGCATCATGATAGGCCACCTGGTTTGCGCTCAGCATAATAGCCGTCTCACTGCCATCGGCTTGCAGTCGGGTTAGCGAAATCGCATTATTGACCCACGTGTCCGAGATGGGGCTGGGCACGTAGATAGTCTCAGAGAATACGAGCTCAACGCGGTCTATCGAACCGCTGCCGTCTCCACTGCGAAGCACATTGATGTGATCAAGCGTGGGGGCAAAGTCAGTTTGCCTAACGCCGAAATCCACATCTGTAATGTGCTGGCCCTGGCCTAGGATAACAGTGTAGGCGTAACTCTGACCGCTCTCGGTTGGAATAGCAGAACCACCGGTGGTGTCCGTCTCCCCACCAGAGCCAGCATCCGGTGGCACAGCGGCGGAAGGATCCATGTTGAGAATGGCTTCGGCAAGAACGTGAATATTGACACGAGTATACGCCTGACCGGTATTGACCACATTATCATCCTCATCATCGCCATCGTAGATGACGTCCCCTGTAGACCTCAGGAGGGTGCGGAACTCCGACAGAGTCAGATGCCTGCCAAGGTGTTCCTGGGCCAATTGCTGGGCAACTGCTGCCACGCCGGTCACCAAAGCGGTGGCTTGGCTGGTGCCCTGTCGAGTGCATGTGGTGTCGTTGAGACCCGCATTGGTGATAACTACACCCGGCGCAAACGTATCCAGGTAGTTGGCCTGACGTTGTGAGAAGGCTACAATCCGGTCGTTATCAGTCGTGTAATCAATGGCCCCGGAAGAAGCAAAACTCCAAGGTCCACCGCGGTCCGTGTCCCACACGGCACCAACGCTAATGGTATGTGGATCGGCAGCCGGGTAATTGATGCCCTGCACGCTACTGAAGGTGTAGAAGCCGTTGCCGGCCGGTGCACAGACGATGATGCCCATGTCTGCCAGTGAGGCCAGTTCATCACCCAAGCCGTAGGTCTCGCGGCGAACCGTGCCTCCGCACCCACAGCTTGTTGTTGACGGCCAATCCCAGTTCTTGCCATCGCCGAAGGACATGTTCACAGCCACGATATTGTAGGTCGCCACATGGTTGACCACCCATTGCAGGGCCTGCTCCACATCGCTGAACTGTCCGGTGCCATCATCCCCAAAGACCTTTAGGACAATCAGACTGGCCTGCGGCACCAGGCCGGGGTACTGAGCATCTTGGGAGCCGACGATACCTGCTACGTTTGTGCCATGGCCGCTGACATCGGAGGCATCCGCATCGTTGTCGGCAAAGTCGTACTGGTATACGATACGGTCGGCTATGCCGTCGCCGTTGAGGTCGGGGCCGAAGAAGGAGTGATCCAGATCAATCCCCGTATCGATGATAACAACCGAATAGCCCAACCCGGTCAGGTGAGCAAAGCGGCTGTCAGCAGCAAGCTGGTCCATGCCGATCAGCGATAATGCGGGGCCCATGCCTGCCTGAGCGTCACCGCTGCCTATACCCGAGGACGGCAGCGTCATTGACGCATTCACCAACTCCACTGTCTGGAGCACAATCCCGGCACCCGTGGGGTGAGTGAGCGTCCAGCCGCTGGGCACCTCAAGGACAACGACATAAGTGCCGGGCCGGAGGCTCGGGATACTGTAGTGCCCCGATGCGTCCGTAGTCGTTGACTGCTCACCGCCATCGAGCTTGCCATCCCCGTCTTTGTCCAGGAACACGGTCCAGCCGGACAGCAAGGGTTCGCTGTCCTGCTGCTCGCCGTCGCCATTGAGATCGTTCCAGACCCCACCATCGATCGAGCCGAGCTTGATGAGGCCTGCATCCCAAGTGCTATTGTCGCCAATCAACACGTCAAACGTGGTGGTTCGACCGGTGTCAATGACTGCGTCACTGTCTGTGCTATCTGACCCAACATCCGGGTTGGTGAACGAGTACCCTTCTGGCAGAACAAACTCGAGGTAGTACCGTTTATTGGAATCCAGATCAGCGAAGCTGTACCTGCCTGCGGCATCGGTCGTGACCGTCCGGGCTAACGTGCCATCCTCAAAGAACAGATTTACAGCCACGCCAGCCGCACCAGTCTCGGTGGGGTCCTGGATACCGTCACCATCCGCATCGAGCCAGACCCGATCACCCATACTGGCTATAGCCTCGGCCCGCTGCCACTGCGTGGAGAAGATGCCGCTGCCGCTATTGCCTGCCAAATCGCTGATCCCTTCCATACTAACGCTGAAGGCATATTGGCCGATGGAGTTGGTCAGTGAAGCAAGTCCAGTGACGCGATAGGCGATGGGGCTGTCCTGCACGATGGATGCGCCTGCCAGACTCAGCGATTGACCATCTCGTGTGAGGATCAGGTCCTCAAGCGTGAAGCAGGTGGTATCAATGGCCTCGGTAAAGGTGATCGTCATTTCATCAACCGGTATGGCCACCACCACGGCGGGTGGGCCGATGATGGACACCACCTGAGGCTGGCTTACGTCGAAGAACAGCGCGACCGAGCTGTCGGAGACATTGGCAGCCTGATCTACCAAACGAACCCGAATCCGGTGTGCACCAGCCGAGGAGAATGTCAATTGCTCGATATATTCCGTGCCAGCCACAATGCGCTCGCTTAGTTCCACGCCCGTGGTCAGATCCGTCAGGCGTACACGCAGGCCTGACTCAGGCAATGTCGCATGAAATGTCATGCTGGTTGTGTTGGTCAACCGATCGCTGGCTGAAACACCCCGGTCCGGATCGACCCACAAATCAGTCGGCTCGGACGGCCGAGTTGTGTCCATCACCCAGATCTCAGAAACCTGGCCCACACCTGCATTGCCAGCCAAATCAGTGATACCTTCCGCTGCAACCGTCAGCACGTAAGTGCCCTCTTGACCGACTACCCAATTGAAGTTCCGAATACGGCACAAGGTGGAGGTGACCGCCTCAACCACAACGGCATCCGTAATCAGATTCGAGCCGCCATCGCGGGTAAGGATCACATCGTGCCAGTCAAACGTCGAAGACGCTATCGGCTCTGAGAGGGTCACGTCCAGGTTCATGACCACGATGTTCCGCGGGTTGTTGACAAGGTGGGTGATACTTGCCAGCTCAGGTGCGGTGGTGTCTGTCGTCCACGCGGCTGTGTACTGGCCTGCGCCTAGGGTGCTGTCAATCCCTTGAACGCCGGTGCCCAGAACGGTCAGCGTGTACTCCCCTTCGTTCGCAGTTACCCCCTCAAGGTTCTCGATCCGGTAGTGCTTCGCATCAACTTGGACGATCTCGACTTGGTCAGTAATAAGATTTCCACTGCTGCCGCGGATTAGGCGCAGGTCCTCCCGCCCGAAGCTGGAAGCCTCAACGTCCAAGGAGAACTCCACCTCTATGCTGGAGACCGGACCATTGCGCGGGTCTGGGAGAATCGGCCCGACCCGGACGACTACAGGGTGAGTGCTGCTCTTGGCCCACGTGGTCGAAAGCATGTTGGTACCTGCATTGCCTGCGAGGTCTTGGATGCCCAAAGAATCAACCGTGAGTTCGTAGTTGCCATCCGCGTCTGTAAACAAGTCCAGCCCACTGATGCGATAGGTATTGCCCGATACAAAGGTCACGGCCACGGAGTCATCGATCAGATTCGATCCCCCGTCGCGCCGCAGGACGATATCTGCATAAGTGAAAGTACCTGAGTCAATCGGCTCCGAGAATGTCACATCCATGGAGGAGACCGGGCCTGGATGGGGATTCGGCGTGACGGCCTCGATATTGGTCAGGCTCGGCGGGACGCTATCGTCCAAGGTGTAGTACAGTGTGTAGGAGCCGGTGCCATCGTAGTCCAGGAGATGCAGCCGGTTCTCATGGAGGTAAGCCTGATTGCTTTCTGCAAAGACATGGGTGGTCTGCCAGATATTATCGCCCACGCGGAGTTCTTTGCCGTCAGACCGGACGACGCGGCTGAGCCGGAAGCCCGCGCCTGGATCAGGCAGACGGATATAGCACCAGCCGCTTGTCATGTCTGCCGTCAGGTGGACCTCCCGGTCATACCATGTGGCTATCCCGTCGGTTGCCGGATTGCTCCCGATATTCACCACAGCCACTGACCCATCGCTCAGGTACAGCGTATCCGGCAGGACATTGGCATCAGGATCGTCGTTGGCCAGGAAGTCGTATAGGTTGTCGTCACCCGGCCGATCTGCCCGAACGGTATGGATCAGCTCATGAATCCGCACGGCGTCTATCAGCGAAAGCCGTGTATCTCCCAGGCCGTCGATGTGCTCAAACGTGGCGGAGTACTCCACAAATCGGCCTTCAAGGCTGCACGTCAGCAACCAGCGAGCCTCTTTCGTCTGGCCGGGGTCGATGTTCCCGATGACGGCGGTCAGCGAAGGACTGATTTCCTGGTCGCCCACCTGGGTACCGATGATCTGGAAGTCGATCAATAGACCTTTTTCATTCTCGATGATTCTGGGCTGAGCGGAAGTGATACGGAAATTCTTGGCCTCGCCATGGCCGGTATTGCTGACCAGCAATCCCAGAGTGAACGGCTCCGAGGGCTCCGTTTCCTCCGTGAATGGATCGTCGCCAATCACATCGCGCTGCTGGAAGTAGTCCAACTCCAGCACCGGGTCGGGATAGACCGTGATCGAGCATGGGAATAAGGGGGCGGTAACCTCCAGTCCATTCTCCGGCGATATGTAGTGGAGCGTACCGCCGATGCGGTAAACCGTAGGAACGACGGGTGCCGCATCGCGGTTCGGGATAAACGTATAGACCGCTGTACCCTTGCTGCCAGCCGCAATGACCCCCGTGCCGTCCACGCCCGTCAGCCCATTCAACTCCGGCCCACGAATAGCGAATTTGTCGTTGGCAGGATTGCCGTCCTCGTCTTTGATGTCCAACTCCACGCCAACACCCTGAATCGGCCCTGCCGTGCTGCCATTGTCGATCTCAAGCGTCCCCAGGAACGCCGAGCGAGTCAGCACCGCCTCCTGGCTGATCTGGATGCGAACGGTGGCGCAAATGCCGATTTGGCCTTGCAGCCAACGCTGAATCTGGTCGTACGCATCTCTAAGGCCCTCTATGGGATCGGAGAAACCTTCGGCCTCGCTGTCCTCAATTGCTTCTTTGGCTGCCTCCAACTCGGCAAGCCGTACATCCACTGCGATGAAATCAGTGTTTTGCCCGGCCGGCACATCGGTCACGTTGAATATGCCGCTCTGCCAGTAATCCAGAGTTCGATTCCAACGATCGATAAACTGATTAACGTGATCCGTCGTCAGCGGGTGCGGCAGGGAGAGGGACAATAACTCACTTCGTTCCTGATCAGAGACATGCTCATTTGCATCACTACCGATCTCAATACGTATTTCGAAGGCATCCAGCCAATCAGCTAATATCTGGCCATCCTCTACACTGATCCAGACATCGTCTCCGGAAAGCCAGACATTACCGCTGGTATCGGATGAATCATGACCCATTACGCTAATCCAGGCATCATCTCCAAAAAGCCCCTTGTATGAGTCAAGGATTGCACGGACGCGGTTCAGTCGATTCATAAGCGTCTGGAACGATGGTTCTGTTTTCCAATGTTCCCAACAGGTGGTACCAAGGGCAGTACCGATACCCCAGCCGCAGTCCCAAGCGGCAAGTATCTTCCCTAGAACTGGGAAATCCTTTCCCAACACCTTTGCACAGTCCAAAGAGGCCTTGAAACACTCATACCTGTCCTGCAAGGTTGGGTGGCCCGCTTGAAACACTTTCCAGCATTGATACATGCCCACAGGACACTCAATCAATGCCTTAAGCCATTCTCCTACTTTTGGTAGTTCTACCAATCCCCAGAGACACTTTAGAGTAGCCCAGTTGAGGGCATCTAGACACGGATCACAGGTGATATTCACAACCTGAGGTGGCGAGAACGAACCATCACCAGGTCCTGCTCCTCCGCCACCACCCCCGCTCCACCCGCCCAACCCACCCCAGTTCGGGATGGCTGAGAGCAGCGCCTCGGCGTAGCACCAATTCAGGCCAACCTGTATGCCGGTCTTCGCCTGATGGTAGACATGGTCATCGCCGCAGTAATAATCATAGAGAACGCCGATCCAGACGATGCAGCCTTCCACGCGTGGGTACGTCCCGGCATCCTGAAGAATAATGGGAGAATCTCCCGCTGTTGTATCAGCCAACGTCATTTCCTGCAGAGGATTGCTGTTCTCGCGTGTGACGGTGACCGGGACGGTGATTGAGCTCTTGGCCGGTAAGACGCCGATGGTTGTCATGGGGGCAGCAAACGTGAAGTCCTTGTGCTGCTGAAGCTCTAACTCCACGTCAAGGGCCGCAATCAAGCCGTGGTTTGTTATGGTCACATCGATTATTGTGCTGTCGCCAGGGGCCAACTCCGGCAATTGATCGGGCGCCTCAATCGTCACTACGGGAACAGGCACATTTGTCTCGAAGGTCGATTCGAGCGTGATCGTGTACCGATCTTCGATCTCCGTGGGTACGACGACCCACGTGTACGTGATCAACTCCCGGGCGATAAAGACCGTGGTGGTGTTCACGATGCCGGGCTGGACCACGTAGGTAGCACGGTAGGTCCCATGCCTTTGGGCCGTGACCTCCATCAGGTAGGTCCCCTCGTGCACATCTTCGATCACGACCACTCCGTCCGAGTTCGTTGTCCCCTGCGCTACGATGATGGAATTATCGTATGGATCACGGAGCAGGACGGTCGCCCCTTCGACCTTCGGTTCTCCTTCGACGTAAAACGTATAGTCGTCCGTCACCGTCACTTGGAGGTCACCGACCGCCTCCGAGATGGCCGTGAACTGGAATCCCACAGACAAAGCCCCGTCCCCGCCCCGCAGAACGAGCGTTCCCACATATCGCTGGAGCGGCAGGTCCGATGCCGGAGAGAGGATAAGCGTTACGGTGGCCTTTTGACCGGGCGTGATCGACGGGATTGTCGGATTGATCGCCAGAGACATCCAGTCGAAACTGGGCAGCTCAACCTGTAAATCGCCGCTGGGTGCTCCGCCGGTGTTGACCACGTCAAACGATATCAGCGTCTGTTCCCCTCGGACCATACCGGTCATCAGGTACCCCGGCTGCGGCACAAGTTGCGAAACCAGCGGGACAATGGTGATCGCCATGGGGATATCGAGCGTCGCACCTTCTGCTGTAATGACTCGAAGCAGGATGTAGCCCTGAGTGAGCGACGCATCCGTCGCGGTGAATGTGTACTCCAACGGCACAGTCCCATCTCCGGGCAGCACGTCAGGAATTGTCAGGCTTGCCAACAGGTTGGGAGGCAGGTTCTGAATCGATACGGCCACGCCCGTCAGGGCGATCTCGCTGAGATTCTGCAAGTCGATGTGCCCCTGAACGGGCAAGCCTGGAACCAACCGTAATGATGGCTGTGACGGGCTGGACCGCATTCCAACCAAGACGAATTGGTCTTGTACCATATCCTCCGCTACCGCAGGATGATCCGCGGCAAGGTAGTACCGCCCCGCTTCGAACGGCAGCGGCACAAACGTTGTCTGGAAATCACCATTGGTATCAGTTGTGACGGACAGGATACGCCGCATGCCATTGCCCAATACTCTGATAGTGACGACCTGGCCCGTTGCCGGCGTCCCCGTGATGGTGTTGTATGCATGGCCGTAAATGGGAATTGACGACCCATTGGGTGCAGACTCCACATTGGTTGCGACCGTGGCTCGGTAGGGGGCCGAGATCACAATAGAGTCGGGCGACGCCGCCCAGTTGTTGTCGTCCGATGCCTCCGGGAGCATCTGGTACACGTCTGTGACCGCCAGGATATAGTAGGTCCCTGTTATTGATGGCAAGGAAACAGATCGCATTTGCGAGTATGTCTCGCCGATTCCTATCGATCCATTGTACGCGACCGACGTGAGCACCGTATCATTGCCCAATTGGTCGTCCTGCGACAGCAGCACACGATCCACCCACGAGCCCTCTGCCGTGGTCGTCCCCGTATTCGCAACCATCCACGTGACCTGGATTTGGCCTCCGGCCATCCCGGTAAGCGGAGCCGTGATGCTGCTCACCACGAGGTCAGGGGCCAGGATTTCCATCGACACGGCAGCGGCAGCTACATTATTGATTACCGAATGTTCGTAGCCCCCCGTATTGGACGAAATACTAACAACAATGTATCGATCCCCAGAGATTCCGCTGGGGATGTCCACGCCTGCGGATCGTGCCAGAGTACCCCCGGCCGCGAGAGGGCCAGGGAAGGCAATAGAGCGGATCAACTGGTCATCGCCGCCCACGACCTGATCGGCAGACAGGTAGATACGCTCGGTCCATGCACCGGTTGCCGCCGCATCGCCAAGGTTGTCAACATTCCAAGTGACCTCGATCCGTTGGCCCACGTGCGCCTGAGCAGGACCGACAACATTGCTGACTGCCACATCCGGATACGCCGCCAGCGCCGAGGTCACCTCTGTGTCTGAGCTGTTGTTGAGCTCTGCTGTGCCAGCGGCGTTGTACTCAAAGACCTGATTGAAGGCATCGGCCGTGACCGTCACGTGCAGGTCCCCTGCACCACGCGGCCCATCCGGTAGGCGATAGGTTATGGAACGGGCCCGCGATTCACCAGCGCCGATCGCACCGCTAATAGTCCGATCATAGTAAGCATAAGTGTCCAACAGTGTCTCGCTGGTGGTCGCATTCACCAGAGTTACCCGGTCATGCCATGCGCCGGCCGTTGATCCGTCTCCGCCATTCACATCCTGCCATTCGATGGTCAGCAAAGCCCCGGATCGCAACACCGGATCACCCGTCACCGAAAGGCCGGACACCTCGAGATCCGGGTAGGGCGCCAGCACGGAGGTCACTGTGGCTTGCGAACTGTTGTTGCCCTCCGCCGTGCCATCGGTGTTGTACTCGAAAATGTTGTTGTTTATGTCGGCGGTCACTGTCACCTGGAGTACCCCGACTCCACGCGGGGCCTCAGGCAGATGATATGTCCACGAACAGGCCTGCGACTGACCCGAACCAATCGAGTTCCCATTGAACCACCACCCCGTATCCAGCAACGTCTCTCCGGTTGTCTGGTTCACCACCTTCACCCAATCAACCCATGAGCCCGACGCCGTACCATCACCGCCGTTGAAATCGCTCCAATTGATCGTCAGTGTCGCCCCAGACTGCAACACCGGATCACCCGTCACCGAAAGGCCGGACACCTCGAGATCCGGGTAGGGCGCCAGCACGGAGGTCACTGTGGCTTGCGAACTGTTGTTGCCCTCCGCCGTGCCATCGGTGTTGTACTCGAA
>Ga0315288_10003613_pt1 | contig 19777 bp, 15 predicted proteins | sample YL17G11_20_MG_FD_203454 | JGI IMG/M metagenome (GOLD analysis project Ga0315288, IMG submission 203454) | Sediment microbial communities from Yellowstone Lake, YNP, Wyoming, USA - YL17G11_20 | ecosystem: Environmental > Aquatic > Freshwater > Lake > Sediment | place: USA: Wyoming | collected... | reverse complement strand
AAGTATTTCCTTTTTCCGGGCCACGATGAATTCCTGCTCCGACCGATGAATCTCCCACCTTGACCACATTGGTAATATACTTCCGGCCGCACGGGGATGTCAATTACAACGAAAAATGCGAAAATCGAGCCCGAAGAGCATATTTGGATGGAAAATCCTCTCGCACCGGCTGAAAGATGATAGACTCCCGCTCCTTCCTGATCATCAAATCCTAGAAATATTCCCCGCTCTCCTCAGCCGCCGTGAGCGCGACCTGCTCGAAGACATGAGGCGGCGGAGGCTTCGCCGCTAAGAACGTCAGCTTCAAGTGATCGATGATGCGATCCACCACGGCATATTCCGTGATGAAGGCGACGACCTTCATTCGGCTGCCGCACTTGGGGCAGACCATCGGGTCAACCTCATAGACCTTCCGGATCATGGCAGCGCTTCGCAGTCCAATATGAGGCTTCCGAATTGGGGCCGCCCAACCTTTGGAAGGAAGGCGCCGGAGCTCCTCCTCGACCACCCGGTGCGCCGACGGACTCAAGCTCGCTTTCTTGGCCTTTCCCCGGTGGGCATTGGCGTAAAGGCCATAGTAACGGACCATGACCTGACCCTTATCGGGGATGTGCGACGTCACCCGGGCGATGAACTCCAGATAATCCATCGTCTCCTGCCCCGCGCCGTCTCGGCCCCAGCGATAACCGACCTTGCCCTCGGGTTCCAGAAACGTCAGCCGCTCCAGGGCGAGCACCGGCCGGATCATGTACTTCCCCACCCGCTCGGCCTCCGGCTTCGTCTTGGCCCGCACCAGGCTGTGGACATTGAAGCCGGAGTGAGGCCAAGAAAGCAACCGCTCTGCCCAATCCGGGCTGAGAAGCTCCCGGCCGACGAGAAAGGCCAGCACCTCCCTGGCGAAGATCTCGGCGAGCCGTGAGGTCCTGGCCGAGCGCCTCTTCGCTCATCGCTCCCGATCCTTCTCGTCGCAGATTTGCTCGGAAACCTCGACCAGCTCCGCACACAACCTGCGGAAGACATGATAGTTTTCCACCTGTTCTTCCAGCCTTCGGATCTCCTCGGGACCATGGAGCCGGCGGCCAACGGTTTTTCCTTTCTTTTTACAGGTATACAGGGCATAGGGGCCGGCCAGAACCGGGTCTTTCTGTTCTTTGAGTTTCAGCTTCAGGAACTGACGGACGACCGACCCCCGGCGCATCTCCTCGATGGAGGAGATATGGCCGAGCAGTTCCTGCCGGACTTGACGAAGTTTTGGTAATTTAGGCATGTCGCCTCCTTATTGTTGTATTTATACTACAATATAGGCCCGATCTCTTTTCCTGTCAAGAGTTTTTTCCCCCTCCTCCCCCTATATTAAAAGTGATCGACGGTCAGCGGCTCGGCTCGATAATGAAAAGTGGGGTGTCACCGCCCTGTCGTTTTGTTTTTCTGTTTTTCTTGACATTTCTCACCGTAATGAATATATGTTCAGGTACATTCACCGCAGGGATACAGCGCCTCCATCAGGTCTGATTGCGCAGGGGAATCGGCAGCGCGAGACGCGGCTATCAGGAACGAGGGGAAATAAGCCATTTTGGGTGGCTTAAATATCATTAGGAGGAGGGTGAGTTATGCTGAAAACAGCTACAACAATTCTCTTGATCGGCGTGCTTTTTGGCACGCTGTACTCGGTTGCAGTTGTCGTTTCTCCACAGACCATCGCCCGGAGCACGCTCAAGGCGAGGGTGGGAATCGGTCTCGAAGCCGTCCAGGATCGCGGAGCCGCAGAGACACTTGTGGCTCAAACTAGGCATCTGGGTATATTCGCGCTGACGACGAATATCGCCATGTTCTTTATCCTTTTCGCTGGCTTTAAGAAAGGACAGCGATGGGCATGGTGGGCCTTCCTTTTTGCCGGTGGTATTGCCTGGATCTTTGGCCTCGTGACGGAGATCCTCGAAAAGGATACGATGAACACAATCGGGCATAGCATCGGGACCTTGCTTTGGCTCGTCGGCTTATTGCTTGCGATGAAGGTGTTCTTTCCAAAGAAGGCCTGATTACATCCTTATTGATTGAAGCTTTTCCACAATGAGAACCCAGACCTTCCTGAAGGGGCGGACATCAAGCAAGCGTTGGCAGGAGCGCCAGAATCTGTGTACTTCGAGTTATTTTATTTTTTATGAAAGGAGGTGAATATCATGATCAAAAGAGTTCACGAACATATCATTGAAGAACTTCAACAGAACACGCGCACCGATACCATTTTCATTGTCACTTCAATCCTTCTCAACCTTTTAGCTCTGGCCATTAACTCCGGCGTTGCCCAGGGCAAGAATGCGAACGCAAAGATTGTCATGTTCATCTTTGTTGCTTTGATAATTGTGGTCAACCTCGTTGTCATCAGCGGCGTCCTCAAAGGAAAGCAGACCAGGTCCAAGCTTCTCGCCGGGCTGCTCAAGATGTACAAAGACCAGGGCGTAGACGGATACTATGACCCCTCTCTCCTGAGTAATTACAACACGAGATACAATCTCTTCATCCTGGTGGTTGTGGTCCTTGGCCTGATCGCTATCATCGTTCCTTTTATTTTAAAATAAAAGAGAAGGAATTGGTGCTATAGGTATGTTTTTCTGCGTGCTTACTGGAGCAAGAACGCCGGCATGTTGTTTCAAGGATAGGTTGGAATTTTTTTTAACTCTCACCTGATAGTCCGTCCGCTCCAGCTCTTCGGCTTCTTTCCCATACCGACGGATAAAAAGAATTGCTTATTTCGAGAAATTTGTCTATCTTTTACTTGCCTCGTTGCTTTGGATGAGCGATCTTTATTAAGCCCTATAGGCATAAAAAAAATTTTACTTTTGAGGAGGTAAGGGAATGAACACGATCGAAAAGGCATTGATGCATACTCTCTTTATCCATCTGCATCACAACATCGATAAGGCCGTTGATTTCAAAGCGATCGATGCCTTAAATAAAAAGGTCGGCAAGCTCTTTCCCAGGGCCTTGGTCGTCGGCCCGGGCGACGATGCCGCCGTCTTTAAATTTCCCTGCATCGCCGGAACCTTCGTGGGCAAGATCGTGGCCGTCATTCCGAACCATCCTTCCCGGGCCGATTTTGAAGAGCTCTCGATGGGATCGTGAGATGCCGAAAAAACCGTCGATATCCGAGTATGCCAAGGCCGGAGTGGACTACACCAAAATCGAGCCGTTTAAAATGGCCATGGTGAGCGCCGGGAAGAGGACGCTCAAATTTCCGAACAAGCGGGGGGTGTATATCGAGCCGGAAAGCCTGGGCGCCCATGGAGTCATTTTCGGGTATCGCGGCGCCGGGCCCCATTTCTGGTGCATGACCCAGGAAGGACTGGGAAACAAAAACTGGATTGCGGAATGGATGTATCAGCACGCCGGGACCGGGAGGACTTATTACGAGGGCATCGGCATCGATACGGCCCTGATGGCGGCCAATGACGTGATCTGCCAGGGGGCCCTCCCCGTGATCTACACGGATGAAGTGGCGGCGGGCGACAGCGAGTGGTTCATGGACGAGAAGCGAAGCCACGACCTGGCTGAAAGCTTCTATCAGGCCTGCGCGATGTGCGGGATGGCCCTGCCGGCCGGCGAATCTCCCGCCCTCCGCTATTTGGTCAAAGCCGAGCCGCCGGTGCGGAGCGCTCCCTCTTTGTCCGGCTGTGTGACCGGCATCATCGCTCCTCAAAACAGGTTGGTCACGGGAGAAAAGATTTCCGTCGGAGACCGCATCATCGGGGCGACATCATCGGGGCTTCACGCCAACGGCATTTCCCTGGTGATCAAGAGGGCCCTAGCGTTAAAAGACAAATTTCTCCATCAACTGCCGAACGGGAAAACCCTGGGCGAGGAAGCGCTTATCCCCACCCGCTCGTACGTCCGGCTCGTCGAGGCCCTGCAGGAAAAAAATATCGAGATCCACTCTCTGCTCGGCGGCACGGGAGGAGGGATATCCAAGATCGCCTATGCCAAGAAAGCCTTCACCTATCGGGTCAAAAAATGGGTGGAGGAAATACCGCCGCTTTTCCGCTTTATGCTCGAGATCGGCGTCGGCCTGGAGGACTGCCTGACGACCTTCAACTGGGGAATCGGGTTCTATGTTTTTGTGCCGGAAAAAGAAGTCGACCGAACCATCAAAACAGGCAAGAAAGCGGGGTATGACCTTATGGAGCTCGGCCAAGTCGAAGCAGGAGCGCGCTGCGTTATCTTTGAGCCGGAGAAAATTACCCTCTCCGCCATCGAGTAATTTTTTTACCGGAAGAAAACGGGGACGTTCCCCAAAGGGACACCCTTAACTCGTTCTAATTTCAGCACATAACCTTAAAAACGCTTTCCCGAAAATCGCATCCCGTTGATTTTCCATTAATTAAGGGTGTCCCTTTGGGGAACGTCCCCTAAAAATTTTTTGAGTTGACTTTTAGCGCCGTTGGTGAGAGAAAAAAACAAGATGCCTAAACCAGACGCTAACTTTCTGAGCTCGGGGTCCATCATTCCGGCCCGGATTGTTGTCGGAGTCACAGGCCACCGAAAACTGCACAACGAACCCTTGCTTGCCGAGATGGTTCAGACGATACTCAAAGAGATAAAACAATTAATCGGTCCGTTGCGGAACACACCAATCGCCTTGAGCGTCATTTCCGCGCTTGCAGAAGGGGCAGACCGCCTTGTTGTCCAGGAAATTCTGAAAACACCAGGGTCACAACTGGACGTGATTCTCCCATTCGAGAAGGATGTATATAAACAGGACTTTGAACTCGCCGAGTCTCGGGAAGTGTTCGCGAGATATCTTTCTCAGGCCCGACGAATTAAGCAGATCCCGCCTGCCCCTAGCCGGGCCGAGGCCTACGCGCGCGCCGGCCGTTATGTCGTCGACAGCTGCCATATCCTCATCGCCCTCTGGGACGGACAGCTTGCCGCTGGGCGGGGCGGGACAACCGAGATTGTCGAATACGCCCGCCGCAAAATGTGTCCTCTGTTTTGGATTAACACCGGGGAGGAGGCAAAGGTTACATTCGAGCCAGGGAGAGGTCTAAGCCCGCGTCCGTATCAGGATCTGGATCGGTATAATTCCGAATCCGGAGATAACAGGAGGGTCGAGCAAAAAACTGAGGACCGTTATCGCTTCCTCCTTGAACAGGCCGAAAGGGTTCAATTGTCAACAGACAGATTGCACGCGATCCGCGAACTGGTGCTGCCGCCCTACAGCCGGGCCGATATTTTAGCCCTGCGTTATCAACGCCTTTATTTCAAGGCCGGAAGCCTGGTTTACATACTCGCTGCGGCGGCTGTCGCGGTGGCGGCATTCCAAGCCCTTTTCCTGCAAGGTTGGCCGAGAATCGCCCTGATAGAAGTCGTGTTCATCTTGGCTGTTTTAGCCGTCGTTTGGCTCGGCAATCGCCGGAAATGGCACTCCAAGTGGATTGATTATCGGTTTTTAGCCGAGCGTTTTCGTTCGGCTCAGTTTATGGCTTTAGCCAACCTCGACGTGGCCAATCTTCGCCCACCCCGGCACCTCAGCCTCTCTTATTCTTCTCAGGATTGGATGGTATCTGCGTTTTCATCTGTGTGGCGCCGACTTCCCAGGCCTCACGGCGTTGAGCTCTCTGAATTTGAAGGGTTGAAGAAATTCACGCTCGCGGCTTGGATCGATGACCAAATCAACTATCACGAGAAAACGAGCGAACGCCACAGCCGGCGGCACAATCGATTGACATTTGCCGGAAACATCCTTTTTGGCCTCACGTTTGTCGCCGCTGCGCTGCATGCTTTACATTTTGGGGCCGGCGTGTTCGACCGTATTTTTCTGCTCATGGCCATCGCCCTTCCCGCCGCAGCGAGCGCCCTTTCCGCAATCCGGACACACCGAGAATATTTGAGAAACGCCAAGCGTTCAGCGGAGATGGTCCGCCACCTCGAGGAAATCCGGGAGCGAATGACAGCAACCCAAGATTTTGAGAGCTTTCTTCAGCTGGTCCGCGAAGCCGAAGAAACAATGCTTCACGAGAATGAGGACTGGCGTATCGTCGTCCGGTTCCATGAGTTGGAACCGCCGGCATGAATTTCATATAATGGGAACACGGGATTAAACTCAGAAATTGCTGCTCCTGGAACTTTCAGTTGAGCACAGGAGGGAAAATGGCTAAGAAAAATGTGAAGGGGGAAAGCTTAAAGAAAGTCGTTGTCGCCGGCGATGTCGCAGTCGATTGGTTTGAAGTCCGCACTCCGCCTTCGTCGTCAGGACATGAAGAGACAATGTTCAACTGGCAGAATTATCCCGGAGTGAAGCGTTTTACCAAACCGGGCGGAGCGCTATTTCTGGCGAATATCGTGCGGACGGCGATAAGCGATAAGGTCCTCGCTCCGGAGCTGAAGAATTTGGAAAATTTGAGCGCAGAAAAAATCATTCACTCTTTTGTGAGCCTGGATAAATTCCCTTATTCAACTTCCAAGAAGGATGAGCATCATCCGGTTTACAGGGTCAATCAGTATGAGGGTTTCGCCGGGCCCGATGAGGGCAACCCTTCCGTTCCGGCCGTGAAGGATGATGATCCCGATGCGGATGTCGTGATACTTGACGATGCAGGCAACGGTTTTCGAGATACACAGCCTCTCTGGCCGGCAGCCCTGCGAAAAGGAAAGAAGCCTCTTGTGGTGATCAAGATGAGCGATCCCATAGCTAAAGGATTGCTCTGGGAGGAAATCAATAAACATCATGCCGACCGCACGGTCGCGGTTATCAGCGCTGACGATTTACGGCAGGAAGGGGTGCAGATCAGCCGCCGCCTTTCCTGGGAGCGTACGGCCAAAGACTTTGTTTGGCAGATGGCCTCCAACCGGAGTCTGATGGCTTTGAACGCCTGCGCCTTTCTCATTGTGAGATTTGGCCTGGATGGAGCGATCCTTTATAAACGCCGCGGCGGCGTGGTTGAATCCCGGCTTTTCTTTGACCCAAAAATCGGGGAAGACGGTTTCTGCGAGCTTTACCCGGGGAAAATGTTGGGAATGGGCTGCGTATTTGTCGCCGCCCTGTCTGCAGAGATTACGAAAAGAAACCTCGAAGGTGTGGAAGAAGGGGTCCGGCAAGGTCTTTTGAGCTCCAGACGTTTATGGCAGCTCGGTTTCGGCAAGGACGTGACGATGCTTGACTATCCAGGCGCAGAGATTTTTGATCCGTTAGATAAGGATGAATTCTCGATAGCAGATGTTGTCATTCCCAATCCTGCTGCCATAGAGCCGGCAGACCCCGACTACTGGTGCATTCTTGATGACCTGGCGCAGGCCGGCTTGGAAAATGTGGCCTATCATTTCGTTATCCACGGGAAAGATTCTTCTCTGGATAAGGTCCCCATCGGTCAGTTTCGGAACCTCACCACTTTTGACCGCTCGGAGATCGAGAGCTTTCGCAGCATAAAAAACCTGATCCACGAATACCTTTCCGCTTCCGAAGTTTCCCGGCCGCTGTCCATTGCGGTGTTCGGCGCGCCGGGTTCGGGTAAATCGTTCGGCGTTACCGAGGTTGCAGAGAGTGTCGCTCCGGGCAGACTGGATAAGCCGCTCGAATTCAACCTTTCCCAATTCAAATCAACAGCCGATTTGATCGCCGCTTTCCACAGGGTGCGCGATGCCGCCCTGGGAGGGAAAATCCCGATCGTTTTCTTTGATGAATTTGATTCTGAGCTCGAAGGCAAGCTCGGCTGGCTCAAATATTTTCTCGCACCCATGCAGGACGGCAAATTCAGGGATGGAGAGGCCATGCATCCCATTGGCAGGGCCATTTTTGTGTTCGCGGGAGGAACCTGTTGCACGTTCAAGGAGTTTTGTAAGGAACAAGGTGATCAGGGATTCAAGAATGCCAAGGGACCCGACTTTGTCAGTCGTTTGCGAGGTTATGTCGATATCAAAGGGCCAAACCCTCTGAATGAAAACGATGCGCTGCACTTGATCAGACGCGCTCAGCTTCTCCGTTTTCTGCTGCAGAAAAATGCAAAGAACATATTCGACGGAAAAATCTGCCGAATAGATCCGGGAGTGCTTCGGGCGCTGATCAAAGTTCCTGAATACAAACACGGCATCCGCTCGATGCTGGCCATCATCGAGATGAGTTTGCTGGCCGAGCGGAAGACTTTTGAGCAGGCCGCATTGCCTTCTCCCGAACAGCTTGAGCTCCATGTGGATGCGGAAATGTTTTCCCGCCTGGTCGTTCGAAATGTGCTTCTTGGGGGAGCGAGAGAGGTTCTGGCCAAAGCGATCCATGAAAATTATCTCAATGACCTTAAAAAGAGGAAGCTTAAGAATCCGAAGCTTAGGGATAGCCTGGTTCCGTGGGAAGAACTCAGCGAAGACCTAAAGGAAACCAACCGCCAGCAGGCTGACGACATTCCCGAAAAGCTCAAGCCCATTGGCTGTGATTTTGCTCCTGTGCTGGGCAGAAAGCCCAAACTTTTCAGATTCAATAAGAATGAAATCAAGATCATGGCGGAGATGGAGCATAACCGTTGGAATACGCAAAAATTTTTGGCCGGCTGGAGCTACGCCAAGAAAAAGGATCCCTTAAAAAAAACACACCCGAGTCTGGTCGCATGGAGAGACCTGACACCGAAAGAACAAGACAAGGACATAGCGGCTGTTCGGGGAATCCCGCAGCTTTTAGCGAGTGCAAAATTTGAGATTTACCGTTTGAAAAGAAAATAGGCTTATGTGAACACCTTGTCATAAAGTCGAGGTAAGGTCATGTCAGTCTTTCATGAATAAGAGACATCAGGAATTACTCGCTCTCCTGGAAAACGAAGAATCCCCGTTTGAAAAACGGCTTCAAGCATCCGTCCAGATCGCTCAAGAGGCAAGATCCAGAGAAATTGAGGCGGTACAGATTCGCCGGTTTTACCAGGCGTCGGTCAAATTCTGGAAAAGCCTTGGAGTGCTATCCAGCGACCGCAACAATGAGACTCTTTTTCAAATCAGAAAAGATTTGGCCCTCGCTTGTTGGACACTTTCATGTTTTCTGCCTGACGGAAGAAAATTCTTCAAGTATTTCCCCCGCATAGCCAAAGTCGAAGGGCCCAGTTTTCATAAAAAGGATGAACTCATCAGGGGAGCCTTGGGGTGCGGCGATGCCAACGTGGGATTTTCTCTATACGACTTTCACTGGGAATACCCGATTGAGGGATTCGGGGTTAAGAAAGACCTGATATCCGTGATCATGGATGATAACAGCAAAAAGCCGCTTCTCGACTGGTGCGAGGAAAACGACATCGTCGTGTTCTGTAATCGATGCGGACTCGAGATCACCTACGAGGTGTCCAAGAACTGTCCCTGGAGGAAGAGGGTATACGATATCCATTGATCCTTAAAACCGGTTCCAGCCGGAATATCAGGACAGGCACTGCGTATGGCGGAGGCTCAGAGGGCCTCAGCAGGAGGGCCTGAAATTGCCTGACGACGAACGGGCTTTCTGTGTGCAAGGCAAGAAAAATGAAGAAAAAATGGCTGAAAAAGAAAACAACAGCGGAGAGAGCTGAACAGGATCATCTTGTCAAGGATGAATCCCTCGGACCAAGCCCGGTCCCATTCGGATTTCAATATGAGCGTTGGCTCCGGTTCAAGTCCCAGATGAAAGACGGCGATGAACTCTGGGAGTTCTCAAGCCCCCCGATAACTTGGAAGCTCCTTGTGGGACGCGCAGGCTTAAGCATTGTCCGGAACGGTAAGATCGTGGACAGCATTGTCACGATGATGAACTGACCTCTCAATGTCGGGAGATATGCTTCAACGCCTACGCGGGAAGAATCTTAGGGGATTCTTAGCGCTTTAACCGACGCAGAACATCACCCCAGCGTTCCGCCTCGCCAAAATTCCCGAGTTGTTCGTGACAAAAAATGAGATTGTTCACGGTGACGTAATCGTTAGGATTCTTCCTGGCCGCCTCCGCCAAATACGGCAACGCCTCTTTAGGATTATTTTGTCGCAGGTAGACGGCACCGATGTTGCTCAGGGCATTGAACTGTCCCGGATTCGCCTCTGCGCTCTGTTTATAGACTTTAATGGCCTGTGCGGGGTCGCCCATTTTTTCATAAGCACGCCCCATGTTAAACAGGACCATTCCCCTCAGTTCAGCGAGGGCCGTATACTTAAGAACGGTTTCCCAGGCGGTTATCGCCTCTCTGAGCCGTCCCTGTTTCGCTAACATTAAACCCTCATTGTTGAACTTATTGGCCATAGGCTGGTCCTCGATTATCCTCAGAAGCTTTTCTTCCTTTTGAGACGGTTTCTCAGGCTGTTCTCTCAGGGTGTCCTTTTTGATACGCTCCCTGCTTTCACCCCACCGGAGTGTCTGAACCAGATTGTCCATCAATTCAACGTAGCGGCAATATTGTTTGTAGGATCCTGGGAACTGGAACGTGAAAACGAACTCCGCAATACGGTTTATGGTTGGATGGCTCAACATTAATGAATATCTTCTTTTCCAGAACGTTCCATCATGATAGGTTACGGCAAAATGACTTATGCCCTCCATGAACAACAGATGCACGCCGGCAACTTTAGAGCCCGGCTTCAATTGACTGAAATAATGATTTGCGTAATCACATATCTCGTTGTAAAGATCTCTGTCATTGTCTTTCTTTTGGCTCAGCCCGAGCCTTGCTTCATAGGCTTTTGGTGAGGTCTCTTCGCCATACTGTAAATTCCAAAAGATATCAAAGCCTTCAACGTTCATGACATAGAAGGGCCCTCCACCGTGGAAACTCCTCTCGACCAATTCCCAACCGCTGACATCTATAACGTACGCCTTTCCCAGGCAGGCACCTTCAAACACGACCCTTCCCGGGCGGCGGAAAACCTGTACGGGAGGGGCTATTTCCCAGCCCGTTTTTTGCGCAACAAAGTTCAGCATTTGATCAATATCTCCGGTAAATACGTGGGCCGGGCTTCCCGATAGCTGGGGGTATTTCTGGTGTGTCTTAGGCTCATGCGGGATTTTGACTTCCAGAATATTGTTCACTCCGCAAAACTGCAGGAGTTGCACCATTTCTTTGTCGCAATACTCAGATTCGGCATAATCATCGTTTGTCAGTGCAATACCGAAACGGCTCTCGCGGATTCCCTTGTCAATGGCTTCTTGAAACCGGCTTCGCTCGACCAGCAGCACCTGATACTCATTGAACCACACGGCTTTACCGGAATAAATAAGCCGATCGGAGATCAAACGCGCCATATCAACATTCTTGCTTTTATAGCTGATAAAAACGTCATATTTTTTCCCGAACAAGCCCATATCGGCCTCCTCTCAGGAAATGAATGAAGTGTTGCTACAATAGCGCCTTACTGTATGAACAGCCAAGCCTTCGTCAGATGTTTTATTTGTGTCCTGTTTATTGAACCTGCATTATTCAAAAACCGGGATCCATATGGGGGAAAGGCCGAAATGGACTCGCTCCCGAAGTCCCACTATGGTCGCTTCGTCCATCCCAGCCTTCCCCCTTGGAGCATTCATTGATTCCGTCTCTCCAACATAAAATTTATGAATAATGCAGGTGAAGTATCACCAGGTCGGGATTAAAAGATCTGGTTTTTTCAGGGGATTGCCGCCTGTGACCCGGTCATAGTACCTATCGTAATGCTCTCTAGCCTTATTTCTTGCCCCCTTATTCACATATTTCCCCCTGCCTTCACCTATGGTATAGAGTGTCTCATGGACTTCTTTTTTATCCATGCCGTAACCGGCTATTTTATCCACGATTAATTCGCCCCATTTGTTGTCAATATCACGGCTCAATAAATCGCGTAAATCTTTTATGGGATCTTTGCTGATATTGAGCACTTCATCGATGACCTTGTATCCCAGCTGCTCGTATTTCCCTTTGCAGAATCGCAAGACAAAGCCGACCATTCCGGCCTTATATTCATTGTCCGGCAGTTTTTTTTGCCTTTCAAAAATTTCATCCGCCTTCAACGTTTTTTTAAATAATGGTGTCATTGGAAATCCTCCTGGTGAAATTTTATTTCTTCCGAAAGTTGCGTGTCAAAATAGTAACTCTTGACATCCAAAAAAGCAAACTTGGATAAAAAATTCCTTCTCCATTGCCCTGGCCGAATGAGCATTCATGCGCCAATCCTACCCCGTTCCGTCGTCAGGGATGATAAATCGCCGCGCGCTGGCGCTTCGCCGCAATCGTCGTTGGGGGAAAACGGGAAAACGGGGACGTTCCCCAAAGGGACACCCTTAACTCGTTCTAATTTCAGCACATAACCTTAAAAGCGCTTTCCCGAAAATCGCATCTCGTTGATTTTCTATTAATTAAGGGTGTCCCTTTGGGGAACGTCCCCTATTTCCTATTTCCTATTTTTGGAATCGGTACCCCGACCAGGGCACGGTCAGGAGGTGGCGCGGCTTGGCGGGATTGTCCTCGATCTTGTGCCGGAGGTTGTGGACGAAGGTGTCCACGGTCCGGGTGGTCGGGAACTTTTCGTAGCCCCAGACTTCGTTGAGGATTATGTCCCGGCTGACGACTTCGCCCTCGTGCCGGACGAAGAGCTTGAGCAGGCTGTACTCCCTGGCGGTCAGCGACAGTTCCTTTTTCCCTTTCCGCCCGGTCTGACCTTTGAAATCGAGGCTCACGTCGCCGAAAGAATATTCTTCGATCTCCTCCGGCTCCGGATGGACTCGGCGCAGGACGGCGTGGATCCTGGCGACGAGCTCCCTCGGCCCGAACGGCTTGACGAGGTAGTCGTCGCCGCCCAGTTCCAGGCCGAGCACCCTGTCGATCTCCTCTTTCCGTTGGCCGGTCAGAAAGATGATGGGTGTCTGAACGCCTTTCTCGCGGATTTTCCGGCAGATGTCGAGGCCGGTCATTCCGGGAAGGACGATGTCGAGCACGATGAGGTCGGGCTTCTCCTCCAGGGCCAGCTTCAGGCCCTCCACGCCGTTGGAAGCGCAAACGACCCTGAATCCTTCAGACTCGAGGGTAGCCGCCAGGGTTTCCCTCAGGGCTTGATCGTCTTCCACCGATAAAATCTTTATCACGCTCCCTCCCGGGGAAACACCAGGCTGAACACGCTCCCCTCGCCGGGCCGGCTCGCGACCCGGACCGAGCCTTTGTGCGCCTCCATGATCTGCCGGACGATTTTCAATCCCAGGCCCACGCCCTTGGGGTTGAGGCGCCCCGAGTCGGCGGCGCGATAAAACCTCTCGAAGACCTTCTCCTGCTCGGCGAGGGGGATACCGGCGCCCTTGTCTTCAACCCTGATTTCCACTCCGTCCGGCCTTTCCACGACTTCGAGGCCGATGTCCTTGCGTTCGGACGAGTACTTTATAGCATTATCGATCAGGTTGATCAAAGCTTGTTTCACGGCGTCGCGGTCGATAGTCAGCTCGACGGGCCCCGCCGGGACGCTCAAACCGAACCGGAACTTCTCCGCCTCAAGCACGGGCCGGAAGAGCTCGAGCGTTTCCTCCACGACCGGCCGGACGTCGGCCCGCTCGAAATTGAAAGCCATGGCCCCCTGCTCCATCCGGCCGAAATCCAGGATGTTATGGATGAGCCGCGAGAGCCTCCCGCTCTCGACCACGATCAGGTTGAGGAGCGTCTCCCGCCTCTGCGGGTCGCGGATCTTCCCCGCCTGCAGGACCTCGCTCAGCCCCTGGATCGAGCTCATGGGCGTGCGCAGCTCGTGCGAGACCGTGGATATGAATTCGGTCTTGAGGCGGTTGAGCTCGTCCAGCTTCTCCTTGGAAGCCCGCTCGTAGATCACCTCCTCGGCCAGCCGGATCCGCTCCAGGTTCAGGCTGAGCTCGCCCGCCATGGTTTGCAGCAGCTCGAGGTCGTCGCGGCTGAAGCGCTCTCCTGACTTTTTCCGGCCCAGCGCGACATACCCGGCGAGGTCGGCGGATTTGAAGGAAAGCGGGACGACCGCCTCCAGGTTCCGGTCCTCGAGGAGCTTCTCGCGGCCGAAATCGAGTTTCTCTTCGGCGCTCACCGCCCGCCGGCGCGCCGGAATCAGACCGGCGGACTCCCCCATCCCGATGAGCGCTTCGTCTGCCGGGCAATCGCCTCTAGCCGCAAGCAGGGACCGCCCGCCTCCGCCCGAAGTCCAGACGCACACGCCGAGCCGCTCGATCGGCATGACGTCCCGGACGTGCTCCATGAAGATCGCAGACAGCGCGTCCACGGCCGCCGTCTTCTGGGCCTCGCCGTGGAAAGAAAGAGCGGCCTGCCGGTAGTCGTAGCTCCTGCGGAAGAACGCCTTGTTCACGAACCCCTGCACCCTCCGCCTGGCGGGGTGGAAAGCCAGGGCCGCCAACACGGCGCTCAGCACGGGGACGGCGTTCTCGCTCATCCCGAATACGCCGCTCAGAAAGTGCTGGAATATCTGGACCGAGAGGATATAAATGCTGACAATGAGGATGGTCAGCAGCGAGTAAACCACGCTGCGGTTGATGACGAACTCGACGTTCATCAGCTTGAACCGGACGATGGAGAAGGCGAAGGCCATGGGGATGAAGATGAAAAAGGCCGAGGAGAGATCTTCCGAGAAGAGCGGCGCTATCCGCAGAATGCGCGGCACCTGGTAAAAGAATATGAAGGGGCCAAGGCCCAGGACCAGCCCCCAGAAGACCCATTTGATCTGCTCCCTCTCGCGGTCAAGAAGGGATTTCCGGTAAATCATGACGAGCCGCACCACCGCCAGAAGGAGAAAAGCCGAGAGATAAAAGCGGAAGTAATACAGACCTAGACGATGGATCCTGAAGACGGGCAGGGAAAATTTCGTGACCGCGAGGAGAAACGTAACGGTGAAGCCGGCGCCGAGGATGAAGCCCGGCAAATAAATCACGAGTTTCCGGATCGGGGAGATTTTCCCGGCGAAGGATCCGCAGAAACGGAAAAGGAGGCCCGGCACAACCGGATAAAAGAAGACGAAAAGAAGGCCCGGGAGATAAGTCCAGGGGTTATGGAGCCTCAAGCAATAGAACTCGCCGTTGATGACAACCACCGCGAAAAAGACCACGGTCAGGCGATAGAAGATCCGCGCTTTTTCATCCTCCCGCCGGCGAAGGAAGACGGCCGTCCCCAGGAGCAGGCTGAATGCGCCGATGAAGAGATAGATCAGCGGGAAAGGGACCGTGCTGTAGAAAGGAATGAGCCGCGCCTGGATTGTTTCCTCGGCGCCGCCCTTGCGGACCACGAGCCGAACGCTCTCGCCGGGCGTCTTTGCAGTCAGGAGAAACTCGAAATCCCCGGGGTCTTCAATCAGGGCATCGTCCATCCGGACGACGTCGGCGGCGTTAATATCCGTGGGAAGGCCGGTCCGCGCCTTGAGGAGGGAAAAGCCGTAAATGCTGACGGCGGCGATGACGGCGCCGGCAAGCAAGGAAAGCCAGAAGGAAAGCTTTTTCAAGGCCCGTTCCCCTCAATGCGCAGATATTGCGGCAAGCGCCGTAAAAAGTCAATTCGCCGCACGGAACATCCGCCGCGCGGTCAGGCCGCGCGGATGCCGTCTAATTCTTATCTCGAGGAAGAGCGCTCTTATGCTTTTTCGGCTTGATATTGATGGCCACCGCAACGGGCTTTCCCATTGAAGCTCTATCGGTCACGGCGAAGTGGAGTATGTGCCGGCCAAGGAAGCCCGGGGCGGGCATCCAGTAAAAGACGCCTGTTTCCTTATCAAGCGTAGATCCGATCGGCAGCGGTTTATCCGGAGCGGCGCCCCATCCGACAAAGCGGCTGCCGCCTTCCCCTCTTAATACGATCTCCACTCTCTCCAATTCCTCTATTTCGATCTCCCTCGGTCCCATGACTTCAGCCTTCAGTCTTCCGCTCATATCCTCCACGTATCTCAAGTGTTCCATCGTCTCCATCTCGACGCTCATCCCGCCGGCATTCTGGACTTCGAAGAACCTCGACCCGATCCCGTCTCCGTTCCCGGCATTGTCATAGACCAGCCAGCCGATCGTATGCACGCCGTTCGCATACTTGGTTGTATCGACATACATCACTCCGACAGCGCCGCCGGCATTGAGGCATTCAGGGAAGCTGTCGGCGATGTCCTTCCGATATTGGTTGTAAAGCGGATTCCCGACATTCACGCTGTCTATCCACACCGAGATGGTCGAGGCGTCCGTGGGAATCATGTTGGGCGGGGGCGTGAGGGCCCAGCCGAAATTGATATAGGACACGCCCGAGATCACCGCTCCCGGCCCCCCCTGCGCCGGCGTATCGATCGCTCCAAAGGGCTTCACTTGATGCGCGTTGTCCGAGGTGATTTGCTTGATTCCCAATTTGACTCTTTTTCCCGTTGCATCCTCAGCGATGGCATGAATCCGGAAGGTCCCATTTCCTTTTCGCGGCAATCCATAGGTGAGCATCATGTATCCCCAGCCGGCCCGGTCGTTGAACGGATAATCGGGGTATAGGGATTCGACGTCCGGTCTTGCGCCTTTGACAAAGACCGCATCGCCGATATAGACCAGGCCATCGGCACCGATGGCTCCTATAGGATCGTCGGCATGCGGATCGCGCTTGATTTCGACCTTATCGACTTCGATATCGTCCAAGGCCCAACCGGTAACTGGGATGCTGCCTGATACGGTGGATCCATCAGTCGGAGTATCGAAGGCACCGAAGGGAGAGCCGTCTTCTCCTGGCGCATAAATCTTGAGTGTGACGGCGATGGTCTGGGGGGTGTTGAATGCGTTCGTTGAGGTAACCATGATCGTCGCTGTATATGTGCCGGCCGGCAAACCCGAAGGATCCACTGAGACTGTGACAAGGCCGTTTTGAGTGCCCGAGACGGGAGAGCAATCCAGCCAAAGCGCCGAGTCGGTTAGCGACCAATCGAGAATCCCTATTCCTGTGTTTGTGATCATGAATGTTTGGGATGAAGTATGTTGTGCTCCTGCCGACGCTCCAAAATGGAGATTCGAAGACGAAAGATGAATGAGCGGGGCCGTCGCGGCCGCGACCTCGGCACTGTTCTCGCTGTCGACCACATTCTGGTTCATGCCGTGGGCATCAGTACGAGTCTGCACCACGAAATAATAAGTGCTGCCCAGAGTTAGACCGGTGACCAGTTGGGAGGAATCGCTCTTGGTCGCAGTCTGGGCGTAGAAGGTGTAAGGCCCGCCGGCAGCGGAAGCGACAAAGACCCGATAGCCGCCGGTATTCCCAGTGTAGGTGATGGGTGTCCAAGAGACAGTGACCGAGGTCGAGCCGCTTGGAACCGCTGAAACATTTGTGGGGGCGATGGTCTGGGTCTCGGCCCAATCGGGGTCTTCGGAGTTCAGGAAGGTTATTATCCCGGCATCCGAGGCGTGAAGGGCGTTGTAGCCGATATATAAATCAAGTAATTGGATGAGGTTGGTCAGGGATGTAGGGATACTCCCCGAGAGCTGGTTGGAAGAGAGATAAAGCCAATTCAGCTTGCTCAGGTTGCCTAGTTCTGCCGGGATGCTCCCCGTTAGCCGGTTGGAAGAGAGTCCAAGGTTTGTAAGATTGACCAGGTTGCCTAGTTCCGCCGGGATGCTTCCCGTTAGATGGTTATTTTCGAGAGAAAGCGCACCCAGGTTGCTCATATTGCCTAGCTCCGCGGGGATGCTTCCCGATAGTCCGTTGGTATTGAGACTAAGGTATTGCAGATTGCTCAACTTGTCCAGGCTGGCCGGGATGCTCCCCGAGAGCTGGTTGTAAGAGAGACAAAGCTTAGTCAGATTGCTCAGATTTCCGAGGCTCGACGGGATGCTCCCCGTCAGCTGGTTAAAATCGAGATAAAGCCATTGCAGGTTGCTCAGGTTGCTGAGTTCCGACGGGATGCTCCCCGTTAGCTGGTTGGATTCGAGTACAAGGTTTGTGAGATTGACCAGGTTGCCTAGTTCCGCCGGGATCGTTCCTGTTAAGTTGTTATTCTGAAGCCATAACTTCCAGACGGTCGTGTTGCCGACAGCGGTGGTCACCCCATACCAGGTATTTTCGGTGCCCGGCAAAGCGAAGCCATCGGTGTGCAAAGGCGCTGTCTTCCAGCCTGTTTTGATGTTCCAGGCATCGCCATTTGTCGAGTTATAAAGATCGATCAGCGCCTGCCGCTCCGAGGCCGGAATGGCGGCGGATAAAGCCAGGTTGGAAGCCAGCAGTAACATAAAAATTAACGCGGTTTTAATAGCTTTCATAACTGACTCCTGTTCATTCTTGCTTTTCGGCCCAGCACACCCGGCCGGTCTGTTGTTTCTCCCTCCCGGGGCGGTTATCCTCCCAAAACGCCCGGCCTTGTCGGGCGTCCGACCCCCCCCTCCCCGATTTCCCATGATATTGATGCCCATCGGATTCAGGTTTAAGCGATTTCCGTCTAATTCTTATCTCGAGGAAGAGCGCTCCTATGCTTTTTCGGCTTGATATTGATGGCAACGGCAACGGGCTTTCCCATTGAAGCCCTGTCGGTCACGGCAAAATGAAGTACGTGCCGGCCAAGGAAGCCCGGGGCGGGCATCCAGGAAAAGACGCCTGTCTGCTTATCAAGCGTCGATCCGATCGGCAGCGGCTTATCCGGAGTGGCGCCCCATCCGACAAAGCGGCTGCCGCCCTCTCCTCTTAATACGATCTCCACGCTCCCCAATTCCTCTATTTCGATCTCCCTAGGTCCCATGACTTCAGCCTTCAGTCTTCCGCTTGTGTCCTCCATGTATCTCAAGTGTTCCATTGTTTCCATCACGGCGCTCGTCCCGCCGGCATTCTGGACTTCGAAGAACCTCGACCCGATCCCGTCTCCGTTCCCGGCGTTGTCATAGACCAGCCAGCCGATCGTATGCACGCCGTTCGTATACTTAGTTGTATCAATATACATCACTCCGACAGCGCCGCCGGCATTAAGGCATTCAGGGAAGTTGTCGGCGATGTCCTTCCGATATTGGTTGTAAAGCGGATTCCCGACATTCACGCTGTCTATCCACACCGAGATGGTCGAGGCGTCCGTGGGAATCATATTGGGCGGGGGCGTGAGGGCCCAGCCGAAATTGATATAGGACACGCCCGAGACCACCGCTCCCGGCCCTCCCTGCCCCGGCGTATCGATCGCTCCAAAGGGCTTTACTTGATGCGCGTTGTCAGAGGTGATTTGCTTGATTCCCAGTTTGACTCTTTTTCCCGTCGCATCCTCGGCGACGGCATGAATCCGGAAGGTCCCATTTCCTTTTCGCGGCAATCCATAGGTGAGCATCATGTATCCCCAGCCGGCCCGGTCGTTGAAGGGATAATCGGGGTAGAGGGATTCGACGTCGGGCCTTGCGCCCTTGACAAAGACCGCATCGCCGATATAGACGAGGCCGTCTGAGCCGACGGCTTCCACGGGATCGTCGGCATCCGGATCGCGCCTGATTTCGACCTTCTTCACCTCAATGTCGTCCAGGGCCCAGCCGGTGACGGGGATGCTGCCGGATACGGTGGATCCGTCAGTCGGAGTATCGAAGGCACCGAAGGGAGAGCCGTCTTCTCCTTCCCCATAAACCTTGAGTGTGACGGCGATGGTCTGGGGGGTGTTGAATGCGTTCGTTGAGGTAACTGTGATCGTCGCTGTATATGTGCCGGCCGGCAAACCCGAAGGATCCACGGAGACTGTGACAAGGCCGTTTTGAGTGCCCGAGATGGGAGAGCAATCCAGCCAAAGCGCCGAGTCGGTCAGCGACCAATCGAGAATCCCCATTCCTGTGTTTGTGATCATGAATGTTTGGGATGAAGTATGTTGTGCCCCTGCCGACGCCCCAAAATGGAGATTCGAAGACTAAAGA
>Ga0315288_10003612_pt1 | contig 19787 bp, 26 predicted proteins | sample YL17G11_20_MG_FD_203454 | JGI IMG/M metagenome (GOLD analysis project Ga0315288, IMG submission 203454) | Sediment microbial communities from Yellowstone Lake, YNP, Wyoming, USA - YL17G11_20 | ecosystem: Environmental > Aquatic > Freshwater > Lake > Sediment | place: USA: Wyoming | collected... | reverse complement strand
GTGTTTCTTTAAGTGCTGGACAAGAAGTAAGTGTTCCTGATGGTTACGCAAGACAGTTAACCAATGGATACACAAAAGCTTTCTTGCTTCCAGAATTAGTAGGAAACAAGGCTGTTGATTACAATTTAGGAGCTGTGTCACAGACAGGCAAACTCATTATAGGAGAAGTATTCACAACTTTGATTGCTGTTGAACCATTTGTAGAAACAGATGGAACATTCAGCGATTTAGGAAAAGCATACGACTCACTTAATGTAGCAAGATACCAAGATGTCCAGACAAAGAACTTTTACATACAGTAAAAGTTGACATTGTAAAATAAAATTTCATTGTTGAAATCTCCAAGAATTTCGGAGGAGACGAGAGGGTGAGAAGCCCTCGATAATATTCACAAAAATGAAATGCAAAAGTAATGAGATAATATCAGAAGGAAAATGTGTAGTTCATACTCCAGAGTATAGTGATAAAGTAAGATTTTATAGAAACGAAAAAAGCAAGGTTCTCATTACTTCAAAAACTGAATACTTGGGCAAAGGATGGTGTGAATCAAGAGTTGGAAGATTTTCAGAAAAACAAAGAGGTAAGTGCGATGTTTCTGGATTATTAAACAAGCATTATCCAGGATACAAAGAAGTTTCAGTTTTCACAGAAGATAGTTATCATAAACCTAAATCTGGGAAAATAACTAATTATGGCACTAAGAAATATAACTTAGAATTCTCTAAACTTAAGCCTATTAATTCTCCTTATGAAGTATCGGACAATATATTGTCTACAAGTAAAGACAAGTTTGGAAAACCTCTTAAAAAAATCCAATTTCATGAATGGGAAAATATAGTTCTTAACTGGAGACCAGAAGGTAACTCTACTAAACTATGGGTAAAACATTCCATAAGTAATCCTTTAACTGGTGAAGATAAAGTAATTTACAAATCTGAAGAATATGACGAAAAAGATGCAGACCAAGTTATAAAATTGTTCAAAGATAAAGTAAGTGAGGTAAGTAAATGACAAAACTAAAATGCTGGAAGAAAATATCAGAAAAGTATGATAGAATAGTTTTTAAGAAAGATGGAGAAAAATATAGAGTTTATGTAGGAAAAAAAGAAGGATATCTTCAAGATTATGAGGATTGGTATATTGTTCATAAATCATTTGCTAAAGACTTTAAATCCAAATCTCAAGCTCTCAAATTCGCAAATAAATACATGAAAAATCATGATAAGTGTTAAAATGAAAAAATCAAACAAGATAATTTTAGTTACAGCAATAATAATCTTAGCAATTGCTTTAGCTTTCTTTGCAAGAAATTCATTTTTAGCTGTAACAGGAACAAGCACTCTTTCTCTGTCTCAAGCCAGTTTGCAGTCATCAAATGCATATTTAAGTGGAAAAGCTTGGTTATTGACATTTAGTGCTGGAGGTTTGGGACAGTCTTATTATGGAACAATAACTCCTTCAGATGTTGATTCTAAAACTCCAGATGCAACAAGAACCACAAAAAACCTTAATATCCAGGTTACTTACGAAGATGAATCCTGCCAGTATCCAATAGGAAGCACGGGTTCTTTCACCCCAATTTATGATGTTCAAAAATATACTTACACTTATGTTCCTTTAATAGCTTCTTGTGACATTCCAACAGCTTCATCAAAATCTGGGATATCACAATCAAACATTAAGTTTGTTAAACTTAATATCGTTTTACTTAAATGTTATGTTATATATACAACTGGGGAATCACCAGTAGGAACTATGGGAAATGGAAATGTTCATGCACCATACACAATCACATTGAATGTTGACGGAAATATTGCATCTAAAACAATAGACCCAATTTCTGGTTCAACTCAAGGAGCAATAGGAAGTTATGCTTATGGAGTATGGAATGGAAATCTTGTAAGTGGGATAAGCTGTCCATCCACTTATGATTACAAAGCTTCTTATGTCAATGGAAACTGGAGAATAATAAATAAACAATCGTATGATAATTATATTAATAAATATAATGAAAATATTGGTTTAATTAATTTGGATTTTACTGCAATTGACAAATGGGTATCAGATGTTCAATATTATGCAAATCAGGCTAAAGTATCAACTTCATTCGGAACTATAGATTCTGCAAGTTCATTGTATTCTGCTGTCGCTAAAGTCACATTGACAACACCAATTCAATATCCAGTTACATCACTTTACATAAAAGCAGATACTCTTGGAATTTATACCCCAGTCCCAAACATCGGAATAACATCCACAAGCTCATCATGTTTTAAAACTGGAGAGAATGGAATTATCTCAGTAGGCATAAAGAATACTGGAGATGAGGGTGGAACTTACAATGTTTATGCAATCTGTAATAATCCTTTCCAAATGACTCAACCAGCAACTGGAAGCCTGAACGCAGGAGAATCAAGAACAGTAAATCTTCCATTGTCTGCTACTGCAACACAAAAGACACAATCAACATGCACTGTATCTGTTGAGACAACTGGCGGAACAAAAACAGCAACAGCCAATGTTTGTGTAGACCCTCAAATAACATGCACAATTCCATATCCAAACAAGTTCTGCGGATTTTCAGGAAATTCTGAAGTAGTCAAGCAATGTTCCCAGAATGGTGCAACAGCAAACATTATAGAGACATGCACAGTTAATCAATATTGTGAATTGGGAGTATGCAAGACAGGCGGAATTCCTCCAATTCCAGGAACTTGTGCATGGTATGATATCGGTTGCTGGTTGAAAAAGCTATTTTCATTGTTAGGAAATATCTTAACTATTTTTAAAGTAATCCTTTCATTAATTGTTTTGTTTGCTTCATTTTTCTTTAGCAGAGATTTGACAGAACAATATTTACTAAAAAAGTCTAAAGATAAGCCATTTGTTTATGTAATTGCTGGTTTAACGGTGGCACTTGTGGCTACACTGCTTTATGTAACCCTCTTCACATTTATTTTTTGGATAATAACGGTCTTAGTTATTTTATTTTATATTTTGGTTAAATTTACTCCTCAAGGCAGAATGATTTATTCTGTAATTAGGAGGTAAAATGCCAAATAAGTTTGATAAAGAGAGGACAAGAACTCTTGTTTTGATTGTCATTGGATTTTTGTTGCTTCTTTATATAATTGTATCAGAAAAACTTTTCTTTGAAGCAAAAGTTTATGGAGCATTGTTCCTACTTTCTATCTTAACAATCTTTGCATTTCCTTATTTATGGAAGCATTCTGCTAAAAAAGAATCACTTGAAGAATCATATATCGGAGTAAACAAAAAAATTTTTATTGGTATATTCATCGGAGTTGTATCAGCTTTGTTATTCCTTATTCTGACGAGGATTGAGTTCTTTAGCTCTGTCGCAAACCTGATAACACCAACAATTCCTCTGTCTCTATTTGGCTCAGGAGTAGTTGTTATATTGATTGCTGGATTGATTGAATCATTGTTCTATCTTGGAAGTCTTCTTTCTGTTTTGAATCTTTACATGCCTTTTTGGATTTCAGCAATTCTTCAATCAATTATCTTTGTTTTTTCGCATTATTATTCCTATGTTATTGTAGCTCATACTACCCTACTTTTTGCCTTCGGTGCGTTTTTTGGAGCTTTTGTGTTTGGACTGATGTCGGCATATTTAGCGAAGTATTTTGGCATTCAGAGTGCTATAGTTTCACACATGGTTTTCAACGCAGTTACATTTTTAAGCACATATCAATTATTGAGCATTGTCGGTTAAATTTAAATACCATAGTATACTAACATTTAAAAAGGGGTTATGAACAAAAAACTGATTTTCATAGGAGTATCTCTTGTATTCTTAATTGTGATTTTATGTGCATTTTCTTCTGCTGTGGCAGTCACTTCTTGCAGACCTCTTAATGTGTCAAATACTGTCTATATCCTTCAAAATAATGTTTATTCTAATGTTACATGTTTTAATATAATTTCAAGCAATGTTACTTTTGATGGAAACGGAAAAACTATTTTTCCTACAAGCAATACCAGTTCAACATATTATACAATCTCGGTTTCTAACAGTTCTGTTAATGTGATAAATACTAATATCGTAGTAAATAATTCGGCAAGAATAGCTGGAGGAATTTATTACTCCAAATCCAATAATGGAACGATATATAATAATAATATAACTTCTTATGCTAACACAACCATCACTCTTGCTCCAATAACTATTTGGATTTCTAATTCTACTAACATTACAGGAAATATTATTTTAATGAAGTCTGGAATTAATGATGGAGATAATTCGATGCTTCTGTCTTACTCTTACAATTCAATAATAGCAAATAATAATCTTACAGCAAATGGGACATCACCAGCCTTTCAAGCTTTGTCATTGCAATATTCTCCTTATACTTTAGTCTATCAGAATCTTATTTCTGTATTTGGGATTAGTATTTCGCAAGTAGGAATACTTAGCACAGTTTCTAACTGGATTAATATTACGGAAAATATAATTTCATCAAATTCAGATTTTGGAAGTGGTATATCTTTTACAAGCACATCAAATTCTTATATAACAAACAACAGTTTTACAATAAATGGCACACAAGGAATAGCTTTGAATTATGCCCCTCCAAGTCGCAATGGAGATAATAATTCTGTTACAAATAATACAATAGTGTGCAATACCTGCCAGTATGGAATTTTTGTAGCAGGTTCAAATAATGTTTTATCCTCAAACAGCATTACAGGAAATTTCTCAAGTCCTGTTCCTCCTACGCCACATTATGGAATTTATATATTTCCAGGATATTATTACAATGGTTCAAATCCTGTTCATGACCAATGGTATCCTTCAAACTACAACAACCTTTCTTATAATTACATAAACATTTCAAGAGCAGGTGGAATATCAATCACTCGTTCAAATTTCACTTCGATAATTAACAATTCAGTAACTAACAGAAATGCTTCTTACGGAGATTTGAATGTAACTTTGGGATGCACAGTAACTCTTGTTGACCAGACTTTCCAAGACTACTCTTTTTCAGGATTACTTGAAATTATAAATTCATTGTTTGGAAAAATAAAATTCCTTACTTCAATCACTGCAACTGGAGCTTCGTTGTTTAATAATGTAATAGTTTCAAACAATTCTGCGTATGTTAATTCTTCAAATACTCTTTTGAATGTATCAGCAAATGTCACTCTTTATAGTTTACCAACAGATTTTACTACTGCTGTAATCCTGAGAAATGGAAAGACTTGCCCAAGTTCGGTATGCTACAATTTTACAGATTTAAATTCTGGAACAGCTATTTTTAATGTAACTGGATGGAGTAATTATTCTATAGGAAACTCCGCACCTTCTGTGACTTTGATAAGTCCATTAGACAACAGTTTTGCGTTTACATCCAAGAACTTTCAATGCATAGCAAATGACAGCTACGAAATATCAAATATTACTTTATTTATTTGGAACAGCACGAAAGATATAATCAATCAGACAACAACTTTTACTACAGGATTAAACAATATTTCTTCTGTCAATATCACTTTTGGATACAGTGACATAGTAAAATGGAATTGCCTTGCCTATAATATCGGAAATTTTTCAAGTTGGGCAGACAGCAACTTTACATTGAATGTCAATATTTCTACAGCAATAATTACTTTAAATAAACCACTTAATGACACATATTTTAATTATCAAAACAACATAGACATGAACTGCACAGCAGAAGGAAGCAATCTTGACAGCATGTTCTTGTATGGAAATTTTAATGGCTCTTATATCTTAAACAAAAGCATCTTGGGAATAACTTCTGGAAACATCAATAACTTCAAATTAAATCTTACTGACAATGCTTATTTGTGGTCTTGTGGAGTCAATAGGACAGATGATAATAATGTCATTATGAGCCAGTATGGCAATTATACTTTTACGGTTGATACTGTTTATCCTTCAATAAATATAAATTCAATATCTGGAAGTGCAGGAAGCCAGACAATTGCAGTAAACACAACATCAAGTGATGTAAATCCCAACACATGCAAGTATACTATTTATGATTCTCTCGGAAGCATAGACGGATTAAACAACAATATTTCTTATACATGCAACTCAAATTTTAATGCGACAGTGACTGCTTATGGAACTTATAATTTAACGGTCTCTGCAACTGACAAGGCATCTAATTCAAATTATTCTTCTTTAAAATTTACAGTTTCTGCACTTTCACCAGTAATAATTGGAGGCGGTGGAGGAGTATCAGAACCAATGGCGAGAGTTGTTGCTCTGTTAAATCCACCACAAGATTTGAACGAGTATTCTGCACTTCAAAGAGCAATTTTATTTGCAAGAATCAGGAATTTTACTTTAGATTACGGAACTTTGACAGGCACTCAGATTTCAGCTTTATCAGAAAAACTTTCAGAACAAACAGTGTCAATTAATACTGTTCTTCTAAATTACTGGATTGAAAATTATAACAAAAAACAGTATGAAGTAGTTGAAGTCACAGAAAGTCAATACAAGCAGTATGACCTTGTCAAGGAAGAAGTAATTTTCGGAGAGATTTTTTCGGTTAATCCTGCTTACATAAACTCATACACTTTTGTCAGCTTGTGTGATGAGAATGATATAGGGAAAACTTGGGAGATTAGCGTAAAATCAAACAAGATACTCAAAAACTGCTCGGCAATTGAAGGAAGATTTTTATGTGGTATAACTGGGCAGTCAACAGCAAGATTAAGCTATGCTTTTGAGGATTATAGTTTTGTCACAAAAAATCTTGAAGGTCAGATTTCATATGTTTCAGATAGTGGAGAGATTGCGAGAACTCAGATAAAATACCTGCATGTCATAAATACCTGTGGAAACATACAATTAGGCAACATAAAAGTGAGGTTCTGGATATTATCTATTATCGTAATTGTTTCAATATCAGGATTAATCTACACAGTAATTAGAATAACAAAATGAATAAAAATGCCAAACTTGCGGATTCAACAAATATACTCGCACTTTTCATAGTCTTAATTTTCTTAGCTTTAGCTGGTTTGGCAATCGCATCAGACACAATAATATCAATAAATGGAAAAAATCTCACAGATTCAACTATCTATAATCATACATCTAATATCTGCTCAGCATCTCGTTACGGAATGAGCTTGGAAGTGTATCCTTGTAAAGTTAAGTCTGTCGTAGCAATTGATTTGACACAATATGTTGATTTTAAATGGTCTGGAATAAATCCTCAGAAGACTTCTTGGGTTTTTGTGTATGAGGGACAACTGGAAAAAGGGCAGATTTTTGTTCAGGAAAACCAGTCTTATTCTTACAACTCTCCAGTTCAAGTGAACAGATGGGCAAGTGATTATCCAGTCAATAATGTTAATTCTCTTACAAATTTGGGAACTCCAACAGAATTCTTGTGCGAAATTGGAAATTCAAATAATACTTTAATGTATAAGGTTAATCAGACAATTAATTCAACAAACATGACAACAACATTAAAAAATTATTGTTTCACTAATTTTACCCAGATAAACTCTTCATCTTATCTAATTTCTGGAAATTACTGGAGTCAAGAAAATATTTCTTTAAACTCTTCAAAAGATATCTGGACAGATGTTTCATCATATATTTCTTACATGGGTTATGGACTGCTGAATGACAATCGTTCTTATTATCAGGTTCAAAATATAACCTTTAATCCTAACCAGATAATCAAGACAAAGTGGATATATACCCCTTTCAATAAAACAAAGTCTGGAGAATGGTATGTGTTTGGTTATGATGCAAATTTAAATATATTAGATGCTATTGATAATGAAGTTTATCTCTTCCTTGACCCCTCATGGAACAGCAGTTTTAGCGATGGATTAAAATATTATTACAAGTTGAATGAAACCTCTGGGACAACTGCTTGGAATATTCTGGGAAACAATGGAAATTTTACATCATTAAATGGAAAATGGGTAGCAAGTGGTATTATTGGAGGAGCATATAGGGTTGGTGGAGAAAGTGTGACTGGAGGGTATAATACAGCAAACATTACAGGAACAAATAATGCTTTCACAATAAACTTCTGGGTTAATAGAACATCTGGACCAGCAGATTGGCAAGGTAAAATAACTGGAAATGATGTTTCAGGAGGATTGAATGCTAATGGTAAATGGCATGTATGCACCGATGGTGCAAATGGAATATGGCTTGAAATAAAAAATCAAACAGCAATTTATGACATTGGAAGCAATCCTTACGGAGTATTGCCTTTAAACAAATGGGAAATGATTACTTTTACATGGAATGGAACAACAGGGGTATTATATAGAAACGCATCAAAAACTGGAAATAGTGTAAATGCTCTTGGTTTTGACCCAAAACTAATTGCTCAAAATATTTATTTCTTTGGTAGAAGTGATGCGACAACAGAAATGGTCAAGCCGAATAACTTAACTTTTGATGAAATTTCTGTGTATAACAGAAGCCTTGATGTAAGTGAAATTTCTGGATTGTTTAATAGTGGTCTTGCCATTACATGGCAACCAGAACTGCCTTCACCTCCTCAAGTGTTGTTTAACTACCAGCTTCCATCTGATATAACTTCTTTCAATGCCTTAGTGTCTGGAGTAAATGTAAGCTATAATATTTCATTCTCAAATGGAATAAATCTTTCGACAGTAAAGTTATATGAAAAAATAAACTCTTCTTTAAGAGCAGATACGATTTGTTATAATGGGACTTGTTCAAGTGCTTATGCAGTATGGAATTATATTGAGAATGTCTCAGAAACATTTATCTGGAACTTAGATGACAATGGAATTTATCCAGCAACATATAACTTTGCAGAGACTTATATGAAGAACACGCAAAAATCAACAGGCACATTAACTTCTGCTAATCAATATCTTGCAATAGAATTCCTGAATGTCACAAATCTTACCCAGTATAATTTCTTTGAAATAATGTCTAACTCAACAGATGTAATGAGATTTTATTACTGCAACGATTCTTATGGATTTTCAAATAATCCTACTACAAATGCCAATTGCCTTGCAGTATCAACATTACCAGCAAACAGCCCTTACAATCATACACATAATGTTTTTGATGCACATCAAGTAATTTCTTTGGCTTTAAATGTTACAACAGGACAAATAGGAACAATAAAATTAACTCCTACATCTTACATTTTATTAAGAGGAAATAACGGAGCAGGAAATGAAGTTAATTATTATTATATAACTAATACGACAAGGTCAGGTGCTATGAGAACGACAACTAACGGTGGAAATGCATGGACAAATCAAACTTATACAGTAGCATCTCATATTCATCAATTTAGTGAAACAGACAGCCTTTATTATTATGTATGTGCAAATGATACAACAAACTTACAAAACTGCACAGATTTAAGACAAGATATTTATCAACTTGCAGGACTGCCTCCGACTGTCTTTGTTTCAAGTCCTATAGAAAAATTATATAAAGGAAATATAGATATAAATTATTCTGCCTTGTCTCCAAACAGTTATGAAATTGTTAATTACACAATTGATTTGCTTAATTCTACTTATGGATTGAATAAAACTCTCGTAGATAATACAACTAATTTGGGATATACTTGGGACAGCTCAACATCTACAGACGGAATGTATGTAATCAGAGTAAAAGCTATGGATAATTTATCTCAATCAGGATATGGATATTCTGAAAATTTTACATTAGATTCAACTCCCCCAATATTAAACATCACTTATCCAGTTAATAACACTCTTTTTAATTATGTATCAATAAATGTAAACTATACAGTAAGTGATTTAGGAGTATTAGACAGTTGCTGGTATTACAATGAAACTGGAAATACAACCATAACCTGCGGAACAAATATAACTCTTGTTGTTTCTCAAGGAAATCATACATTAATTGTTTATGTAAATGACTCTCTGAATAACATTAATTCAAAATCTGTAAGTTTCTTTGTAGACAGTATTTATCCATTAATAGACTACGGAATAGGAACAGCAGTAACTGGAATAAATTTGAGTCAGAGCAATATTTATATAAACACTACTTGGACAGAAACAAATTTTGCCAACATAACTTTCAATGTTTATTTGTCAAATGGAACTCTCGCATCGTCATACAACTCTTCAAGTCCAGTTTATGCACATAATTTTACTGCATTATCAGATGGAGGATATATTTACAATGTCACGCTTTGTGATATTATTAATAATTGCAATTCAACTTCTTCAAGAATAATAAATCTTGATATAACTCCTCCAAATGCAACTCTTCTTACTCCTATAAATAATACTTTCACAAATAATCAAACCCAAAACTTCACAGCAAATTTAACTGACAATTTAGGAATAGCTAATGCAACTCTTTACATTTACAATTCTTCAAATGATTTGGTCAATCAAACAACAGTAACTTATAGTCCAGGAATAGTTCAAGCAACAATAGGAATCATTGTAAATTTAATAGACGATGTTTATCATTGGTTTTACCAAGTTTTTGATGTGTCAGGAAATTCTTACACAACTGAAAATAATACTCTGACTATAGACACAGTTAAACCAATATTAACAATAGACTATCCAGTTAGTGGTAGCTTTTACCAAATACATATCACAACTCTTAATGTAAGTTTGAATGAAAATGGAGGAAATTGCACTGTTAATTCTTCGTTTTGGACTTTGAATTCAGAAAACTCCACATTTTTTAATTTTGTCAATTCGACAGAAGCAATTGATGGTATTTTTAATTACAATATCACTTGCTGGGATACCTCAGGAAATAATGCATCTATTTTATTAAATTATACTCAAGATACAGAATTACCAGTCGTTGTAATGGCTAATAACAGCTATTCAACAAGCGATAATACTCCATCAATTTTCTTCAATGCGACAGATAATTTGGATTTGGCTCTTTCTTGTGCATTGTATCTTAACGGAACAGGTTACGGTGGAACAATAGTAACTTCAGGAATAATGGATTCTATAACTACAAATGCCACAGTCCCTGATGGAAATTACTCAATTAATGTTACTTGTTACGACAATGTTAATAACATAGGATTTAATGATACTACATGGATTTTTATAGACAGTCTTTTCCCTCAAATAAATATAGTTTATCCTCAGAATATAAACTATTCAATTAATGTTTCAAGATTAAACTACACAATTTTTGATATTAATGCCCAGACCTGCTGGTATTCTTTGAACAATGGCACGACAAATACTTCTATAAATTGTGGAACTAATGCAACGAACCTAACAAGTCATGAAGGATACAATACCTGGAAAGTCTGGGCAAATGATACTTTAAACAATGTGAATTCAAGCTCTGTTACATTCCTTAAAGACACAATTTATCCTTCAATAAATTTTACATCTCCTACAGACATTGGACTGATTTCTTCCAGCAGAAATGATATAAAAATAAATGTGATAGCAAACGATTCTAATCTTGATAACATAAAAATATTCTTTTATAATTCATCAAAAGATTTGGTTAATTCTGCAACATTTACATTAAGTCCTGCTTATGTTGATTTTACATCATTAAGCAATGGAGTATATTTTTTTAATGCAAGTGCAAACGATACTGTAGGAAATACAAACTGGACAGAATTAAGGAATGCTACTGTAAATCTCACAGTCACTCCTCCATCTGGAGGAGGCGGTGGTGGAATTGCAGTATATGAAAATTCAACGCTTATTTGCGAATATGTTTATAACCTTATATCTTATAACAAAGGAAGATTGAATTATTCTGTTGCAGAATTAAACAATTTTACATCCTTTATAAATAATAATACTTCTCCGACAATATCTTCGTATCTCACAGAGTCATACATTGAAGATTTTGAAACAAGATGCAATAAAACTTATCCAAAATTCAAGAAATTGCTTGAGAATTTTACATTCTTGGATTATGAAAGCAAAAACTTGTCATGCAACAAGGACATAAATGCGACATTTACAGTATTAAACATAAAATTTAACATGGATTCAAGCATTCCATTTTTTAGCATAAACATGCAGAATCTAAGCTGTAATTCTCTTGACTGGTTTAAATGGTTTTTCAGGATAAGCGGAAGTGAGGGAATATACTACATAAATGGTCTCAAGTTATACTGGATTTTGATTGCTGGGATTTTGGCTGTAACTATTTTCTTGATAATCTCGCTAAGAAAAGGGGAAAGATATGAACGGAAAAGCAATTGAGAAGAGACTTTCGACTGTAGAAAACAAAATAGCAGAAATAATCAAAAAAATTGATGAATTGGAATCACAAATCAACAGCCTAAAATAAGGTAAAATAACTTTTTACCTAATATTTATAAGCACAAAAAACATCTAAAAGTATGGTATCAAAAAAGCAATCAAAACAGAGAAAACATTTCAAGAAAGTTGCACATTCATGCGGAAAACAGCACAAGATAGCGTTCAAGGTCTGCATGAAAAGGAAGTTATAAGATGACAAACAAATGCTGGAAAAGAGCAGAATCTGGAATAAATTTAACTAAATATATAATCCCTTCCAAAAAAGGTATTTTTCTTGGTGGAGATAGATATGCTAATCATACTCTCACTATAAAACGAAGAGGAAGTAGCAAATATTATGATGTTTTTGCGATTAAGATTGCTAATAAAAATAAATTAAGATTACCTCCAGTGATATCTGAAAAAGTGACCAGACAAGAAGCAACAAAATCTGCAAGAAGATATATGGAGGAAAATTGTTAAAATGACAAACAAATGCTTTAAAATCAAAAATGGAGTGCAAACAAGAATTCCAGCAAGTAAATGCACCAAAAAAGAAATAGACAGATTAAACAAAAAAGGTTATGCAGTCTCTAAATCAATTGAAAAAGGGCATGTTACTAAAATTGTGACTTATTCTGCTTTAACAAAAGAACAATCATGGGAGCAGAGAAAGAAGTTATATCAAGGAATATCTGGCTCAGACGAAGACGAAAGTGAAATGCAAAGACCTTGGGAGAAATATTAAAATGACAAAACTAAAATGCTGGAAGAAAAGCAAATATTCTGATAAAGGTAACTTTGTATTTGACAAAGAAGGTAAAGAAAGTGTTGTTGTTCATGTCTATAAGCATCCTTTTCATAGTCCACCATTTAGATTTGTTTTACACGAAAATCATAAGGTAACTGACGAGAGTCAATTCAAAACATATTCTCAAGCTCTCAAATTCGCAAATAAATACATGAAGGAGCATGATAAGTGTTAAAATGAAAAAACAAACTAAAAATATCTTGTTTGCTTCAGGAATAATTGTAGCTATTGCTTTATTGTTAATATTAATTTACGGAGGACAATCTGGATGGTTCAAAGATATTTTTACAATAGCTCCGCCTGAAACTAATTTAACTCCTACTCCAAATCAACCCACCTTATATTCATGCTCTCAGGTTTGTTCATCTCAGGGATTTTCACAATCTTACAGTTTTGTTAACGCATGTCAGCCTGGAGAATCTAAGGTTGCCTATGGATATCAAGGACAGAATCCTATTTTGACTTGTTGCTGTTTTAATCAACAACCATTAACAAAATATTATTGTTGTCAAGCTATGGGGTTAAAAAGTTGTTATCAAAATGCATGTCCTCCAGCAGGTATTCAATTAGGAGTTTACAATAGTTTACCAGAATGTCAAAATAATTGTAAAGTAAATCCAACTTGCACTGAAACAGATACAGGATTAGATTATAATGTTTTTGGAACATGTGAATCAAGTGTTACTATGACTGGAATTGCGGATGAGTGTTCGAGTATGACTACATTAAAGGAAGCATTTTGTGATTATAACGACTATAAGTGTAAATATACTAATTATAATTGCCCAGCAGGAACAACTTGCAGTGGAGGAAAGTGTGTTCAAACAACAGAATGTGTTGATGGTGATAATTTAATAGACCCATGGGAAGAACAACTACAAACTACTTCATATTGTTATGATAAAACGAGTTTTAATACTGACCACTGTTTTGAAGGAACAGATTCTCTTATTGAATATTATTGTGAACCGACTATGTCTCCTCAATCTGAAAAGAATTGTGGTTCTGTATCATATAATTGTAATGGTATGCTTCCAGGTTCTCACTGTGAAGACGGAGCTTGTGTGTATTAAAATGTCACCGTATAAATTTGATAAATGCGTTAGAAAAGTAAAGTTAAAGATTAGACAGGGCAAGATTAGTAAAACCTATAAATGCGGAAAGCACAGATGCAAAAGTAATCCTTTTGCGATTTGTCGGAGAGCAAGATGAAAAATAAATGTTATACTTTAATCTTTAGAAATAAGATGTTTGGATATAAAAATGAAATGATTTTAAACAAAAACTTTAAATCTAAAAGAGAAGCTCAAAATTGGGCAAAAGAAAATAAACAAGATTTTATTGACCGAACCAGAGTTGTTACTTGCAAATATGCTGATAAACAAAGGAGAAAAGATGAATAAAAAAGGAGCATTAATCTGGGTGAAAATACTTGGTGCAACATCAGGTATGATTGGATTTGTATTATTGGGATTGGGTGGAATTCAGAATATAGTAATCGGCGAAGTTTTGATTGGTGTAGGAGGGGCTTTAATAGCTGTTGGAAGCTGATGTTTGACTTGCTTAAAATCTTGGTTTTGATTGCTTTATTTTGTAGCTTTGCTTATACTCTCTATAAAAAGAAATATGGCACTTCAGCAGGTCTTGGAGTAATGATTCTTGCTTATATTTTGTTACTAAACTATATCAAACCAGTCTAATGAATAAACGAACAAAAAGTATACTTATATTTTTTATAATAATTGTTTTAGCAATAGCTTTGATACTTTTTGCAAGAAACATGATGTTTTTCTCCATAGCTGGGATAGAAATTCCTGCTTCTTTTGATTATTCGCAGGATACGACTTTATTAGGGCATTCGGCAATAGCAAAAAGCACCATAGTTTTTGGGAGCAGTGAAAGATATAGCGGAATGGATAGTCCCAACTGGGCAGGAACTTATCCAAAATCTACAGTCAAATATACCAATGATATTCTTACAAACGGACTAACTTTAAAGCATGAAAATTTTCATGATGTATACAGCAATGAGTTTTCAAGTTTTTACACTTATATTATTACAAAAGACATAAACCTAAATTCAACAAATCTTCAAAGCCTTGAATTTAATCTTAACGAGAATAGTATATGTGCTTTAGACCCAGGAGTATTTTGGGGAAGCGGAGTAGGAGGGAAATCGGTTATAGCATTAGCAGATAAAAGAAATAATAATGATTTGTCAAATGGAATTAATTTAATTGTTTTGTATAAAAATATACCTTGTTCGACTGAAAAATCTGTTAGTGGTGGTGTTTATACTACAAGGCTGACAGATACACAATCTTCATCTGGCAAGATACAAATTAGCAAAGTAGAAGGAAACTTTTTTAATATAACAGATGCTAATGGCATGACAACAATAAAACAAATTCCTGCTGGTGTTTACGAGCTGGTGATATACTCTTCCAATGGTGCTGGTGGTTCTCCTATTGCTGATTCAGTTTCAGAGGATATATCAGTATCAGACCTAATGATTGTTAATGAACAAGAAATTCCTCCAGTAGTTCAGCCAATTCCAGGACAGACATGCGAAGAATTAGGAACATGTCCGCCAGTAATTGCAGAGAAACCAAGCTATACGCTTTGGTGGGTTATTGGAGCAATACTCTTAATAATCATAGCATTAGTAATATACTTGAAGGTGAGAAGATAAAATGACAAAACTAAAATGCTGGAAAAAACAAAAAGTAGGACCGAATAGAATCTTATGGACTAAGGGAAAGTTTAAAGCAGGGGAAGGATATAAAGATTGGATTCATTTGGATGATGAAAGATATTTTAGTTCTTATAGAAATGGTGATGATAATTTCGAAGTAGGTGCAAGAAAAAAGATTAATCCTGAAACAATAAATGGGCATTTTAAGCATTTTAAAAATAAGTCTTCTGCTATCAAGTTAGTTAATAAATATTTGAAGGAGCATGATAAGTGTTAAAATGGTAAAAGAACAAAAATGTTATGTTATAAAGTATTATGACAATATTTTTTCTAATAACAGAACCTCTTGGAAAATGACAAAATCAGAGGCTAATAGGATGAAGAGTAGAATGAAAAAACAGAATAAAATCTCGATTAATAATAGTAAAATAATAAGAGGAAAACCATTTGAATTATATAAAAGAATAAAAACAAGAAAGGTGGAGTGTTAAAATGGATAAAATAGAAAGATTTTATGCACAGAAAAAATGCTGGAAATTGCAGTCTAAAGACAAAAAGGGAAAATGGAAAGATGATTTAGACGGAAGATTAATGAGGCATGGTGAAGCTAATCTTCATGTAAAATCTGCAAAATTGTTAGGTCATCCAATTCCAAAAATAGTAAAAGGGAAGTGTTAAAATGGTATGTAAGGATAATGAATTAAAAAAACTGCAAGAAGCAAGGAATAGACTTGGCGATAGAGCAGACTGGGAATTGAAAAATATGAAAAAGGCTCTTTCTATGTTTCCAATTTTGAACAGTCCAGAAGAAAACAAACGATTAGAAGATGTAAAAACATTGATTAAATTAAGAAATAAATGTGTGAGAAAATAAAATGGTAAAACTAAAATGCTGGAAGAAAGACGAAGCAGGATGGCATCCAAAAAGAGGGGGGGGATGGGTTTATTATTATCCTAAAAATGGATTTAGAGACAGAGAGAATGAAATAGTAATAAGCACATCTTCTACAGGAGGTTCTAATCCAAAAGATAGAGTAAATACAGGATTTGATACAAAATCTCAAGCTCTCAAATTCGCAAATAAATACATGAAGGAGCATGATAAGTGTTAAAATGAAAAAACAAACAACATTAAAGAAAATAGGATATGGCGAAAGATTTAATATAGGCAAGAAATGGAAATGTAATAAAGATAGAGGTTCAAGCAAGGGCGATATGATTTTTTGTGCAAGTAATGATGGTAAACTTTTATCTGTCTTTGAAGATGGAACAATAAGATTTAGCAGAGATGATTGTGATGTTAAAGCCGATGGAAAATCATTAAATAAATTTAAACCATTTAAAGGTAATTGTGGTTATGAATTCAGTTAAAATGAAAAACAGAAAATGCAAAATATATCGAGGGATGATAAAAAAAGATAAATATTCAAAAAGATGGGAAGTGGAAGGAGTAGGAGGAGATTTTTCAACTAAAAAAATAGCTACCCAAGAAGCAAAGAAATTTGTGAAGGAGTGTTGCTAAAATGCGTGGAATAATAAAAAGATGTAAAAAGAAAGGATTTTCTTTAGTATCAACAAGAGTTCGTGGGACAGATAGATATGGTGCAGAAGTTACTTCTATTGGAGAGAATATTCCTAAAAAATATGAAAAAACAAAACAATTTTATGATTTGAAAAAAGCAAATAAATATATTCGAAAACAAAAGTGTTAAAAGGAGGTAAACAAAATGAAAAATAAATGTGAAAGGTTAATAAAAGAATTTGAAACTCACAACGAACTAAAGTTTGAGAGACTGAAAGGTAAAAATACAGAAATAATCTTTCCTTCATTTGGAGCATTAGCATTGCATCCAAGACATTATGCAAAAACTAAACGATTTCAAGAAGTCGTAGACAAGGTCTGGAGATTAAAAGAGGAGATGAAGAAAGAAGGAGTAAACGCTAAGTTTTTAGGTCAGGATAACATGCTTAAATTTGGGATAGTCGGTGGTGGATTTGGTATTGCTTATGACAAGAGGGGTTGCAAAAAATGAAAAAACTATTCGGATTGTTTGATTATAGGATAAAATATATCCTGCATTTGATTTTGATACTTGCAGTTTTATTAATAGGATATCTAATTGAAGTTAAGTTAAATTTCTCAATTATAACCATGCTTGTATCATTCTTGTTGCTGTTCTACTTCTTTGATAATGTTCTTGAATATCTGCTGGAGGTTTAATGGCATTCTTCAAAAAATCAGAATTTAAGTATATTATTTACTCATTCCTGTTTGCTATCGCTTACTTTGTAGTTCTTCTTCCTATACTTCTCAGGGTAGGCATAGAAAAATTAAATCCTATTCTTCAGTTCATAGTATTCAATCTTGGAATCTTCATTTTCCTGCAGATTTTTTGCAAGTCAATAGCTCTTAAAAAAATGCAGAGATTTAGAACAAGTCTTGGATTAACAATCTTGTTTATTGCGTTAGACCTTCTTGTCCCACCTTTTGCAGTTAACTTTTCTGGGCAATTATTAGGAAATGTAGGAGATTCAAGTAACCTGATACTTGTAGGAAGCAGTTCTGATTATACTCTTGGGTATATTTTACATTCAACAGGTCTATCAGGATTTCTTGTTTTCTTTGGAGTTTATGTAATCATACCACTGATTTTAATGTTAATATCATCTCTGTTACTTCCTGACTTTGTGAAAGAACTATAAAGCAAAATATTTAAAGTTAAAAAGCATTAAAATAATATGAAAAAAGCACTTAAAAAATTCTTGTATTATTCAAGTTTGATTCTTTTAATCGCAACTATTGTTGTTGTCACAATCGCAATCTTTGTCAAAGCCACAGGAGTATAAATGGAATACGAATTAGTAAACTGGTTGGCTAATCTTTTAAACTTTTTAATAATTATTTTCTTAATTATAAAGACTATACATTCTCCATGTTTTAATTTATTAGATACTTCAGTTTCATTAGGAGGTTTGGGCGTTTCAATTGTAACTCAACTTGTAGTAATATTAATAAAGAGGTCTAAAGATGAACTATAAATCCCATGTCTTTCTTAGCCTGATATTTGGATTTGCTTTTTTTACATTAATGCATTTTCAATTCGGATGGTATTCTTTAGGATGGAGCAATGTTTTAATCTGTATTTTTCTGATATCTTTTTTTTCAATACTTTCAGACATCGATACACCTTCGAGCAAGATAAGCTATATTTTCATAACAGTCGCTGTAATTGGAATAGTAATTTCTGTATATCCTTTAAGGTATCCTATGCTAATCACTTTTGTCGCACTTTTGGTATTAACCTATATTTTTGGTCATGTATGCTCTCACAGGGGAGTTATTCACTCAATTTTGATAGGATTAGTATTTTCACTGCCTGTCTTGTGGATTCTTAATTTTCAGGCATTCATACTTGCTTTTTTCTCTTACTGGTTGCATCTTCTTTTTGATGGAATTCCTTTTAAATTTATATAGAAATTATTGAGTAACACGAACATCAAACTCTATTTCAGTAGGATTAAGCTGTCCAGCAGTGTCATAAGTCTGGAAGACTATTCTATTAAGAAGCGATGTAGAATTGCTTCCTGCTGTCCAGTATATAGTATAAATTGCATAATAATTGCTGAATCCATCAATTGTTCCATTGTCTCTAATTTCTCCATTACATGATAATGTCCCTGTTTCATCAAGATTCCAGTAAGACCTTGCATCTAATCCAGTATTAACAGATTCGTAGAAAGGATTTCCGTGAATAGAATCATAATCAGAAGAACAGACCCTGATAGCCAGAGTATCTCCTACTTTCATGTTTATCACACCATACTTTTCCAGAGCAGGAGTATAGTCAACATTAGGATATTCAAAATCACTGGGAATATCATTTGAAGAGTCATCTAAGGCAAAATCAACATCATGGAAATATGGTGGGGTGTCTACACTTGCTACTATTGGAGGATTGTAAGGTGGAGGAGAATGAGAGCTTGAGCTGTCTCCGCATCCAAGAATTCCAATTAATCCAAGTGCCAGTC
>Ga0315288_10003610_pt1 | contig 19792 bp, 9 predicted proteins | sample YL17G11_20_MG_FD_203454 | JGI IMG/M metagenome (GOLD analysis project Ga0315288, IMG submission 203454) | Sediment microbial communities from Yellowstone Lake, YNP, Wyoming, USA - YL17G11_20 | ecosystem: Environmental > Aquatic > Freshwater > Lake > Sediment | place: USA: Wyoming | collected... | reverse complement strand
AACAGTCGAATGCCGCTTCGGCATCCCGATCTTTATCGGGACGGTCTAACAGTCTAACAGCCTCTCTTTGTGCCTTTGTAGTAATACCTGAAGCATGTCCCGTCAAATCGCGAGCGTCAAGTACTTTTTGAAAAATTTGCAAAAAAATCCACAGATTTCACAGATTGCGCAGATTATACGTTTTACCGTCAAACAAGATTTTGAACGAATCGCGCGGGAAAACAATCTGTCTCCCGCACATTTTTTCGGCGACCTTGACCCTGCCAGATTTTAGGGTATACTACAGGTATCGATTTCAGGTCGTATCTCGGCGACGAGATGACGGGGCTTTTTGTGGGCTTTTGAGGAGAAGGTGCAATGTCAATCCCTGATTATCAGACCATTATGTTGCCTCTGCTTAAGGTAGCAGGCGACGGACAAGAACGATCCTTCCGTGACACAGTTGATCTCCTTGCCGGCAAGTTCAAACTCACCGAAAAGGAAAAGAGGGAACTGCTTCCTAGCGGCCAGCAGGAGATTTTCTCTAACCGAGTTGGGTGGGCAAGGACTTACATGAAGAAAGCTGGTCTGCTGGAAAGCCCGCGACGCGGGTATCTCAGGATTACGGACCACGGACGGAAAATCCTGCGCAAGTCCCCTGCCCGCGTTGACGTCAACTTCCTGATGCAGTTTAACGAATTCCGCCAGTTCAAGGAGTTGCGTGGTACCAGAGCATCCAATGCAAAGAAGATTGCGGAAGTCACCAAGGGTACGCCCGAAGAAATTCTTGAAGCCACCCATAAACAACTCCAAGACAACCTCGCGCAGGAACTCCTACAGAAGATCAAGGAAGGTTCCCCAAGTATGTTTGAAAGACTGGTAGTGTACCTTCTGGTGAAAATGGGATACGGCGGTTCCCGCCACGATGCCGGCGAGGTGATTGGAAAAACTGGGGACGAGGGAATTGACGGCCTCATTAAAGAAGATCGTCTGGGACTAGATGTCCTCTATATCCAGGCCAAACGTTGGGAGAACACCGTAAGTCGCCCAGAGGTTCAAAAATTCGTCGGCGCACTTGAAGGAAAGCGTGCTCACAAAGGAGTCATGATTACAACTTCATCCTTTTCACCAGACGCGCGTAGTTACGTTGATAACATCGACAGTAAAATCATACTCATAGATGGTGAGAGACTCGCGGAACTTATGATTGAGCACGATCTCGGTGTCAACAAAAAGACGAGTTACGAGATCAAGAAAATTGACGAGGATTATTTTATTGAAGAGTAGCGCGACCACGGGGATTTCCCTCAAGGCAATCTGGACAACCTGCCGTAATGGAATCGACTAACCATCTGTGGCAAAATTTCTTTGCACACTTGGGCGGGATTCCTTTGTTCAATTCATAAATTATAAATTATAAAAAAGATTTGACAAACGTACGCCGCGAAGTATAATTCCTCTCAGTATGTTCGACGTGTGAATCGGTGCTCCCGTTTGCGCGCGCAAAACCATTCCGTAATAACGGCCTTTTGGAGGGGAAGCCATGAAAAAGGCAGTATTTTTTTTCAGCGTTCTTTTGATTCTCGTTTTCATCGCCGGCTGCAAGACCAGTCCGCAGGGCGGAACTGAGCAACCACCAGCGGCCGAGCAGGCACCGCCCGCCGCTGAACCGCTCCAGCCCAGCCTCATACCTTTCGGCCTTACGCTGAAATGGAGGGCGGAGCGAATACCGCTTTCCGAAGAGTGGGCGACCAAGTACGAGTATGGCGAGAAGAAGTATTTCCCCGACTGGGGCATGCTGGTCAAGGAAGTGCTCGTCGGCACCCAGGCCGCAGCGGCGGGCTTCAAACCCGGCGACGTCATCTTCAATGTGAACGGCAGGGCCTTCTCCGACACGAGCAGGTTTGTGCGGCTCATGTGCGGTGCGGAACCCGGCAAGCAGATGGAAGTCCGCGTGGTGCGCACAAATCCTGAGGGGAAAAAGGAGTTTGTGGACCTGGCGATGAAGATCCCGACGGACAACATCAGCAGTTTTACTTTCCCGATTTTGTTCGGCTACAGCAAGAACGATTATCTGAATAAGTGGCATTACGCCTTTTTGACCCTCTGCTATAGCAGATCATCCTTTTCGACTCACACCTGGGGCATATGGCCGCTGTACGTGCCGATCTATCACAGGGAACGAGTGGGCAGCGTTGTCACTCAGCGCGTTCTGTGGTTTATCAAGTGGAGGGTCGGGCCGGAAGAGGACGTCACCTTCTAGTACGATTGAAAAGCCGCAACTGAAAAGGCCCTTATCGCCTGCGTTACGGCGGGAGGGCCTTTTTGTCGATGCCGCATGAAGCAAAAAAGAGAAAAAAGCATTTCGGTCGCGCTTGTCAGCCTCGGCTGCGCGAAGAACCTTGTTGACTCCGAGAAAATGCTCGGCGCGCTCGGCGGGGCCGGCTTCGTCATATCGGCGGAGCCTGACGGCGCGGACGCGGTTGTCATCAACACATGCTCCTTCATCCAGGCCGCCCGCGAGGAATCCCTGCAGGTGATTCAGGAGATGCTGCGCCTCAAGAAGGCGGGAAGGGTGAGGCGCGTCATCATCGCCGGCTGTCTGCCGCAGAGATTTCAGGAACGGCTGCTCAAGGAAATCCCCGGCGTTGACGCGATTGCCGGCGCGTTTCATCAGGAGGAACTCCCGCAACTCATAAGGCAGGTGCTCGGCAAGGAAGGCGCCGCGGCTTCCGCGCGCGGCACGTACATCGCGCCTGCCGCGGTGACGGCGGACACGGCGCGCCTGCGGCTCACGCCGCGGCATTACGCTTACCTGCGCATCTCCGAAGGCTGCGACAACAGGTGCTCTTATTGCGCCATCCCCGACATCCGCGGGCCTTTGCGCAGCAAGCCGTTTGAGGCGGCCGTTGCGGAGGCGCGCGAACTCGTCGCCGACGGCGCAAGGGAGATTATCCTCATCGGACAGGACACGACGCTCTACGGCGCGGACCTCTACGGGAAGCCCCGTCTGCCGGAACTGGCGCGGGCGCTCGCGGGAATCGGCGGCGCGCACTGGCTGCGCGTCCTCTACACGCACCCGGCGCATTATTCAGACGAATTCATCAATCTCTTCGGCGAAATTCCAAAACTCTGCGCGTACATCGACATCCCGGTCCAGCACGCCGCCGACAGGATGCTTGCGGCGATGCGGCGTCGCGTTACGAAGGCGCAACTGGAATCGCTCATCGTGAAACTCCGCGAGAAAATTCCCGGCGTCGCGTTGCGCACTTCGATAATCGTGGGCTTCCCCGGCGAGAGCGCGGCGGATTTCGCGGAACTCGTCGAATTCCTGAAGGTCGTGCGTTTCGACAGGCTGGGCGCGTTTACATACTCGCGCGAGGAAGGCACTCCCGCGGGCGCGATGGCGGAGCAGGTCGCGCCGGAAGCGGCGCGGGAACGGCTCGACGCGCTCATGCGCCTGCAACAGGACATATCGCGCGAAGCCAACGCCCGCTTCGTCGGAAAGGAGATGGAGGTCGTTGCGGAGGGGGTGACGGAAGAAGGGGTGCTCGTGGCGCGGAGTTATCGCGAGGCGCCGGACGTTGACGGCGTGATTTTCGTGGAAAACAGCGACGCGCGGAAACCTCTGTCCCTTGGGATTGGCGAGTTCTTCAGGGCGAGAATCTTCCAGGCCGGGCCGTACGACTGCCGGGCGACGGCGGTCGGAGGGAAGTCAGACGCGGAGAAGCGCCGGCAGGCGCCTTAGCGCGTCGCGGGTCCTCGCGCCGTACCATGCCAGCATCGCGCCGTCCACAATCCGCACGCGGCAATTCTCAAGTCCCCTCTCGCGCAGACCGGCGGCGATCTCCATGCAATCCTTTTTCTGAAATTCGTACGGCTCCGTGGAGAGCAGGACGAGTTGCGGCTTTGCCCGCGCAAGGCCGCCGAGCGTGAGCGCGAAGTATCTTCTGCGCCGCGGCCAGAACGCGTTTAGCCCGCCGCACACCGTTATTAATCGGCTGATATATGTGTCGCCGCCGCACGCCATGTATGGATTTTTCCAGATGAGATACGCGACGCGCGTTGCGGGAAAGGGCGGAGCCTTCAGGCGCTTGAGGCGGAGCGACTCGGTCTCGCGGATTATCTTGAACGACTTTGTGGAGTACGGCCACATGACGAAGATGTCGCGCATCATCGCAATCGCATCTTCGACGCCGCGCACGCGGCAGACGTGGACGCGGACGCCGTGGCGCCTGAGAGCGGCGACGTCCTGCTTGCGGTTTTCCTCGTCGCTTGCGAAGACGATGTCGGGCTTGAGGGAGAGGATTTTTTTGATTGAAGGGTTCATCGGTCCGCCGACGCGCGCCCTGGCGCGAAGCGGGCGCGCGGGGGAGACGCAGTAGTCGGTGATGCCGACGATATTGCGCGCCAGCCCGAACTCGCAGAGCGTTTCGGTTATGCTCGGCACGAGCGAGACGATCCGGCGCGGCGCGCGGGCTTCCCGCGGCTCAAGGCCCCGCCGGATTGCCGCCCTGGCTCTGGACTTGCGGGGCAGGGTGTGCAATGTATTCTCCCTCGAACGGACTGTTGCTGTAAACACGAACATAAGTGCCCCACCCCTTGGGATAATATTCGTAACCGAAGTGCGCGAAATATTTGCGGAAGAACTCATCATATCGGTTAACATCGGGCGTGGGTGTGTCGCCGCGAATCACAACCCATACCTTGCGGTTCGGGTCCGCGGCGAGCGTTTTTACCGCCTGCGCGAATTCCTCGCACGTTGTGAACTCGGTTTTCAGTTTGCGCAAATCGGCTGCGGCCTGTTCGGGACCGATATTCGCGGCCGCCTCGGGGCCGCATGGCACGCCGCGCAGCACCGGCGCGCCGCCGCGGTAATAATACTTGACGCCGAGGTCAATATACCCCGGCAGGCAGATTACGGCGTCGTTCGCGTCCGCCTTCTCCTCCAGGTATCTTGCGACGGAGCGGAAATCCTCCTTGCCGTATTGCGGCGAGAAGTAAAGTGTCGCAAGCGAAAGGGCCATAAGCGGGACCATGCACGCGATCACGACGACGCGGAAGCGCCGCGCGCGGCTGTTCACAAGGAACAGCGAGACGAGGATGAGGAAACAGGGCAGGATGAACTGGATGTATCTCGGATACAGCAGCGGCACCAGGAAGAAGAACGCGGCCAGAAAGATCACCGGGAAGACGAAGCCGACGGCAAAATACGCGGCCTTGCCCCGCTGCCGCAGGGCCATCGAAAGCCCGATGATAAACGGGACGATGAATCCTACAATAAACATTATCTCCCTGACGACATAAGCGGCGATTATCCACGCGGCTCTTTCCGCGGACGGCGCGTTCGCCGCGTGGGAATAGAACGCCTTCACGAGGGCCCAATCCTCCAGCGCCTCGCCGGTGAATCGCGTGCCGGAACCGAACCATCTGAAGTCGTACAGCGGCAGGCCCGGCCCGAAGTGGTGAAACATGTGGTACACCTGCCAGTACGGATGTTCAATCCAGAAACGGTCCTGTTTCCCCATCGCGTGGAAGAAGTTCGGCAGCCACGGCAGGAAAAGCAGCCCGGCGAGGATGTACGAGGCGACGAGGCCTTTGGAAACGCCCCTCGATTTCCCGGCGAAGATCAGGCACCAGATTATTTGCCCGAGAACGACCAGGAAGAAGAGGTAATACGTGTACATCCCCGCCGCCACGAGAAGGGCGTACATGAAGAAGGAACCGGCGCGCCTGCGCTCGACCGCCTTGAGGAAATAGTACGTGGCGAGAATCGCCGCGAGAACGAGCAGCGGGTACTGGCGCGCCTCCTGCGAATACTCGATGCCGAAAGGGCTGAAGGCGAGGAGCAGCGCCGCCGTGAAGCCGGCCTTTCCGCCGAATGTCTGCTTGCCCAGCAGGTAGATCGCCGGCACGCACAGCGTGCCGAACAGCGCGGAGGGGAACCGCAGCGAAAATTCCGAATTGCCGAAGAGATACGTCCAGAAATGCAGGATGGTGCGGTTCAGCGGCGGGACGTTGGGATCGGCGATCCAGCAGTATTTGAGGGCGTAACCGGCGAACTGCGCCTCGCTCGCCTCGTCCAGCCAGAGGCTTGCGCGCGAAAGCGTCGCCACGCGAAGGCCGAAGGCGACCAGCGTTATCGCGCCCAGGATGAGGAGGGTGCGGGACGCCGGACTTCGCGGGCCTTCCGACGCGCGGGGCGGGTCTTTGGGGGCGTTCACGTCTCGCATTCGTCGTCCCTCGCGGGAAAGCCCAGTTCCCGCATCTTGTGCTGAAGGCTCTGGCGGTGCATGCCGAGCGCGCGCGCGGTGCGCGAGATGTTGCCGCCGTTTTCCTGCAGTTTCTCCCTGATGAAGCGCCGCTCGAAGTCCTCCATCGCCGCTTTCTTGATGTCCTGGTACGTCGCGCCGGCGGCAGTCGCGGCGGTTGCGCCGCCGTGGGCCGCCTCGAACTCGCGCCTTAAGTCGGCCTCTTCGATGCTGTCGCCGGGGCAAAGGAGCACGACCTTCTCAAGGAGGTTTTCAAGTTGGCGGACGTTGCCCGGCCACGGGTGGGACACCAGCGCGCGGATCGCCGCCGGAGGGAGAGAGGGCGCGGCGCGGCGGTGGCGTTCGGCGAAGATGTTGACGAAGTGCTGCGCCAGCAGCGGGATGTCCTGTGTCCTCTCGCGGAGCGGCGGGATGGTTACGTCCACGACCTTGAGGCGGTAGAAGAGGTCTTCCCTGAAATTTCCTTTTGCGATTTCGGAGGCGAGGTCCTTGTTCGAGGCGCTTATTACGCGAACGTCAACGGTGACGGTTTTGTTGCCGCCGAGTTTCGGGAACTGCTTTTCCTCCAGCACGCGCAGGATTTTGGCCTGGGTGTTGGGTGACATGTCGCCTATCTCGTCGAAGAAGATGGTGCCGCCGTCGGCGGCGAAGAACTTGCCGTCGCGCGAGGCGACCGCGCCGGTGAAGGCGCCCTTCTCGTAGCCGAAGAGTTCGCTCTCAATGAGATTTTCCGGCAGGGCCGCGCTGTTGACGCAGACGAATGGGCCGTTTTTCCTGAGGCTTCGGCGGTGGATCTCCCGCGCGACGAGTTCCTTGCCGGTGCCGCTTTCGCCCTGGATGAGCACGGCGACGTCCGCGGCGGCGATGCGCTCTATGGTCTGGAAGACGCGCTTCATCGCCTCGCTTTCGGCGATGAGCGTGCCGAAGCGGGTCATGTTCGCAAGGCGGCGCTGGAGGAGGAGGTTTTCGCGGCGGAGGTGGATTTTTTCCAGCGCGTTTTTGATGGTCAGGCGCAGTTCATCCACCTCGAACGGTTTTGTCATGTAGTCGTACGCGCCCTTTTTCATCGCTTCCACGGCGATGCGCTCGCTGCCGTGGGCGGTGAGCATGATTACGAGGGGCGGGTTTTCGAGCGCCATGATTTTTTCGAGCGTTTCCATGCCGTCCATCACGGGCATGTTGATGTCGAGGAGCACCATGTCGGGTGATTCGGCGGAGATAGCGGCGAGGGCGGCTTTGCCCTCCGCGGCCTCGCACACCACGTAGCCGACGTGCTCCAGCGCCTTGCGCAGGCCGTATCTGGCGGAGGCTTCATCGTCGGCCACGAGTATTTTCGCCGGCTGATAGGTTTCTTCCATCGATTACTTTCTTGCCGCGTTGCTTTCCGCCGGGCGCTTTTCCGCCCCGCGCGGCGCGACCGCGAGAAACGGCAGTTTGATGACAAAGCGCGCGCCGCCGTCGTTGTGCACGCTGATGGTTCCGCCGAGGTCCGCCACCTTCTGGCTGACTATCGCCAGGCCCAAGCCGGTGCCCACCGATTTCGTGGTGAAGAACGGCTCGAAGATGCGTTCCATCTTGTCCGGTTCGATTCCCGGGCCGGTGTCGGCCACGACGATTTGCAGGCGGCGGCTTTCGTCCTTGCCGTCGTCGCGGGCGCTCTCGGCGGCGACCGCGGCGGCGACGGTAACGCGGCCCTTGCCGTCTATCGCCTGGATGCCGTTGAGTATCAGGTTGAACAGAATTTCCTTGAGCGCCTCAACGTTCAAACGCATCGGGGGGATTTCGGGGTCTATGTTGATGTCGATTTCCACCTGTTTGCGCGTGGCTTCGTGGCGCAGGACCGTTGCAACGCTGTCCACGATGTCGTTGAGGTTTATGGGCACTTCGGGCGTTCTGCTGGGGCGGGCGAATTCCAGCAGGCGGTTTACGACGTTGTTGAGCCTGTCTATTTCCGAGCGAATCATGGAAAGGTCTTTCTGGAGGGGGCTGTCCTTGGGGAGGTCTTCCTGGGCGACCTGCACGATGGTCTTGATTGCGCTGAGCGGGTTTTTCACCTCGTGCGCGACGCTTGCCGAGAGGCGGCCCAGGCTGAGGAGTTTTTCGCCCTCGAGCATTTTCTGGCGGAGGTTGACCTTGTCGTCAACAAGCATCATGTTTTCGACGCTGGTGGAGAGTTGGCTGGCCAGTATGCCGAGCACTTCGATTTCCCCGGGGGCGAAGTTGCCGGTGGCGCTTTTGCCCACGCCGAGCAGGCCGATTATATCGCCTCCGCGCGCGAGCGGGAAGACGAGTTGGCAGCGCAGCGCGCGCATTTCCTCGATGAGTTGCGGGTTGCGCGCGGCGAGAAGGTTGATGAATTTCCGCCTGCCCCCGGCGAGGAAAGACAGGATTGTGCCGGTGGAGACGCGGTCGGTGCGCAGGAGGTTGGATGCGTGTATTTCCGGCGCGCCCTGGGCGGCGGAGGTGCGCTTGTAAACCACCAGCACCACGCGCGAGACGCTGAAGGCCTGTCCGACGCCCGCGGCGACGAAGTCGAACATCTGTGAGAGGGTGAAAATCGAGGGGGCGTTCAGTTGTTCGCTGATTTCGGCGAGGCGTTTCCTGTGCTGATCTTCCTTGCGGGAGATGAATCTTGCGAGTATGCGTCGTGCGAGCCTGTGGGCGGGCTGGAGGAGGGCCACGATAAGCGCCACGACGGTTACCTCGATAAGGATAAGGTTTACCTTAAGGACTTTTTCAATCCATGTGGCCGCGAGGTTGAAGCCCTGGAGGCAGATGACGGCCGACAGGAGGGCAAGGCCGACGTAAAGTGGTTTTTTCCACAAGTTCAGCGACATGTAGTTGTAGCGATAGGCGTAGGCGGCCAGGATCATGCCCGGGCCGACTGCGGCAAGGAGCGAGAACACCTTAAGCGCCCTAATGGTGGAGGTGTCCACATAGGTGCCGGGCAGGGCGAAGGCCAGCACGGTGCACGCGGCAAGGATTATGACCATCGCCGTATTCATAAGCCAAAAAGCCCTGTAAAACGTTCTATAGTATAGTTTATCCTCACGAAGGCGGCGGCGCGTGATTATGATGCGCGTGAAAAGCGTGCAGGCAAGGCTCGCTATAAGGAGATAGCATAGGTAAGGTATGAGGTAACGAAGGTCTTGGGCGACGAAGTTGGTTTCACTGCTGGGGATTTGTAATATTTTTTCGCTGCCGGCGAGCACGGTGATACGGCGCGTGAGCATCCAGGCGCTGTCGCTGTGGAACAGGAAGATTATCGACGGCAGAAAGAAGGTAAGCGGCAGGTAAAAAAGCACAAGCACCACGGAGCCGAGCATGGTGAGCACGGAGCCGCGGATTTGCGGGGAGGTGTCGGGGTCGCTTTCGATTATGTGAGTTCCGGCGGCCTTTACCGGCAGTTGTGACGTGATGGCGTGCACCAGCAGCGGCGGGGTGACGAGCATGCCCAGCCCCGAGATGAGGTCGAACACCTTGAAATACGGCCATCGCGCGACCTCGCCCGGATCGCGCGCGCTGAAAAGGAGTTCGCAGAAGAAGGTGAGAGTGTTGCCTAGCAGCCACATGGACAGGGCGACGAAAAGGCACATCAACGCCCTCTCGCCGCTCATCCTCATCCGTCTTCGGAAGAGGGCTGAAAGGAGCGACAGGTATAGCATGAGCCCTAGCGTAAAGCCGAGCAGGCCGAAGAGTCTGTATGCCGTCATATGGTCACCCGTAGGGTCATTATAAGGCGGCGGCGGGAATTGTCAATTCGGGGGGCGCAGAGAATTCGTTGCAGTAGGTTTCTTTGCGCATGAAGCGGCAGGAGATTCGTCAGGTTGGACGCAAGTTATGATGTTGATTTGACGATGGAAAGCGCGGGGAAAGATAATTTGCCGATGCAGGGAAGGGTCGCAGGGTTTACTCTGCTGATCAGGGGGGCATTGTATATTTATGCAAGGTGCACAACGCTGTGCGCCTGATTGTTTGGATGCGCATGTTGCGCGGTTTGACTTGTGGAATCGCGGCTGATAGAATGGCGAAGCATGGAGAGGGGTCTTGACTCCGACATTCCTCTATTTTTCGTTTAATAACGATGAAAGGTCGGGGTAAGGCGCTTCTCCTGTTTTGTCCGGGCATTTAGTCGGAAACGGTGTAAGGCAACGCCGGGATTTCCGAAGATAGTACTTTAACTTTGTGTCGTGGCGCAATGAATCCTGCAACCAGCACATCAATAACATACACTGACAAGAACAGGCTAAGCCCTTGCAAGATCGCGGAGATTGCCGTCGTAGGCGTGCTCCTTGCGGCGATATATGCCTTTTTCGGGACGTTTAGGCACCTGTGGATGGACTGGAACAGCCCGTCGATAGACCGCGGGTACAACATGGCCATACCGGCCTTTTCGATCATCTTTGTGTGGCTGAAATGGCGAAGACTCAAGACGGTTCCGATAAGGGCGACGTTGTGGGGGCTGCCGATGGTTCTGTTCGGGATTGCGACGCGCATGCTGGGGGAGCCGGGGTCGGTGAACTTCGTGAAGTACACGTCGCTGATATTCCTGCTTGGCGGGGTGGTGTGGATGATATTCGGCAGCAGGATGTTCAAGGAGCTGCTGTTCCCGGTCGCCTTCCTGATTTTCATGATGCCGGTGCCCGATTTCATATATCAGCGGATGAGCGTGCCGATGATGGACTTCGCAGCGAAGGCGGGCTTCGCCGTGACGAAACTTATCGGGGTTGATGCGACGCTGAGCGGGCGAAAAATAACCATAATGGCCGCAGGGGCGCTGAAGGAAGACATGCCGCTGAGCGTGGCGGAGGCGTGCAGCGGGATGAAGAGCCTGCTTACGCTTGGCGCGGTTGCGGTGGCGTTCGCCTATGTTACGCGGCGGGACCTCCTTACGCGGATAATCATATCGCTCTCCTCCATACCGATAGCCATTATCATAAACATGCTGCGCGTGGCGGGGGTGGGCGTTCTTGCGGTGAGGCTCGGCCCTGAGGCCGCCGGCGGCACAATACACTGGACACAAGGGGCCGTGGGTTACGTACTTGAGATAGTGATCCTTTTCGGGGCGGGGACTTTGATTTCATGGATATTCGGCAAGCCGACGGTGGAATGGGGCCGCGCGGATGCGTCGGTCAATGCCGGCGGAAACTTGTTTCCTTACAGCACGAGGATTAGCGCACCGGCCATTATATGTATGGTGCTGCTGGCGCTTTCGTGCCCGGCGCTGTATGTGTACCATGACAAGGTGAAGTATCTTTCCGCGGGCTTGAAGCCCCGGATACCGCTGTCCGACTTCACGAACGCGCAGAGGGACCATTACCAGTACAGGCTGGTGGCGTCTTATTTCCACTTGCTTGGCTCCGACCAAGTCATCAAACTGGATACTGAGCTTTCCGCCGGCGACACGCAATACGTGGGATTCGATGAGGAGATCAAGAACGACGTGCTGAAGGTGGCGGAGGTGGACGAGCACATCAACATCGGCTATTACGAGTGCCCCAGGGACGTCAACCCTCAGGACGTGGAGATGAGGGGCGACTATGTGCTCGGTTACGTCGCTTTCCATAAAAGCGCCTCTGACGGGATAAACAGGGGCGCCATACATTATCCGGACCAGTGCTATCCGGGCGGCGGCTTCATATCTGCCGCTACGGGGGTGGTCACGGTGCAGACGCCCGGATACTGCGACGGCGAGACGGAAATGGCGCGCTCGATTTTTTACGACGAGCAGGGAAACTGGATTCTCGTGTATTATCACATGAACAACAACGGCCGGGCCGTGGTGGACAGGAGTGCGGGGAAGATAGATAATTTCTTCAAGCTGCTTTTGGGAAAGCGTACGGGATTTTTGGCGCAGGTGCAGTTTTACACCGTCATAGGCCATGGCGAGGCGAGGCCCGACGGCATATCGGAAGAGAAGATAAAGCGCGCCGAAGAGCGCCTGAACAGGTTTTGCCCGGTGTTTCTGGTGAAACTGAGCAGGTACCTGCCTAATCCGGTGAAATAAGCGGCGAAGGCCGTAATGATAGAACCATTGATTCTTTAGTAATCAGGAGCGTCTGATAATGAAAACGGGCACAGGAATCATACTCAGGCTTGTGATCGTGTTAGTCATCGCGGCGGTGTTTGTTGGAGTTGTGGTGGTGGTCGTGAAGGGCCTGAACCCCAACGAGTTCAAACTCACCGCAACGGGGGTTACCTTTCTCGACAATGCCGAGAAGGAGTTTAAAAACGGCGATGATTCGAAGGCATGGGAGGACCTCAACAAGGCCAAGGAATACTTCAAGAAGGCCGTAAAGGCCAACGCCAAGTACTACAGGGCGCACTATGAACTTGGCCGGGCCTACCTGTTGGAGGCCGAAAAAAGCACTGGCCAGCCCGATAAAGCGCATGATGCCCTGTCAGAGGCTGACAAGTCGTACAGGACCGTTGTTTTCGATCTGGGGGCAAGATGGCACACCGATTCGGTGCTTGATCTGTGCAAGATATACGACCAGTATCGGCGCAGTCCCGAGAGCGTGCGCGTCGTCGCCGAAATAGGCCTTAAGGGTCTGGAGGATCGCCCGCTCAAGGAAAGCGACCCGGACTATCTGAAGTTGCTGGGCATGCGTTTGCAGCTGCACCACTACCTTGGGAAAAGCACAAGGCAGGTGGCGCAGGGTCGCCTGTTTAGCCTGATGTATGAAGTGGGAGAGACGATGGCCGATCAGGACAAGAAACTCGCCTACGCCGAAACCGCACTGGATTTCAAGAAGGCCGAAGATGAATATTTGGAACTGAAGAAGGCGGCAGAGGAGAAGATGAAACTGCCCGAGGATGTCACCCCCGCGCAGGTTTACAGCAACCTGGGAGAGATAGAACTGCACCTGCTGGATTGCTACTGGCGCATATATGAGGGGAAGGGAGTTGAGTTCACCGGTGATCCGGACATCGTCGCCAAGAGAAAGGACGTGTACACATCCCTCGGCATTCTCATAGACCCCGAGAACAAGACCTTCAGGGATAAGGCCGAAATCCGCAAGGAAATCGGCGAGAAGACCACAAGTACCAGCATTCAGAATGTTGTCGATGACAAGACGATCAACTACTTCGACCTTGCCCGCAAAGCCGCGGAAGACGACGTGAAGAATGCCGCCTCGGACAGTGATGCGGAGAAGGCGAAGACCGACCTGGAAAATACCCTGCTGAACATCGGCAGGGCCATTTGCCTTTACGGTATTGTCCCCCCCGACCTGCCCCCATCAGTTCCTCGGCCCGGCGAGAATTTCCTTGATGAGATCCTAAAGAATCAGTCCGTCAACAAGACCGACGGATTCTACATACAGTACGCCGACATTCTGGCGAACATCGGCAAGCGACAGAAGGCCCAGGACATCTTGCAGAAAGGGATTACTGCATTGAACTCGCCGGGTCTCCGCCTGGCGCTGGGCCGTCTCTTCGCTTCGCAGAACAGGTTTTTGGATGCCAAAACCCAGTTTGAGGCGGCGCTGGCGGCTGACAACGAGAGCCAGGACGCCCGCTATTACATGGCTGACCTGCTGATTACAATGGCCGAGAGGGGCAACAAGAACTATCTGAAGGACGCAACAGCCCACGTGGATTGGCTGACCGCCAAGTACCCCGACAACGTGGAGTATATGGTGCTCAAGGGCAGGCTGCACATGCAGACACCGGCCGAGTACGGCGAGGCCCAGAAGGTTTTTCAACAGATATATGACATGAGCGGCCCCACCCACTTCGAGGGTGCTTACATGCTGGGCATTTTCTACAATCTGCAGGGCGACAAAAAACGCGCCGAGGATTACCTCATGGAGGCTAAGACTGCCATGGGACCCAACGCCAGTTGGGGAGTGTATCTGAACCTGGCAATCGTCTTTCTCGACAGGGATAACCAGAAAGCCCTCGATCTTTGCAACGAGTATATAAAGTATGCCGCTAATCAGCACAGGTTGGTTGAGACGCCCATGCTCGCCATGAAGGCCCGGTGCGAGGCCGCTCTCGGCCTTAAGGACGAAGCGAGGAAGACCTATGACGAGCTTATAGGGCGCGGCGAGATAACGGCCGCGCTGGACAAAGGCTACATGCTGCTGGCCGGCTTTACCACCCCCTACGACATCAACATGGCCGAGTATGAGTTCAACCGCGTCATCGAGGCGGAAAAGGACCGGCCCTTCCTGCAGAAAACACCCGGGGCATATTACGGCCTCGTCCAGTGCAAACTTAGAGGAAACGGGGACGGCATACAAGGGGCGCTTAACGTCCTTGAGAGGGACATGGCGCCTATGGTGGCCGCATTGAAGTCGAGCATGGCCAGCGGCACCCCCGATGAGCAACTGGACGCAAAGAACAAGTACATAAGATACCTGACAGAGAAGTTCAATGTTTACAAAAGGGTCACTCCGCCGGATACCCAGACACTGGTCAGCATCGCCAACGAGATGCAGGCTGTGGCGCCCAACGACCCCGCCACGATTAATGCTCAACTGGGCGCAATAACCGTCGACCTTGACCCGGACAAGGTAAAAGCGGCGGGAGAGGAAGTAAAGAAAAAAATCGCCGGCGCCGCCACCGACGAGGAGAAACAGAGCATACGGCGCGAGTACGCGCAGATGCTTTTCGCCGCGGATCTTTACGACGAGGCGCAGGACTGGTTTCGGCAGGTTCTTGAGAAGGATCCCAACGACTTCGTCGCGAACCACAACCTCGCGTTGATATGCATCAGCAAACGCGAATTTGACGAGGCGAAGAAATGCGTTCAGACGCTGGAGCAGGCGTCCCCCGGCAATCAGCAGGTCCTGGTTCTCCGCTTGCAACTGGACTCGTCAAGCGCGCCGGACATTGCCGGAAAGATAGCCGTTCTGAAATCCGCGGTGGAGCAGCATTCCGACATGGCGCAACTTCACTTCATGCTGGCACAGGCTTACGAAGAAGCCTCCAAGACCGCAGGCCGTCAGGGTGACCCTGCCGGGAATCTCCAGCGGGCCATCGACGAGTATCTTGCGGCCTTCAAAATGAGCGGAAGCAACGCCGTAACGCTGGGGGCGAATCTGGCTCTCGCACGCCTCAACCTCGCCAGGATGAAGCTCAGCATGAATGACCTTAACGCGGCTAAGGCGAATTACGAGGAATGCCGCAAAATCGTTGAACTTTTGAACCAGACCTTCCCCGCCAACAGCGACTACATGAGGTGGTTGGCCGAATGCAAGAGCGCCCTGGCGAAAAACGTCGAGGAGATGGATAAGGCGATACAGTTGTATGAGGACGCAAAGGATGCCAAGCTCAAAGAACTCGCCGAAGCGGAAAGCAAAAAAGACACCGAGCGGGTCAAGCGACTCAAAACCGACGTGTATTACATCTTTAACGACCTCGTTGGACTGCTGAGCAGGACCGGCAATACCACCCTGGCGAGGGCATACAACGATAAAATGAAGGAGTACGCATCTGAGACCCGCGAGAAACTTGCCGCTTTGGTGGCCAGCGCGAGAATCCTGGAAGACGAAAAGAAGTATGACGAGGCGGTAAAAGTCTATCAGGACGCCTTGGACAACCCGGACATCACCCAGGACAAGGATGCGCATATTGAATTGTTCAGGCAATTGGCCCAGTATTACAGCCGCAGGCGGGATGCCGCGGAGTCAAACGATGAAAAGAACGCGCTTGCCGACCGCCAGATGAAGGCGCTGGGAGAAGGGCTGGCGCTTTACCCGGATTCCCCGGTGCTCACGATGTCCAAGGTCGAATTGCTTTGGAGAAAGGGCGAGCAAACCGCCGCTGAGAATCTTCTTGAGCAGGCTCTGAAAGACGACGAGAAAAAAGAAGAGAAGGACAGGAATCCCAATCTCTATATAGCGGTGGCCCTGTTCCGCGAAGCCCAGGCGCAAACGCCGGAAGATCTTTACGGCGCGGAGGAGTATATGCGCAAGGCCCTGGAACTGGCAGTCGGTCAGGAGCAGATGAATGCGAACCTGCTGAATCTGTATCTCCGCCACCTTGATATTTTTAAGGACAAGGCCAACGCTTTTGTTGCCGGTCTCTTGGAGAAAGCGCCTGACAATGCGCTCTACATCACCTTCAAGGCGCAACTGCTGGCGGCGACCGGCGATCCGGACGGAGCGATTGAGCAGTACAAGCAGGCAATCGAGAAAGAGCCGACGGCTGAGAACGCCTATATCGGGTGGAGGGACGCGATCCTCCAAAAATCGCCGGCTGCCACCCAAGACGCCATTGAAATCCTGCAGAAGGGGCTGGCAAGCAACCCAATGAGCAGCAACATAAAAACCGCTCTTGGACTGCTCTACATGAATACGGATCCCTCTTCTGCGAAGAAACTTTTCCAGGCAGTGCTTGACGTCAACAACAGGGATCGGCTTGCCGTCCAAGGCATGGCGTACGTCGCAGCGATGAACCTGGCGAGTCCCGAAGGCGTCATTTCTTACACTGCCGCGCTTGACGAGGCCAAAAAGGCCATAAGCGAAGACCTTTACAAGTTCTATCCCGACAGTTTTGTGGCACAACGGCTCATGGGCATCCTTTCTCTGCACGAGGGAGACGCTTCCCGGGCGGTAGATTACTTTAAGGAGGCCATTTCTTTAGGACAGGACACCCTCAGTCTCGCTGCGCTCTCGCATCTTGCGCTTGAGAGGCAAACAGTGAAGGTGGATTACGCCGGACTGAAGGCCTGGGCCATGAGCCTGGGCGGCTGGAGAGATAACGCCGACCTGGAGGTCTTCATAGGCCGATGCAGCATGAAGGCCCACGAAGATGGAGCGGACGCTAATTTCAAGGCCGCCGCCGCTCTGGCCGACAAGTGGGCCAACCCCCATGTGTTCATGGATATTTACTACCTTGACAGGGCGAGGGTGGCTTCCGCCGATGAGGCGTTTGAAGGGTGCGTGAAGCGCCTCACAAAAGACGCAGGTGAGGCGAAATCTTACGCACTGGCCTACGTTGAGGCCGGTTATCCGGATCGCGCCGTCCAACTCCTCGAACGCGCAGCGGGGACCGCCGCGGACGACACCACCCGTTGGCAACTTGACGCCTTGCGCGCGTACATTTATCTCTTTGAGATGAACGACCCCGAAAAAGCCAAGGGGATAGCGCAGCAGGCGGCGAGCGCCGCCGGAGACGCAAGCCCGGCCGAGGCCCTCTGCGTCATCGGCAAGACCCTTTGCGACGCCGGTGATTTAGACAACGGCATTGCGAAAATAAAGGACGCCATCAAGGCCGACCCGGCCGATCCGCGCTGTCGGGCCGTGCTGGCGGAGGTTTATTACAACAGGTATCAGGCCACAAAGGACAGCGTCAGGAGAGACGAAGCCCGCGGCGCAATCCAAGACGCCGTCAGGATGGATCCGTACGGGTTCATGATGGTAAGGCTCTACCTCTGGCTGGGCGACGCCTATTTCGATCAGGGCAAGAAAGAGGAAGCAGCCGGCGCCTACAAGAAGTTCTTCGAACTGGGCGGGAAAGCGCCAGAGGGACGCGAGAAAGAACTTGCCGACCGAAGTAAATAGTGACATCGCGGCGGGAACGGGGTGAACCCCGCGGGTTGCCCCGGCACAAGAAGCGCATCAGCAAGGGGGACGCTTGCGTCCCCCTTGTGTTTTATAGTACGATAGGCAGTTGGGAATTTCGTTGACTGATCCGCCGCCCCGAAAGAGTTCAGGAAAATAATGAACATGCTCGAGAACGCAACACCGGCCCAGACCGAGGCGATTGAACACCAGGACGGCCCGCTCATGATACTTGCCGGGGCGGGTTCGGGGAAAACCCTTGCCATCACCGCGCGCATCGCGCGGCTTATCGCGCAGGGCGTGAGGCCCTACAACATCCTCGCCATTACCTTCACTAATAAAGCCGCTGACGAGATGAAGGAGCGCGTGGAAGCGCTTGTCGGAAAGACCGACGCGTGGATTGCCACCTTCCACTCCATGTGCGCCCGCATCCTGCGCGCCCATGCGGACAGGGTCGGCTTCACGAACGACTTCACGATTTACGACGCCGACGACTCGCGTGCCTGCGTAAAGTCGGTTATGGAGGAGATGAACCTGAGCCTTTCGACCCTCAGCCCGCGCGGTTGCTCGGAAATCATCAGCACCGCAAAGCGCAAGATGATCCCGCCGGAGCAGTTCGCCGCGAGCGCTTACGGCCCCATTGAAAAGGCCGCCGCGAAGATATACGCGAAATACGAAACCCTGCTGCATTCCACGAACTGCATGGACTTCGACGACCTGCTCCTGATGGCCTACAAACTGTTGAGGGAGCACCCGGACATACTGCGGAAATACGCCGACCGCTTCAAATACATATCCGTGGACGAATTCCAGGACACGAACACGCTTCAGTACATGCTTGCGCGGCTGCTCGCCTGCAAGCACAAGAACATTTGCGTCGTCGGCGACCCGGACCAGACAATCTACACCTGGCGCGGCGCGACGCTGAAAAACGTTTTCGATTTCGAGCGCGATTTTCCCGGCGCGAAGGTTGTCCTGCTGGAACAGAACTTCCGCTCGACAAAAAAAATCCTCCTCGCCGCCTCCGAACTCATCAGCCACAACGAGGAGAGAAAAGAGAAAAGGCTTGTCACGGACAATCCCGAAGGGGATGATATAATTTTGCTGGAGACCGGGGACGAACTTGAGGAAGCGGCCAATATCGTGCAACTTGTCGGGGAATTTCGCGAAGCGGGCTTCGCGCTGCACGACATGGCGGTATTGTATCGTGTCAACGCGCAGTCGCGCCCGATTGAAGAGGCGCTGTTGGAGGAGGAGGTTCCCTACATTCTCGTGGGGGCGGTTGAATTTTACCGGCGCAAGGAAATCAAGGACATCCTCGCCTATTTGAGGCTTGTGGTTAACCCCGCCGACGCCGTGAGTTTCGCGCGCGTCGTCAATATTCCGCCACGGGGCATCGGCGCCGTGGCGATTGGAAAGATCGCCGACGTGGCGGGGCGGGAAGGCATCTCGATGATGGACGTGGCGGCGGGCAAGTCAAAGTCCCCGGCTTTCCCTCCCAGGCAGGCGCAGGCGCTAAAGGAGTTTGCGGACGTTATCGGGAAAATCCGCGCCGTTCAGGGCAAACCCGTCGCGGAAACGGTGATGGAGGCGGTCCGCCTGTCCGGTTACCAGCAGAACCTTGAGGGGAACAAGGATGAGAGGACGGAAGACCGCGTCGAAAACATTGACCAGTTGATAAACGCCGCCGCCGAACAAGACCGCCGCGAGCCGCAGGGCGGCCTTCAGGGCTTCCTCGAGTACGTGGCTTTGGTTTCCGACACCGATCAGTGGAACGAGAAGGCGGACAAGGTGACGCTCATGACTTTGCATTCCTCGAAGGGGCTGGAATTTCCGGTGGTCATAGTGTCCGGCCTTGAAGAGGGCCTGTTGCCGCACATATTGACGATGGAGAGTCCGGACGAAGTCGAGGAGGAACGCCGCCTCTGTTTCGTGGGCATGACGAGGGCGAAGAAGAGGCTTGCCATGACGTACGCCGACCGCCGCGCCACCGCGGGGAGATACCAGGGCCGCCTGCCCTCGCGCTTT
>Ga0315288_10003609_pt1 | contig 19796 bp, 23 predicted proteins | sample YL17G11_20_MG_FD_203454 | JGI IMG/M metagenome (GOLD analysis project Ga0315288, IMG submission 203454) | Sediment microbial communities from Yellowstone Lake, YNP, Wyoming, USA - YL17G11_20 | ecosystem: Environmental > Aquatic > Freshwater > Lake > Sediment | place: USA: Wyoming | collected... | reverse complement strand
TTTGCATCAACTCTTGCCAATTTTTCTGCTGGTCTAATGCCTCTTCTAACATCATTCTTCTCCTTCTAATTTTGGCTCAAGTGGCAGCCATTTCTCGCCATCATGATATTCAACAATGAATTGCTGCGGCGGGGCATTAATGATGAAGTTAATACTCCGAAATGGCTCTTTCCATACAGGGATAAAATCATCTTCATTATATAAATAATATATACCATCTATTAACATTCTATACCTCCCTATAGCTCCAAGGCAACTCCGCCATCGAAATCCATCAGACTCGCCTCTAGTATTATACTGCTTTTCTTGGGTTGTAGGGGGTTACAATGCTTACAAATATTTTCCTTGCGGCATTGAGCACACAAAATCTGCAGCCTCCCACATTGATTACAGGCCACAGAAACATTGATCCCGTAATCATAATAACCAATGCGACCATTACTACAGCCATCACAACGATGATTAGCCACTTGAGCCAATGGGCCACCACGCTGGACGCCCGGTCTCCAGATGGGGTTATTGGCAGTACGGGGATTTTGGGGATGAACATATCGAAACGATAATAATTCTCGGCGGTGGCCCGTGGGGAGGGCTGTATTAAAGGGAAAAACACTAGTACCAGAAAGATTATTATCAGTGCTTATTCCTAGAGAATAACCTATGACGGGAACATTCTCTGCTAATGCAGCTAATCCTTGAGATATGATTAACCCACTATTTTCTCCCATGCCATATGTTAATGAATGATTGATAGTGTTAAGAAAATCAACTCGCGAAGATGGCTCGTCATTTGTTTCAACAATTGCACTATACATGTCTCCATTATATGTTCTGGTAGAAGTAGCTATGACGCTAGAAGAAAATTGATCAGTCGCGAAAGTGCCCCCGTTACTATGGACTCGGATTTCTCCACGAAAAGGAGCACTGCTAAAACCCTCCGATACAAGAGTGTTGCTGATAATGGAAGCTATGCCCGCAATGTCCCCCGAGGCATGAATGGCCCTGTCAGCCTTTGTCAATATTTGTCGTCCATCCTCAGTATGGCTCCAGGCCACCACCATCCCTTCTATTATGTCAGGGTCGAATTCATAATGTATTGTGTAGAAAAATTCTTGTTGAATAACTAACGCCATATTACGACCTACAATTCTAAAGCAGCACTATTACTATTATATTCATCTATTTCTTCTAACTCAGCCTTTGCCCCACAGCCTTGACACAAATTCCTCTCCAGGCATTTAGGACAGGATACAAAGTTTTTACTTCCGCAATGATCACATTCACAATAGTAAAACGGTCTCAACTCACTCGCTGGGTAGTTACAATATCGGCATTTTCCAGTAATGGTGCAACGAGGACAAACATCTCTCTTTTTAGTCTCATGCAAATTGAAACAGGCATCACAAAGCGGGAAGGTCTCATTGCATCTGGAACAACGAGCCCCATGCATCTTTTCGCCCGTCTTCCATTCATGGCCGCAGGCAGAACAGGTGTGGTTGAACCAACAGGAAACAATTCTTCGCCAGGAAATTTTCCTCATTATTTTTTGTCTCTCTTCTCATTCCAAATCATTAAATCATATTCCACAATGGGCCGGTCCTGTTTTTGTGCCTCTGTTAAAAACATTTGCTCGATTTCCAAATATTTCTTGCCACAGGGAGTCGCTTTAGGGACATCATAGCCTTTATCCCTCAAATAATCAAGTAGATGCCGATCTAAAACGGCCACTTTGGCATCTGGCCTGCTAAATAACACGAAAAATCTGGAAGTTTTGGGTCCAATCCCATGAATCTGTTCCAAATCCACCACACTGCAATTTTGCAAGTCTAAACGAGCATTAATGAGTGATGTGAAAGATTTGGCACGGTTATTATAACATCCAAATCCTGTGTTCTTGAGGTTTGTAGTTAATTCATCAAAAGACAAAAGCCTGATATAATCGAAAGGACTAAGATTATATTCTCGGGCAGGTTGGAGGAATTTATCTAATATTCTTGCAGTTGTTATAGCCGATTTTCCGGCCACCGAAATTGTAAAAAGAACGAATTCCTCTAACTCTTCTATGGTTCTATCATAGCGAATAATGTCCTTTGGGTCTGTCGGATCAATCATTTCACCAGGGCTCCTGCTGATATTATACTCCAAAAATCAAATTCTATGAAGGTCTTTGGTAGATGAACGACGAAATATAATAATGAGAAGGCCAGATAAATATATTGTATAATGATATTAAGTCTATTAGCCTTCTGGTCTTCTCAAAATTTCAAAGGTTGATGGACTTAATTTTTTAAGGAGTTAGAATAATGAAAATTTGTAAGAAATGTGGTAAAGGCTTCCCTAAAATACTAGAGATTAATGGTAGAAAAGTTAAATCTAGCGGGAGATCATTTTGTTTAGAATGCTCACCATATAGGGCTAAAAATATATTAAAAATATGTGAACAATGCGGCAATGGCTTCCGACTCAAAGTAGAGATTGATGGAGCAATGCGAGATATTAGTTGGAGAAAAATTTGCTTAGAGTGTTTGCCACTACAAGCAAAAACAATTAAAATGAACATTTGTCTATCTTGTGGAGAAAAATTCCCCTGCAAAATAGAAATAAATGGTGAAATAAAATCTATCTATAATAGACATTATTGTTTAGAATGTTCTCCCTATGGTAAGCAGAATCATATAAGGTTTAGTGAACAAAACAAATATCCTTCGGAATTAACTGATACCCAAGAACAAATTTTAAATGGTCATTTATTGGGTGACGGGAATTTAAGTAAAGTAAAAAATAAAGGTAATTCTACATTCACAGTAGTAAGATGTGCTGAAGATATAGAATATTTAGAATGGACCGCTAAACATTTTAATATATTTAGTTCTGATAATATGATGTATGACAGGAGTTATTTTGATACTAGAACAAATAAAATATATTATACCTACTCATTTCATACTAGACAATTACCTGTCTTCACAAAATATTATCATAAATGGTATCCAGAAGGAAAGAAAATTGTTCCCAGTAATTTAATTTTAACCCCACTCACTATTGCGGTTTGGTTTGCTGATGATGGTAATATTAGGAATGATTCTTCAGGAGCGATTACTATAAAATTCTCCACACAAGGATTCATTAGAACGGATGTAGAATTTTTACATAGTCAATTAGTTAATTTATATGGAGAAAAAGTAAGAATACAAAAAGCAGATAAAGAAAATCAATTAACCATTCAAATATCACATACTCCCACTTCTAAAGAACTAATTCGAGATATATATGATGTTTTTCCACCATTATTGAGAAAATCAGATATATGGAACAGGCCATTGGTTGATTTATGGGATAAACATAAAATTATTAACCCAAATTGTATTTGGTGCGGCTCAGATAAAAATCGTCGCAATGGATATGATACTAAATATTATAAAAAACAAAAATATTTATGTGCAAATTGTGGTAGAAATTATTATGATATATCAGATTATGAAATATTATCTAAAAGATTACATTATAATTCAAATCCCCCAAGTGATCCACTACTAAATGCTGCTGAACTTTGAGAGATTCTTAGGGTTGACCGAGAAACTAGATTCCACGCTTGTCTCAGTGAATGTGCATCATTTGCGGAAGTTAAAATCCATTGACTCGGGATTCCCATTCTACTAAAAATATCCGTAAAGTCAGTATGCCCATCAGAAATTCCCATTCCGGCAACAATAAAATTTTCCTGAGCAATCATGTCTGTTATCATTTGATTCAACGATTCTGGACTACGATACCGACGACTATGTTGATCGGATCCATCGGAACATGTCAAAAATATTGACTTTGCCTGGATTCCATTGTTTACGAAGTCTTGAACTTTTGCAATAGCAGTACCAGCCATTACAGCAATTTGATCATATAATGGAGTACCCCCATCAGGATGATAATTATTAGTATCCATTTCAATTGCTTGGTCTAACTGCACATAAGGATATAAAATAGTTCCATTTAAATATTTTGTATGGATTAAAACAGAATCTCCTTGGGTGCTTCCCCGCAATGCAGTAAGAAGCATATTATGTCCATCGATAATATTTTGTACATTATTACCATGGTAAATAGAAGATGAATCATCGGCCAGAATCGAAACCAATACTACCTCTGGGCTACTTATATTATTCACACTGACTCCCAACCCGGCAGCAATTTGTTGCCCAATATCACTAACAATCAACGATGACATGGACTGATTACTTAAAACACCATCGGCCTGAGCACCACCTAGTAAGTCCTCTACACTTTGCTGATTAATGGTATCCATAATTAACGCTTCCTTTCTATATTCTTTTAGCCAACACGCCTTCTGCCGGAATAATCAGATATTCTACCCCTTCATATTCGACTTTCTTTCCGACTCTTGGTTCATACAAAGCTACATCTCCAACCTTGACCTCGATTTCGGAATAACTACCATTCTCCAACTGAATGCCCTTCCCAATCCCAACCACAGTGCCTTCAATAACAACTTCGTTTCTATTCTGCACCAAGACAATTCCTCCACGACTCTTCTCTTTCAATTCAAACGGCTGGATGATAACATTATTTCCCAAAGCTTTAAGGGGAGGGATTTTTACTAGATTCTGTGGCATTATTAAAGACCTCCGTAATTCTTTCAATTAAATATTTTGAAGTCAAATAATCGAGAAGACTCTTCCCCAGAGTTGTCAAAACAACGAATTTGGAGGCATTCGACATTTGAATGCTGAATCCATCATTGAGACCAGTTTCTACACGATTACTCTCTATCACTTCCATGAGATTTTTCTCAAAGAAAAATTGGATGGGGGATGATTGAGAATTCATCCCCAAAATCCGTTTTAATTCTGCGTCAAATAAATCCATTCGTAATGGGGTCTCTCCCAGGAGACTGAGGATGGCCATTATTGTGGGTTCTTGATTCATTGTTGTCACCATCTCTATTGATCTAAAAGCATATTTAAATCTATTGTTTTTAACTTGGTATAAGGTATTCTAATCAATTTAATGCCGTTGTCTTGACAATATTTAGTTTTCTTTTCATCTATTTCTTGTTGTATTTTGAATCTTTCAACTCCTCCCCAAGATGGTACTGGTTTAAAGTGTTGATTACCATCATATTCTATTAGATGTTTAATAGACCCATTTCCCATAATTGCAAAATCATACCTATATTTTGTAGATTTCATCCCACAATCTCTTTGACCTTGGAATCCATCAAATGATACTTGTGTCATAAAATCTATATTATTATCTCTAAGTATTTCTTCTATTTTAAGTTCTCCTTTTGAGAAACAACACTTTGCACACCCTCTAATTTTTAATCTACATGCTATAGCAACATCCCATATTCTCCCACATTCTAAACACTCAGCTTTGATTGGGTTTGCCCCACCTTCATATTGACTTAATATTTTTATTTTTCCATAATGGATTTTATCAATTACAGCCACAAAATCATCATGAGATTGTCTCCTCCTTTTAGCATCAGCCCTTCTACTACAAACTATACACCCATGATTATGATATAAATGAATCGGTTGAGTAGTCCATTTATTACCACAGTTTTTACATTCTACATCTATAGGATTTGTTGATCCTTGATAATAATTTAATATAGTTATATTATCTGTTATTGTTTGTGGGAGACGACACAACATATCCTCATGTTTTAATAAATTAGTTGCTTTAGGTTTATTAAATTTCCTTTTATCTGTGTTACATTTAGGACAACCCCCTGTTTTCTCTATAAATAATCTAGCAACATCTTGCCATTGATATTTACAAACATTACATAATATTTCTATTGTTGATTTTGTATTAATATATTCTGAAAGAATTGTTATTTTATCTCCATATTTGTTAAAAACTCTTTCTAAAAATTCATCCTGTGTTATTTTCTTTGACATTATTACCACACTCCTTTTATATTATATTATGAAGGGTGGTATATAATACCTTGTTTTGGATAGGCCAAATTATAAACGGAAATATTTTTATTATGTTAAATCATGGATTGGAGTCTGAGTTGTAATAATGTTCATCCCAGATTTTCTAAACTCCTCAAATGCTGCATCAGCCTGATCTGTGAAATCCACTACTCCTGGTACACACACTGAAGAACTTGCATCTTCTAATAGATAAACTTTTTTCACTAATGCAGGATCTCTGGTTTCAATCTCATTTTGAAGATCTTTTACGCTGGCATAGAGACAATGACTCTTTGCCTCACCTCCAATAATAATCTTATCATAACTTAATAACATCTGGATAAAATCCACATTTTTGGTTGCGTGATTTACGGTGTTTCGGACCTCCGGCCCCAAGACAGAGTAGCATTCTGTGAGTCCGTTGCCACCTTTAACCTGGAATTCGGGGATAGTATTTCTTGCAATACTATGGAAGAAAATTGCTTCTTCAATAGCCGATACAAGAGCATGCGAAATTCCACCCAGTAAGCCATGCTGCGGCCAGATGGTTAAAAAATACTTCTGCGTTCTTTCTAGCGTTTCTACATAATCTAAAGCATAATGCTGCAATGCCATATAATTTCCACCAAAAATTCCAGCTACACCAGGATTAACTTTCCAAGTTCCATTTTTAACATCATCAACCGAAATCATAGTCATAGGAGCAGGGTTCTCTCCAGAATCATTCGTCCAAAAGGGAGGAAAAAAGATGCTTATTGCCCGATGCGTGTCAAGACTCGCGGAGATATTATAAATATTATGAAGGTTCTTATAAATATATTGAGCCACTCTATCACTATCTTCGACGGCCCCATTCCCACTTCTGCCTCCAACGAACAATTCTCCGGTCGGGACTGAAAAAGTATTTTGAAAATCAATTAAAAAAAGACAAATTTTTTCCGGCGAGCTTCCGATTGGTTTTATATCATGCAACTTCGCCCATTCTTTAGCCTGCTTTGCTCTTTCCTGATATGGCACCTGATAAATAGTCCCTACTTTACTTGAATCGTAAAAACTTGGGATTGGCAATGTTCTATTTTCCATTTCAATTTCCTTTCTTATGCTCTAATTCAGTTGTTTCCGTTCTATATCTTCCATCTGATCTTGCGTCTAAGAGAAGATTAACATCAATCCCCATTTAGCGGGCAACTTGGTGATGTATTACTTCCCAGTCACTACCCTCCAACACTTCAAGTCGAGCTACTACAATATCAAACGCTTTTTGTAATATTTCTGCCCGGTCCATCTGGCACCTCTTCTTACCCCTATTATACAGCCTTCTGGCCCCACGGTCAAGCCTTTTTACGACTTAAATTGCAGCAATAATATCTCTTGTCGCTTTATGACATAAATTCCATTCGGGGCAGGAAATAGATGATTGCCCGAGTTAACCCATCCGTCAGTATTAAGAAATTCACGAGTTACATCAATCTGCCCACTATTATCTTCCACTCTCACAATCCCATTGTCTGTTGGCACAAATAAGAAGTTATTCACCGCACAACATCCTCTAATCCCACCACCCAGCCATGTATTCTTCCCTTGCACATCTTCAGCCTCAGCCACCACTTGCCCCTTATCATTGATGGCATAACACTTATTTACAACCTGACCATTCAACTGAGCAGATGTGAAAAACCAGCACTTCTTCTTGCCAAATACACAGTTGGCATCAATCAGGTTGCCTCTAATGTTGTTAATATTCACATTGTCGTTAATGCCACCATTTTCAGCATCAAAAGTGAATGCCTGAAATAAATCTCCAGCACGATAGAAACCAAACCCGAAGTCTTCTCCAACCCAAAACAGTGTCTGCTTGTCTAAAACACTTCCCAAATATTTCGAGCCTCCGAGCCGATCATTTCTCCACAATTTTCCATTGTCAATCCAATAGTAATATCTCTCATTCGCATCGAAACAAGGTAAATTGCCCACATAACCTATGGGAAGAACATTAGTCCCTTCATCTTTAACAATCATCTTGTCTTTCTTGCCGAAAACTACTTTATCACCACTGATTCTAAACTTAAGAGAAGGGTCTAAGCCTCCAGGTGCCACAGCCACATCTCGGTCTCGTTTGAATTGTCCATTTTCATGATAAATCCAAGTGAGATCTTTCTTTTGGAAGGCGGCATGAAGAATAGTTCCTCCGGTCCTGAAAATATTTGACATTATAATATTACCACGGATGACTTCTTTGATAGTTGGGGCGGCATGGGCACAGTTCGGGCAAACATTTCTAGCGTGTTCGGTACCACAATTCACGCATTGGGTCCAACGAATGTTATTTAGCAGAATGATTGGGAATTCGGTTCTTTTGTCCTTGATGAAGGTGTCATTGAAATGCTGCAGTAGTTCATCCGGCAGGACCCCATAATGGATGGCCTTCCCAGGATATTTGACTTCGCTGTCGAAAACAGTGATTCGGTGCAATGGTCTCAGGGCCTCAGGGATTTTATTTCTGGTAGTGGGCCGATAAATACCTAGATATGGGTCAGTGAATAGAAGAGACCTCATGAGCATGACATTATAGGCATACCAGTCAGACTCGGCATTATGAGGTTTAATGGGGATGATGCTATTATTATCTGGTGTTGGGGCACAAAGAATAGGGTCAACAAACTTATGCGTAAATAAAGTCGATATGAATCTATCGAACGAAGAAGAATCAATATCAATTATAAATGGATCAATATGATCAGTAACCATGACATTCAAATCATTAAAATCTCCGATGATAACATTGGCTTTATGAACCCCATTGAGAGTAAGGTGTAGATTTTTAAATAATTGAATTACTTGACTATTAGGAACACCTTGGTTTCTGAAGTTTTTATCGGCATAGGAACAAAGACGTTCTGCGTTATGAATGAAATCCATAGTATAACCAATGATGGAGCTTGATTTCTCATTTGTAATTAATTCTAAAGGGATTACAACATTCGATGGTAAGGAGTTAGCAATTTTTAATAATGCGGGCAATTTTTCTTGATGTATTTTTAATCTTTTGGTGGCTTGTTTTTGTTCTTCTGGGAAATTTTTCAAATCCATATGATTGGCTTGTTTATAAATCTTGGCAACTTTATCTGTTCCTATTAGGAAACAGTCAGATTCTCCTCCTGAGCCTATGGCATCAGAAGGAGAAAGATTATAAACTGTGGTACCAATATAGACTTTCATGATTAGCTCTCTTTTTTAAGTTCTTTGCAAGCAGGACATAAACATTTGTCTTCCGTAATTAGCCAACCAATTTCTCTGCCATTGGCTATTAAATCTTGAATGGCCTTTTCCCCAGAGCTTTCGCTCCAAATTTCACAATCATAATATTTCCATTCTACACAATCATTATTATCGCAAGATAATTGATATGCGATGCTACTTACCCCATAAGGCAAATTAATTACTGTCTGTTCCATATGACAATCACTCCATTCTTGCAAAGCTATTTCGGAGACTTTACTCACAATTGACCTTAAATTACATCCATACAGACCAGAACAACTGAAAGAATTGATTTCTAAAACTTCCAACACATGTTCATCCGTTTCGGCGATGTCTAAAACCCAAACAGGGTCTGGGGATATGGTAACGTTTAATAATATATGATTCGCAAAGGACAAGACAGACTCTGGCACATTATTGATTTCTTTGGGCTTGTATTCTGAGCCAGCAATGACTTTGTTATCCGCTATCACGAGTCTCCATTCAGCAATGATGTTTTTGGGCTGTGCCACCACACATATCTCGTGAGGCGCAGTATGATAAAAAGACATCAAATCAAAGTCCTTGTCCCAGGTTTCGAGAGTACAAACTTGACCTGTGAATATTTTGTCTCCCCGGTCAGGTCTCACAAAAACAGCATTATTCTCTCCCAAATGATTGAACAAGAAAAACTTGCAACGATTCAATTCTCCAAATGGCAGCATTACATATCGTTGGTTCAACAACAAATCACCAAGAAGATGATAATAATGAGAGCATTTGTAATTATCCAGAGTGCAATATACTCCAGGAACCCAAGGGGCGATTCGTTTCAAATGTTTGGCCACGTTGAGAGAGCCATAGAAGATGACACAATCATCAGGCTCATATAACTTTAAAGATGCGGTGTCAGAATCGAAGGGCATGAATCGATGGACTTTCACTTCCATGTCTTGCTTCTTAATTTCGGCCACCAGCCGCTCTAAGTTTTCGTCAAAAACATCAGTTTCTAACAACCATTTGGGTTTCATTTATTTGCTCCTCTTCTAATATTATCAATACATCTCTGACAGATAGAGGGATGCTCAATATAGACCCCCACACTCTTATCTTTCCGCCAACATCTTGCACATTTAAACCCAGTAGCAGGCAAAATCTCAATTTTGTCTCCTTTTTTCACTTCCACTTGAGAAGTAGAAAACAGGCTAGGCCAATCATCATTGGCTAATTGGAGTAATGAAGCTTCATCAGCAGTAACCCCAATAATAGCTTTGGCATCACCAGCGGTTTCAATCAAACCAGCATCTTTCGCCTTCTCAACCTCTACCATGACTTGCTCACGGATGTTCAAAATCCTCTCCCATTCATGTAGAAGCACATCATTATCCCACTTAGAAATAGGCCAGTCAGTCAACTGTACACTCGCTGGCAAAGTGCCATCAATCTCCCTGCAATATTGCCAGATTTCTTCAGCGGTAAAAGTTAATACTGGTGCCATCATTTTGGTTAGATTGATTAATAGTTCCCATAAAACAGTTTGGATGCCTCTTCTTCTATGAGAATTAGTAGCATCAGTATATAATGCATCCTTAATGCAACTAAAATAAGTAGCACTTAATTCAGTCACAAAACCATGGAAATCATGGTAAAACAAATGCAAGTCCCAGTTATCAAAAGCGTCAGTCATTCTCTCAATAAGCTTGCCTAATTGGTTAAGAGTGACTAAATCAATGGGGCATAAATCCAGATTGTCCACATAATCTACAGCAGGATCAAAATCAGCTAAATTCTGTAGCATGAAGCGAGAAACATTTCTGATTTTTCTATACGCCACAGATACTTGCTCTATAATATCCTCTGAATAATACATTTTGCGTCTAAAATCTGCATAAGTGAACCACATTCTTAATACATCAGCACCATATTTCTCATAAATAGTATCGGGCGGTATAATGTTCTTTTTGCTTTTAGACATTTTCTCGCCAGTTTCATCCACAAAAAATGCATGTCCTACTACAGTTTTGAATGGTGCTGGTTGTCCTAAAGCTTTAGCCACCCATAAAGATGTTTGGAACCAACATTGATATTGGTCATCACCTTCTAAATATAAATCAGCAGGGTATGATAAATCAGGATTATTTTGCAAGACTGCATAATGACTAACTCCAGAATCAAACCAAACAGACATGGTGTCTTGTTCTTTAACAAATGAAGTGCAACCACAATGGCATTTAGTGCCGATAGGCATAAGCTCAGATGCCTCTCTGTCAAACCACACATCAGCACCAAACTCAGAAAACAGGTCTCGAATATAATTGGTAGTGAATTTAGTTAATTGAGTTGCTCCGCAATCCTGACAGTAAAAAATAGGAAGAGGCAAGCCCCAAGACCTTTGCCTAGAAATACACCAGTCTGGACGATTTTCAATCATCCCCGCCATTCTTTTTTGTCCCCACTCCGGCTCCCAATTAACAGATTGAAGATCTTGCAATGCCTTTTCTTTCAGGTTGTTAATGCCAATAAACCATTGCCGTAATGCCCTATGGATGATTGGCTGATGGCATCTCCAACAATGCGGATATTCAATTGGAATAGTTTTGTCTGAATATAATGCACCTGTTTCTTTTAACATCTTAGTGATGATATTATTAGATTGGTCTGCTATTAGATGATGTAATTCGCTTCCAGCCTCTTCAGTATATCTCCCTAAATCATCAATCGGGCTGATAATAGGCAGATCATATTTTAATGAAGATTGATAGTCTTCATCACCATGAGCAGGGGCAATATGGACACACCCAGTCCCTTTGTCCATGGTCACAAAATCGGCTGTAATCACCCTAGATTCTCTGTCATATAAAGGATGCATAGCTATTAGGCCCTCTAGCTCTGAGCCTTTGAATCTATCTATAATGGAATATGTAAAGCCGCACATTTCTGCAGTTTGTTCTAGTAAAGATTCAGCTACTATTACATAGTTAAACAAACCTTTATCAATGGTAACATAATCTGCGTTAGGATTAACAGCGATAGCAGTATTCCCAGGAATAGACCAAGGTGTCGTTGTCCAAGTCAAAATCTTAACATTTGATAGGCCCATCCATTGATCTTTCAATTGGAATGCAACATGAATGGATGGCATATCAACTAATTTATGTTCGATTTCATCTTCTGCCAATGCAGTCTCACAGTGATAGCACCACGCGACGGGGCGTAAGCTTCGATACGCCAAACCCTTCAATGCTATGGCCCCAAACGCCTCAATTTGTTTAGCTTGATATTGTGGAGATAATGTTAAATAAGGATTATCCCAATCGGCCCTGACTCCTAACCTTTTAAACTGCTGTTTTTGAATATCAACATATTTTAATGCTAACTCTTGGCATTTGTGTCGCCATTCTAGAGGTGGCATAGAATGCCGATCCATATTATATTCTTTTTGGACATTTTGCTCAGTGGGCAAGCCTTGGGTATCCCATCCGGGAATATAAGGACAATCATATCCTCTCATGGTTTTAAATTTGAGAAATATATCTTTCAAGATTTTATTCAAAGCTTGGCCCAGATGGATATTACCATTAGCATAAGGAGGGCCATCATGTAAGATATATTTAGGTGCATTTTTTCTGTATTCTCTTACTTGACTATAAATATTCAGATCTTCCCAGATGGAAAGAATTTTACTTTCAGAAGCCGATAAATTCGCCTTCATTGGGAAGTCGGTTTGTAATAGGTTCAAAGTATTTTTATAGTTCATTTTTTCTTCTCCCAACAATCAAAGTTAAATCATCAGACAATAGCCCATTCTCCGATTTCAAACATTCCTTATCCTTGTCATAATATATGTGATCCCGATTACAAACAGATAATTTCCTTCTCAGTAAATCACTGTTCGTATAATACGCATCTTGGGTCCAAAATTGGCTCACTGGCCCCACTGGCAGCTTCTGCCCAGGCATATTCTTCTCTTCGGCATCTATGAAATATTGCAGCCCATCCGTCGCAATCAAAAAGTTCTCTATCGTATCAGTCGGGTAAACATGATATTTCATCTTCAAATTATCCTTATTCATGTCTTCCGAGAACCATTTCTCGTCAATCAGATTATAGGCAATGTATGGTGGGGCGTTATTAGGATACTCTAAACAATTTATTTCACCGTTAATTATGAAAACCCCATCTCCAGTGTGAAATACAACCATTTCTTCAGGGGTTATATAAAACCCCATAATGGTGAAAAAAAGATAATCATTCAATACTTGTATCTTCCCGAATGTCCGTTCGGCTTCATCGTCCGAGTTCAATAAATCTGGGTCCATTAATGATGTAGTCAAATTTTCTAAGTCAGTCAAAGTTTTATATTGGATATAATCGATTTTTGCTTCGATGGATTCGGTGTCATAAGCATTAAACATAGATTCAATATTATTTAAAATATATTTAACCCCTATTCTCGCACCAATCTCAGAATACATAGAGGACCCGCAGCCATCAGTAATAATTCCGGCAAGATATTCTGGCTTCCGCACCAATATATAAGCATCTTGATTATTTTTGGCCTTCAATACCTGATGATTACCTAAATGATATTTGCCTGTCATAGACCCGCCTGTAATTTCAAAATTTAACATAATTGGTTCCTCATTGATGAAGGACTTTTCTATCCAAACGACGAATAATTATAATACAGAACTGCTCACTACAACTTGTATAATACTATTGATTAAGCCTGTTAATCACTGAGCGGTTCTGTAAAACAACTCGATTGATAGGCTTAATTTTTTAGGAGTAAATATTATGAAAATGAAGACTTGTTTAAAATGCGGCAATGAAATTTTTTATAAAACAGCCATAAATAATAAAATTATATATAATAATCATAGAAAATATTGTTTCGAATGCTCTCCATATATTAACTATGCTCCAATTTTAACAACTGAATTAACAAATATTCAAAAAGAAATATTAAACGGACATTTATTAGGTGATGGATTTTTAACATTAGGAATGACCTGTAATGATGCTAGCTTTAACATTACAAGAAAGGCCGAAGACCAAAATTATTTATTTTGGACAAAAAATTATTTTCAAGAATATTTAACCCCCAAAGGGATTGTTGATAGATCTAGATATGATAAAAGAACTAATAAAACTTATAATTGTATTGAAATGCATACTAGAACATCTCCATTATTTACAGAATATTATAATAAATGGTACCCCAAAGGTAAAAAGATTGTCCCGGAAGATTTAACTCTGACCCCATTAATAATTGCGATTTGGCTTGCTGATGACGGGGCTGTGAGTAATGGTAGCACTGATAAAACATTAAAAATTAAATTTGCTACACAAGGGTTCCATAAACAAAATGTAGAGTTTTTACATAGTCAATTAGTTAATTTATATGGTCCAAGAGTTAAAATACAAATGGCAGATAATAAAGAACAATGGATAATTCAAATATCGCATACTCCAACATCTAAAATACTGATTCGAGATATTTATGATATTTTTCCACCATTACCCAGAAAATCAGATATATGGGATAACCCATTAATAGATTTATGGGATAAACAAAAAATTATAAGCCCGAATTGTAATTATTGTGAGTCTACTAATACTGTTAAAAAAGGTAATAATTTAAATAGACAAAGATATCTTTGCAATGATTGTGATAAAACATATTATGCTTTAAAAGATTACAAAATAATACCGCCAAATATTTTACCTAGTCCGCAGTAATAAATATCTGACCATACGCTTCCCACAGATAATTATACTGCGGATGGCGACGGAATGCAAGGGGCGTTATCCCGTGGTGCTGACTGCTGCCCCAGTGATATAAATATATTTTCCCTGGTCTGCCCTTATTTGATCGGTAATGTCCAGAACATACAAATTAATGCAATGAGTTAATACATCATGGACTATTCTTTCGACTACTAGCCATCTTCTTATATCCTCATTAAAATAACTCGTATAAGTCTTCTGATCAGGGGTTGCCCCAATAAGTATTTCCTCCCCAATGCGAGGAATGCAGTCTGTTTCTAAAGTATAATCCATTTCGTAATAATTATCTTCTTTAGATAAATGAGTATAAACATTGACTTTCATCATAATCTCCTTTTTATGCTACTATCAGATACCTCGATATTCTGATACTATTTTAGGAGCGAAATGAGTAGTAAAAACTTCTATACTACTACCACTGTTATATTTCTTACCCGCTCTCATAATATGACAAATCTCTACAATCTTCAAAAAATATGTTGCATTTTCTTCTTCGGCAGAAATCCATAATTTTTCACCTATCCTGGGCAAAATATCAACCCGAATAGGAGAGAATAAAGCTTCATCATACTTGGGTTTTTCTGCGTCAGAATCGTCAATCTGTATCCAAATCTTGACTAACATAATTATGTCTCCTTATTGCTGTTCTAAAATATGATAGGCAGCAATTAATCCTGATATAGATGATTGTACAAGCCCATGGGAAATTCCACTACCATCACCTATACAATATAAATTTGAGATATTAGATTCCATATGTTCATCTACTTGTACCATCGAACTATATAATTTAACTTCTGGGGAGAACAAAAGGGTATCATTATTAAAAATTCCTGGAGCTATTTTATCTATCCCTTGAAGGCCCTCGATAATATTCGTTACAAATCTATACGGGTAAGCTAGAGCCAAATCCCCACATGAGGCTGTTTTTAAACTAGGAATAACTTGATTCCATTTTAACGTTTTCGTTCTTTTATATTCTACTAAATCTTGCAATCTCTGGACCATAGACCCTTGAGCTATAGAATTAACAGTTTTAATAATATTTTCACTAAACTCTAAGGGATTACTTTCTGGCTCTTCAAGTTTTATAGAGCTTAAAAAGGCGAAGTTAGTATTCTGAGAATTTTTATTTTTATTAGAATAACCATTAACAAGAATTAAGTTATCGTGTTGTTCTTCTATCACTCGGCCCCGAGGGGCAACACAAAAAGTTCTGACTTCATCGTGATAACTAGGAGTAATATATTTTAATTTAAACTCATAGAGTTCATCAGTTAAATGCTGGACAATCTCAAAAGGAACCTCCACACGAACTCCTACATCGCAATTATTATTAATCTGTTTCAGCCCAATTTTTTGAGATTGTTGTTGAAGCCATTTCGCCCCTCCTCGACCAGGGGCAATAATGGCATATTTAGTGTCGAATATACTATCTGGTGAATATAATTTAATTCCATATTTATTCACTTCAATCTCTTGGATATTACAATTCATAATAATATCAACATTATTTTGAATCAGATATTCTCTAATATTATTCAATACATTAGGTAAAAGATCACTCCCAACATGAATAGTATCAGAAACAATAAGCTCTAGTCCTAAATCTTTAGCTTGTTTTACTAATTTATGACTGGATAAATTAGTAAAATCATCTATTTCTAAATCTCCAATGAAATTTAACCAAATCTTCTTGGATTCCAATAAATAATTCTCTAATTTAACGTCACCAATAATTTCATTTAATCGGCCACCAGTTATTTTAGAAAAAATAAGTTTCCCATCATTTTTGGCCCCCGATCCCCCGAAGCCAAACAGGCCCATAGGGTTTTTAATTCTTTCATTTAAATCTGGACCAGAATCTAAAATCGCGACCTGTAATCCTTTGCCTGCAAGTTTAATCGCAGCAAATAAACCCGAAGGTCCACTGCCACAAATTATAACATCATACAACCTTTTCATAACCTACTCCTTCAAATATTTCGCTTTCAACCGTTCGTCTAGGGACGCCAGATAATCCCGCCCATAAGTCCCATTCTCTAATTTATTATACAGCGGCCTGGGGATACTCCTTTTGATTTCATCACAATATACTGCGGCTGCCATTGCTATGGCACAAACGCTATCGGAATCACCTCCCATTGCAACCGAATGATATAACACTTCCTTTAATGAATTAGACTTCATTACCACACTCACTGCCGCATGGACACATTCAATGCCGTTGGTGCTCACAATCTCTTTATCAAAAGGCCTTTCCCAATCATAACGGGCTCCTTTTAATAAAAACTTACATAATTCATTTTTAGGTCCCACTTTATGAATGAAAAAATGCGACATGAAAGCACTAGCGATGGCAGAGGCGACTCCTCCTGGAGAACGATGGGTGACTGCGGCTTGAGCAGCAGCATATTGCAATACTAAATGTCTATCAGGTAAAAACCCAATCGGCATGGCCCTCATTGCCGCCCCGCACTTGTCGGAATCTCCATTTATTAATGACATGAATTCTTCTCCATTGGTGGCTTGCGATAAGGCCATGTAAGAGCCTTTCCCATAGCCCCCTCTGGGGTCTCTTTTATACACCTCAACCAATTTATTGGCGATATTCAAATGAGTCCATTCAACATCATCCAGTAGTAATTCAGCTATGGCTAAGGATTGTTGGCAATCATCTGTATACCGTCCCAGCCGATGATTGCTGAAGTATTTGGGGCTACTGACATATTTGTCAGCCGTGTTGTATTCTTCGACAAACTCCCGAGGAGCAAATTCAAAGGATGCTCCATAAGCGTCTCCTATGGCTGTAGCCAATAACATTTAATTATCCTTTCTTACAAAACTTCTTCAAAGATTCCAAGGCTGTCTTCAGAAACGCCTCTCTTTTTTTATCATTATTTATTTTTGTCTTAGTATTATAATAATCCTCGACAACAGCCGCAAAATCTGTGATTAAACCCTTTTTGATTTTTGTTTCTCCATATTCCCGAATGATGAAACAATCTACCAAGACCCCATCAAATTCTACGCTACAAAATCTCCAGGGGTAATTGGCGATCTCGACCTCCCACTTATCATGATAATATATGTCAAAGCTATTAAAATATTTGCGTTCCCAAGGGATAATGCCATCTTTAGTCTGTTTGATTAAGGTCTGTATGATTAACTTTTCCATTTAGCTTGCTCCTTTTTGATATTCCTCAATGGTATTTAAAAAAGCCTCTTGACATGTATCGGGCTCTTGCACTGGCCTTTCAGTAGATATCATCTGTTGATAGTTAAGAAAGGCATTGTCAATTATATTTTGTGTCTCATTTTTTATGTTTTTATGGTTTCTACTATTCCAAGAAAAATAATTATCATGTATCACATCACAATAAAACATGTTAATGTCTTCTGTATATTTAGAACACGCATCCTCATCTGGCTGGAATATCTCAATGGAAAGCCATTTGTCGGGCCATTCAATTTTCGTTTTTAGAATTTGGCCATGAATATAATCGGGCGTAGTGGATTCGCGAGAATCTTGATATACCCACTCAATGTTTTTATCATGAATAACTTTCTGCAAAAAGGCCAATATGTCATCGAGTTGTTTCCCGTTTAGCATGAGAATATCTTTCTCCACCAGTTTTCCTTAGGTGGTTCAGGTTTTGGGGCTAATTGAATGATTAAATAAAGTTTCGGCAAATTGTTTAACTATATTCACTTTTTTATCGTTTTCTATTGCTACTCTTGCTCGATAATTCTTTGAGGCTTGTTGTTGTAATTTATGTAAAATTCTAGATGCCTTAAACATCGTCTTAAATGGGATTTTCCATTTTTTACTGTCAATTATATCTTCGGTCCAAAAAGAACCATCCCTATGATACTCTTTAATTTTCTTGACTGTTACACACATCGCCTCAGGAAATTGCCAATCCCCATCATAAAAATATGAATAATCAGTCACACTAACCTCGATGTTATTTTCTCGATCCACAAAATGATAGCTACAATAATAGTGTTCATCATTAAATTCAAATAAAGATTCATCACTTACAACTTTATTTAAATAATCAATAATTTTTTGTTCTACCTTTAATTTAGCCATTTTTCAACTCACTTTCTCCAATAACTCCAATAATCGCTCTTTCAACTTATCCTGACAAAAACAATCTCCAGTATAACCTATTTTATCATGGAAAGATACATGGTCTTCACCATCATATTTGCTGGCTATACTTATCTCACTATCTTCCAATAAACAATGATAACCCGTCCAAGGACCGCCCCAATATTCATTGGCATGATGCTCTTGCTCTTGTAAAAATGGACATTCTAAACATTTCATGGTGATTAACTTTCTAATTTATAAACCAACACTTTCGCTTGAATCTTTGAGGCAAAAATGTCAATTAACTTCTCATAAACGTCCCATGATCCTCCCGCCGCTCCACATCCAATATGATATGGAAAAGCAATACTGGACAAATCTTCAATATGTATAATCTTCAACAAACAATTCCTGAAGTAAAACTGCCTCGCAACAAGGCCGTCCTTTTCACTATCGGGATACTTTGGCCTGCCAGGAAATAACTGAGCAAGCATATTAATGACATATCTCTGGTCTTCTCCATTTCCTCGAATGATAATATTACCTGGCTCCTCTCCCGCTACTGGCCGTTGAGAAAAACCCGCTCTAGGGCTATAAATGTCAGCCCAAGGATAATGCTCAAAGACCGCCTGAGCTAAATGTGCGGCCCTATCAGTCATGCAATTACATTGATGTGCAATGAATTTTGCATCCGTGGTAAAGATGTCCCCCTCAATTAATTG
>Ga0315288_10003608_pt1 | contig 19798 bp, 34 predicted proteins | sample YL17G11_20_MG_FD_203454 | JGI IMG/M metagenome (GOLD analysis project Ga0315288, IMG submission 203454) | Sediment microbial communities from Yellowstone Lake, YNP, Wyoming, USA - YL17G11_20 | ecosystem: Environmental > Aquatic > Freshwater > Lake > Sediment | place: USA: Wyoming | collected... | reverse complement strand
AAAATAAATCTAAGTTCTCTAAACCGAAAGCACTGACACGATAATGTTTTGCTATCTCGATAAACTCTTTGGATACCTCAAATATTTCATGCTCTCTTTTGTTATTCAAGTAAATATTTTTTGGATCATCTGATGGTACCTTTAATTTTAACTGCCTATCATTTATCTCTTTAATAGATAGGATACCAGTAGCTATGACGTTGAAGTTATTATCATCTACCCAATCTATTATAGAGTATCCGATCTCATTCGGATTCATATCTATCGCCATAAATCTTCTATCTATCGGGCAACAAATAGTTTCGTTTAAATTACTCTCATCATAGGATATGTATATGTGCGAAAGATCTATTCCTATTTGTATAGGGATCTTTTTGTTTTCTACTAAATTTTGTATTCTGTAAAGATCGTCTTTGTAGTTTTTTCTCAGTTTTGGGAGCCTGATTTCTATCTCAGTGTTTCTCTCGGGATAAAACATTATTAAATTATTCTCTATCACATCAAGAAGGTATTTTCTGTTACCTTCTTTACTTGCTTCTCCTACAGAAACTAAAGGGTCTAGTCGCATTAATTTGAAATCTTTTCTTTTTATCTTTTTAAAAGTTCTGTCTATAAATAATTTCTTTCCCCCGAATACAACAGAGTTTGGCGTTCTTTTTTTGTTACCCGGATTTTCTTTGTTGTAGTTTTCTATTTGCTTTACATTCTCTTTGAAAGTTCCATATTTAGAATTAGCTGTGAAAATTGCGGATTGTTTAAACCAACTATCTATGTCGTTTATATTATTCATGCTATTTACTATGACTGTCAATTCTTTTTGTTCTATGTTATTGTTACTGTCTTTTATTCTATTGAAAACATGATGCATGCAATTACTCTGTTGCTTCATGAGTTTTAGAATAATTTCTTTATTGCTTTTTGAGGATGTGTAGGGGAGCTTTATGGTTATCATTTTTAATGACCTCAGTATACAATATACTATGTTGTGCGTTGCTTTTCAAGTCTATTTTTCGGATAGTAATCATTGAATTATTTTCAATGATTTTCTATCATACCAGATAAAAAGAAAGATAATATATGCAACTATTCTAAAGAAGGTCCGTGCCCATATATATAGATTAAAACAGGAGTCTCCTATGCCACTGAAAGATCCTTTCGAAGATCTCCACGGACTCGAAGGCCTTTATGTTTTCGTGAACCACCCTGCAAGAGTCACCATATACAAGGGGCATAAAACTACATTCGACCGTCTCATGCATGAGTCCTCTGAAGAGATACAAAACAAATACCTAAATTCTACTAAATTCCCTGGGGAACCTCGAGTAGTTGAACGGTACGCTAATAATGGAGTGCACAGCCATTGGGACCTGATAGATGAAAAAACCGGTGACACCCTGTGGTCAGAAGATCCTGATCACAAAACCAATCCTATCAGCCTGGCTATGGAATATATTGAAGAGAACATCAAGAGTCTGAAGATTTATACAGTGATGGGAGAGTTTGTGGAATGGCTACAAGAAAAAGGGATAGGTGAAAAGAAAAAGATCCCTGAGTGCGTGGGAGTGTCGATTTGTGGAGGCTGTGATCCTGCCTGCCCAGTACACCCAACTCCAAAAAAGAAAACCCTTGATAGATCTGTTAGAAATTAGTATATTTATACTCGGACGACAGAACAAGAAACCATCAACAAAAGGAGCCATACTATGGCGCTGGAAGCATCGATCAAGGCAAAGGTGCAGGAGTACATCAGTAAGGAAGAGATGTTCACGTCAGTCGATATCGCCAACGCGATCAAGAGAGACGGTATCTGGGTCCGAGTCAAAGAAGTGCGTGATTGGCTGCACGCAAACAGCAACGACCAGACTCTGTTCGGGGACTATGGCCAGTCCACGATCGACGTCTGCGGAGGCAAGGCGCAAGCTACCCTGTACCACCCAGCATTCAAAGACCCCAATGAGTACGTAGCGCGAGACCAGGTCTCCCTGACTCCTGACGAGGTGAAGGACATCCAGAAGAAGGTCGCGGGCACCACAAATGCCAGTGCCACTCCTGACATCACCGCGGTCTTCGATAACACCAGCACGCCGGACCTGAGCGTCGTCATCAAGTCCAAAGAACGCATCAAAATCCCCGGCGAGATCACTCGCAAACTAGGTTTGAAGCCCGGCGATCGGGTGGACCCGGCGCTCATCAAGACCCACACGGTGATTACGAGGGACCTGTACGTCAATTCAGACGGCAGGGTGTCGATTCCTCGCTCGTCCGTGAACTGGGCCCCCTCTCCCGTGAAAGTCATGCTCAAGGACGGTGAAATTGTGTTTGATAAGGCGTAGCACAAGGAGTAGGCATGCCTTTGCATGAAAAATATTGTGAGGAGACAGAATCGAGGAGACCGTGCCTTGACTGTGCTTCTATACCTATCGGGGAATATGGTTATGCTACAGTGTGCCTATATTTCTACCGAATAGGCGGTATCCATGTAACTCTTGAAAGAGAGCGTAGACAGACCTGGAAAATACTCAGAATACCCAAGTGCAAAGAGAGATTTCCCACGGAGAAACTAAAATGAACAACGCAGGCTACTTCCCAGAATGCTTCAAAAACGGCCCGTGGAATGGGCTGGGTGTCGTAAAGATAGAGGCGCATACTGCCTCTATCAAAGCTAAGAAGCGCACCAAGAAGGACAAGAAAGTGAGCAGCACCAATGTCCGGTAAAGGCGATACATACCGTCCCGTGAACCAAAAGAAATGGGATGATAATTATTATAAAGCTTTTCCAAAGCCTATCAAGAAATTCGTGCGCCCTACGGGACATGAGAACTGCATGGCCTCCAGCGGCATCCATGACGGTGTCACGCTCGGTACTGGAGAGCTGGACTACTATGGATACTGGGAGAAACCTTGCTGGGAATGTGCTCGTGCCTGGGAAGAGCAATACCCCGAGGACGGTCCCGCGTGGCCTTTCGACAAAGAGTACCTGGATCATCCCGAGGAGTTTCTAAAGAAACTCAAAGCACAGGTGAGATAACGTGGTCAAAATTGATCTCACCAACGGCGACATCCTCCGGATGAATCTCAAAAACCGTGAACGGGAAGAGACTCTCCGTAACGCCTGGTACGCCATGCATGACGTGTCCAAGTGGCAGAGCAAAATCCTCAAGATAATCTCCTACACGGGTAACAAATACAGCCTGAGAGTCTCTGAGATAAAAAACTGCGAGTACAGTGACACGGTATTCGACTACTCCACTCCTGAGGTAGAAAAAGCTGTCCAGCCTCCCAGAAAGATATTTGAGAATTCCACTGTCCCTACAGACCCTCACGATAAGCTGAGGGGAGCTATAGAGGACGTACACGATCCGGATCTCATAAAGCACGTAATTGAAGCTGCGGAGGAGCTCTTCGAGACCATACCAGAAAAGTACAAAAACAACATGTACCGTTTCTTAGATGAGCTCAAGAAACGTGACGTACCGTTTGTGCTCCTGAATCACACGTCCCTGGAGATAGCTTCTACGGCCATGAGAGAGGAGAACCCCAGTAAGATCGACGAGCACGTACAAAGATACATAGATCACTGGAAGGCACAAAAAAAGTAGAGATTTCACATTAAAATTGAATTACACAGAAGTATATTCCTGTACGACCTTACAGACCACCTACTCAGAGGATCTACAGATGGCTCTGCACTACCTCCTCGGTGACGCTACCGATCCCATCCTGAAACCCGCTTTACTGCCACATATTTGCAACTCCGTTAATAAATGGGGAGCTGGCTACGTGTTAGCTCTCAGCGCGAAATGGCCCGAGCCTGAGAAAGAATATCACGCTTGGTTCGCTACGGGCAAGCCCCAGCTCGGTGACGCCCAGTTCGTACAGGTCAAACCCGGCATCATCGTAGCCAACATCATAGGGCAGGAAGGTATCCACTGGAAAGGCGGCGTGCCTCCTATCAGGTATGCTGCCCTCACTAAGGGCCTCACTGCGGTATTCCAGAAAGCTAAGCAAGAAAACCTCACTGTACATGGTCCGCGGCTAGGGGGTCGTTTGGCGGGCGGTGACTGGGTTACCATAGAGAAAATCATTATGGGTACCATGACGGTAGAGACCTATATCTATACCCTACCCCATGAGAAGAGTGAGTGGTCCGATACCGTTTACGAGAATGACAGTACTCCTGACGTGACGCCTACAACAGACATTGACCTCAGCTCGGTTTTTAAATAGGCGGGCATCACATGAACATAATCGAAACAAAAACGTTACTCACCAGTAAGTTTCTCGAGTTCAAAGAGACTTACTACGAGATAGTGCTCGGTGGTAAGGTACACCGATGGAACTGGGTCCAGCGACCAAGTAAAACGAGTGCTGTAGTGATAGCGGCTACCGTAGGTGACAACCTCGTTCTGATCAAAGAGTACAGGGTACCCATCGGTGGATACATCTACGAGCTGCCTGCGGGGCTTATAGATGAGGGGGAGACCCCTGTTGAGGCGGGACTCCGGGAGTTTCACGAGGAGACGGGGCTGACTATCCTCAAAGTGTCAGAGGTGTCTCCTTTAGTATTTAACAGCCCAGGAATAACAGATGAAGCGGTGTATATGATGCTTGCTGAGGCTACTGGGTCTCCGAGCATAGATAAACACGGGGCCTCTGAGGACATCGAGGTAATGTTGTACAGTCGGGCAGCGATACAGGATCTCATGGCAGATCCTGAGGTTAAAATTGGGGCGAAAGCTTGGCTGGTGTTTAGGCAGTTTGTGAAGTACGGGAAACTCTGAGCGGATCTTTACATGCTGTTCGACATCGGTGGAGCACAGATCACAACTATCCCTCATAAAGAGGATTACGATCGCTGGGTAAAGCATCTATCACAGGCTGACTATGATGGTGTGATCGAGGCTATCCACAAAGCTATAGAGGGAAAAGAAATATTCAATGCCAGCTTTATCCCGGGCACAGAGTGGGAAGATACACCATTTATGCCCTTGTACACTGCCTGTGGAGAAGTCGAGGAGCACGCGGGATTCTTCTATGGGATCCTATGCTGGATTGCAGTGCAGCGTCATCCAGAAGAGTGGGTGTGTTACAAGGATGAGGAGCGGAGCATAGGTCGAGGATGGACCTACTTCCGTAGGAAAAAAGTCAGACCATTGTCGTTTGGTAAATAACATACAAATCTCATCAGAAAGAGTTACGAATGGCTAAGGTATGCCTGTTAACCATTGATGGTCAAGTCGATTTTTGCGATCCTAACGGTAAGCTCTATGTAAAAGGGGCCGATAAGGACATGGAACGGCTTGCTAAAATGATCCGCCGTTGTAAAGGGGATATCGATGATATCATTGCAACTGAGGATTTTCACCGAAGGCTGCATATCGCCCACCCTATCTGGTGGGTAGATGCCCAAGGAAATCATCCGATACCTTTTGAGGGGGGCCTCCCGAAAATAATATCTGTAGCAGATGTAGTTGGATCTAACCCAAAATGGAAAGCGTATAATCCTGGGTATCGGCAGCGATCGATAGAATACGTGCAGAACCTTGAAAAAAATGGACGCTATCAACTCACGGTTTGGCCAGAGCACGCTCTTATAGGATCCAATGGGAGTTGCATTCAGCCTGTGCTGTTTGAAGCATTTTGTGAGTGGGAAGAGCAATTTGCTGCCGTTAATTATGTTACTAAAGGCAGTAATATGTTTACAGAGCATTATTCGGCTCTTCTCGCAGACGTTTTTGATCCGGAGGATCCAAAAACTGGACTCAACACCGATCTACTTAAAATTCTTCAGGATCCTGAAGTAGCCCTCATAGGCATTAGCGGTGAGGCAAGCTCACATTGCGTCGCAAACACTGTACGTGATGTTGCCAACAATTTCGGAGAAGATAATATCAAAAAATTTACCTACATCGAGGACACTTGCTCAGCGGTACCTTTTTGCGAAGATATGGCAGACAATTTTATTAACGAGATGACCAAGCGCGGTATGAAGGTGACCACTTCGGATAAATTCCTGAAGTAAACTGAGCCGTCAAACAAAGTAACATTCAAAAAAGGAGATCTCACAATGCCGAAATTAATGGGCCAAAACGCAATGCAGACTCACCAGACTTTGCACAATTTCAATTTCAGCGCCGTAGACGTGAAGTCGCTCGGTGCTTCGGAGTACACACTCGTCACCATCTGCCAGGACACGAGCAGCTCGGTCACGGACTTCAAGAAAGGCATGGAGGATACTCTCAAGCAAATCCTCGAGGCCTGCAAGAAATCGCCACGGTCGGAGAACCTCCTGCTACGCCTGATGGAGTTCAACAGCGATATCGGAGAGCTCCACGGCTTTCGCGAGCTGAAATCCATCGTAGCTACCGAATACGACAACATTCTCAACCCTTGCGGCATGACCGCCCTCTACGACGGTATCCTGAGCGGCACCGAGGCTATGGAAGTCTATGGCAAACAGCTCGTAGCCCTAGATTACAGGTGCAACGGGGTATGTTTCATTATAACCGACGGTGCCGAGAATCAGTCCATTAACAAAGATCCTGCCGAGATCAAGAAAGCATTCGGTCGGGTGCGCACGAACGAGACTCTGGAGTCCCTCCAGACGGTGCTGATCGGCGTAGGCACGGACCCTATGGTCATGCAGATGCTCCAGGACCTTCAGAAGGCTGCGGGTATCGATCAGTTCGTAGATATGGGTGCCGCGACACCGGCGAAGCTCGCCAAGCTGGCGGCGTTCATCAGCAAATCGATCAGCTCTACTAGCCAAGCGCTGGGCAGTGGGCAGGCCTCGCAGCCTCTCACGTTCTAATTAGCCTGTCAGGCACTTGTCTTGGGCAGGCACTCCTATCATAGGAGTGCCTGCTGTTATAGTTTAGAGAGGACTCCATGACAAACGAACAAGCTGTAAAAGAATACCAGTGCCCTGGGTGTGTCTCCGGGCCGTACGAAGAGTGCTTTACCAAGAAACCGGACAATGCCGGGTGTGCTAAACATTGCCCGGGGACAATGATGATACCCGTTGGGAAGATATAGTAGCTAAAAATATGAAGGACATAAGCTATTACCCCACTCAGGCACACTATGCTTAGATGCTTTGCTCGTGGTAGGTTTTTAATGTAATCACATGAGTATGAAGAGTAAAAATAGAAAATGAAACTAGTACATAAATTTAACTATAGAAAGAGAAATGCTGAGTTAGACACTCTATGCAAAGTGTCTAATGATCTTTACAATCAGGCGAACTATACCATAAAGCAAGAATTTAATAAATCCGGTAAATGGGTACGATATAATGAGCTAGACAGGATAATGAAAGCAACAGAGAATTTAGAGCATGAGATAAACTACAGAAAACTAAAAGCACAGGCAGCTCAACAGATATTAAGGATGCTGGATAAAAATTGGCTCTCTTACTTTAGGGCACTCAAAGTATTTAAGAAAGACCCCAGTAAGTTTACTGGCCAACCAAGACCTCCTAGATTTTTAAAACGCGGGAGCAGGAATTTATTAGTCTATACTAATCAATGCTCCCAGATAAAAGACAACAAAATAGTATTAGAAGAAAACATATCCATAAACATACCCAAAGTAGATAAAGATTTTAGCAAACTCAAACAAATAAGAATTTTGCCGAGAAAAGATAGGTATGAGATAGAAATAATTTACAACGTAGACTGTGCTAATTTTGAGTTAGATCAGAACAACTATCTATCGATAGATTTAGGAGTTAATAATTTAGCGGCTTGCATTTCTAAGGATAAATCTTTTCTTTTAGACGGTAAACCTATTAAATCTGTAAATCAGTTTTTCAATAAGACTAGTGCAAAGAACAGATCTTTCAGAGATAAAAAAGGAGGTAGAACATGCCGTAGAAAATCAAATGAGTTGAGTAACTACAGAGAATTTTTTATCAGAGACCAGTTTCATAAGATGACGAGGCTCATTGTAAATTACTGCATAGTAAAGAATATTGGTACTATAGTTTGTGGGTATAATAAGCGATGGAAAGACTCCATCGATATTGGTAAAATTTCGAATCAGAAATTTACCAGCATACCCCATAAGCTATTTTTGAAGATGTTAAAGTATAAATGTGAGTTAGTAGGCATTGTGCTGATTTGTAAAGAAGAGTCATACACATCTAAGTGTGATGGCCTAGCGTTAGAGCCTGTGAAAAAGCATAAAGTTTATTTGGGTAAAAGGATTAAAAGGGGGCTTTTTCAGAGCTCTGTAGGTAAACTCATCAATGCTGATATTGATGGGTCTTTAAACACACTTAGGAAAGTAATCGGTGATGGTCCTTTTATTAGGGATCTAATCGATAGTGTGGTTCTGTTTAACCCAGTGAAGATAAGGTTTGCGGATCTAAGCTGCAAGCAGACTCTTTCAAATCTTTTGGTTAAATGTTAAAAAGTGGATACATTTTTTAGCATTGTTAACGAAAAGGATAACATTTTCGAATCTATTGAAAAGAAAAACGAGCAGTGGGGCACGTATGACTACTTGAATGTCCCTACATGGAAGCATCTAGATGAGCATGGGAACACACTTGTCCGTGGACACAGCCCCCGTACCAACAGTACGTTCATGCAGGTTATCCTCGGGGACTGCCGAGAAGTAGTTGACTGCCTTGAGATCACAAAAGAGATGCTGGAAAAAATGGATTGACTATGTCAAGAACCTGGAGCAACATACTCAGTAGCCAATACAGCGTAGAGGAAATGCGCCAGTTAGAGGACATAACAATCCGAGTGGAAAAAGAGGCGTTGGGGGATCCATACAAGATCACGAAAAAATATCGAGTTTGCCATTTAGATGACGAGCCTACTGTGAAAGAGCCTATGGAAAACATGCCCCTCTACATAAACGACGAAAACACTGTGAAGAAAGCCATAGCAATATTTCGGTTAAAGGTCGGTAGGTAGTGATGACCTACACGGACGAGGAGTACGAGTATTTCTTAGCCTATCTGGGAGTAGATTTTAAACCGCGTGTGCCTCTACCTGATGGGATGCTAAATTAAAATATTACATACAAAACCATTTAGGTTCCTATGACGTTAGTTTGGTCGACGATGCCCTAAAAATCCTTTTTGAAGAGCCTTTGGAGAATATGCCTCTTTACGTAAACCATGACATACAAGTAGGCAAACTAGGTAAGATATGTCTGAGCAAAATAGCCGCCTGGCGGCTTAGCAGGGCGAAGTAATGAAGCTCGAATTACATTTAGTCCCTAAAACTTCTTACTACGAAAATCTCCGAAACAAGCTCGGCAGGGACTGGTCAGTACTATCCAAAAGCATTAGAGACAGCAAACAGTTTACTTGTGAGCTATGCGGGTGGAAACAGGTGCCCGGTAAATACACCCATCTCCACGAACTTTGGGAATACGATGAAGAGACCAAAACACAGAAACTAGTAGGGTTTGAATGTGTATGCCCTGATTGCCATGCGGTTCATCACTGGATGCACTCGGAGCTATCTGGTTGTAACATGGATTTCCTGATGAGGCATGCCTGTAGAATAAACTGTTGCACAGAGAGCGAGTTCAGGCAGCACATAGAAGACGCCCTGTCTGTGTGGAGAAAGCGCTCCGAAATAATTTGGACTATAGATACCAGCTATTACGCTAGTTTGAAATATTAAAAGGGCGGTCACAATACACCAGGAGTCATATAAAATATGTATCCAAAACTACACCCCGAGCCCGTATATGTGGATATTAACTCCAGAGTATACAAAATCCCGCGGGACAAGATAGCCGCAGCTTACGCCGGGGCTATGGCTTTTAAAGAATGCCTGATATGGGAGCTGAGTGCTCTATTGGGAGTCACCACATTCAAAAAGCAATACGACAAAGCCATGCCTGCTTGTATCGTAGCAGCAAATCAAGTAGGCCTCTCAGCTACGGTAGACACTTTGGAGTACCACAACCCCGGGAGAGGTTTAGATATTTTTATTAAAGAAAAGATGGAGCACAAAGACAATCCTTTCTATCCTTTTTTTGAGGAGCTGTAGGGAGATGTCCTTCGTAAAGCATGAGTTCTACTGCTCCGGTAGCTGCCGAAAGTATTTCGATTTCGTACTGAATGAGGAACTTAACGGCAGCTACCGTATACACTGTCCGAACTGCGGGCACATACACTACCGCAACGTGGTCAACGGTGTGATCACCGAGGGCCGGTTCACCGATAGTCCCGAGTCACTGCTAATAGAGGATATCACTCCCATGAAATCCTCCTGCCGTGACACGCCCAGGGAATCAATGCTGGATGCAGACCACAACCCGGATGGATTTATGCACCGGCTCTGGAGAGAGTATTTTTCAGCGGAGTGTGCATGAGCAACACAGATAAACTGCAACTGGTATGTATCGACATAGAGACGAACGGCCTCAAGCTGGAGGACGACGTTCTCTCTATATCTATACGAGCTCTAAATCCAGACGGCACCCCTACGGATCTGGAGTTCTATTCTCTGATACGCTCAGATCAACCCTCCAACCCTGAAGCTTTTGCTGTAAATGGTATCACACGGGAGCAGCTATCGGCAGCGCCTACTAAAGAGGAGCTGCTGCAGTCTTTGAGATTCTGGCGCATAAAGCATTTCTACGGTGCCAAGCTATCTCCTATGGGGCATAATTTTATTGGATTTGACAAACCTCGAGTCGAGCGCCTGCTAGGAAATCTCTACGATAGAATGTTCCATTATCATGTAGATGACTCCATGATACTATCGAGAGCTCTCCAGAGAATCGGTCTACTGCCGGTAGATTCATGCGGGCTAAAAAACCTGGCTGCTTTTTTCAGGGTAGTGCCTAAAGAGGGGATACTGCATAATGCCTCCGCGGATACGTACGTATGTGGTATGGTGTATTCAAAGCTATTGAAAATATTGAACCCTAATCTGATGACTAGGGTCGTTCGGGTATTCAACCCTCGCTATCTCGGAGTTTAAACCGGATTACAAATAAACCTAACCTACAAACTGGAGGAGTCTCATGCCCAAAACAATCCCGTTCATGTCAAAGGGGCCGAAAGCCGATTCAAAGGACGGAAAGATCGTAGATCACGGAGACCTCGGAGATCTCAAATATGAGGTTTACACCCGTAACGTCATTCACATTTTTGACGAAAAGCTGATGTTCCACAAGGACATAGTAGCTTTCGAGAATGAAATCGAAAAGATTGATTTCCAAAAAATGACCGACGGAGAGTGTGTCACTGTAAAAGGTGCTGGTGATACCGACAATCTCGTTTTCAGATGTGCAGATGGAATAGTAAAAATTGAGCTTACTCGCAGAGGATTTGATGCCCTCGACAAGTTGAAATCTATACTGCGTAAGAGTCGGAGCGCCTAAAAACATACTATCAATAAAAAAGGAGTGACCATGGTAGCAGACATAGCTTTGGATCGCAGAGTCATTTGGGACTCAAAGAGACTCCGTGAGATCGATGAGGCCAAGAAAATCGTCATGGACTATAAAAAAGCTGGATATGTCATCCTCAAAGGTGACGGCAGTCCTATGGAGCGGTTTCATCCGTCCCTACAGGAAGTCATCATCAAGGCTACGAAAATAGTCCGTAGCGTGATGAAGATCCTGGATGTGACCGGAGACACTCGTATCACCTGGGATAAAGAGAACGGTAAAGAGGCTCTGGAGGCAAAGCAGAAGTTTCAGGATCTCCTGAAACAGGGCTATAAAGCCTATAGCGTCACTACTAGCGGCAACAAGGGTCGGAAGATCGAGGAATTCGATGTGGACGCCCAGGAGATCCTGATGATACCCGAAACGAGGAAAGGGTAAGGCATATGCTGAAGAGACTCATATGTAAGATACTCGGGCACATTTACACAGCTAAAGCGGCCACTGGGAACACCCTACAGCTGTCCAATCAGCTCACCGGTAGTTTAGATACTGTAAGCCTGCATAAGTGGGAGCCCCTAAAATTTTGCCCGCGGTGTTGTACTCCGAATCCTCATTACGAGCAGCTGAAAAAGAAAAATGCTGAGTGGAGTAACTACGAAGCGGGAAAACCAGAGGCAAAACCTGGCAAGATACTAACTGAAAACTTTTTACCACAGAATAAATAACAGGAGGGCACGATGGGCGGATCGAATAGCAGTACTATCAACGGTCTGAGATTTCATGTCAACGACGTGAATGGAGACGTCCACGTCCATGACGATTCAGCAAAGCTCAAATTTGAGCTCGCTAAGGACTATTTCAAGAAAGAGGCGAAAGACGCTCTGGATAGTCTAAAGAGAGGGTCTGGGGTAGTAGCCATAAAGGGTAAAACTGCCACGACCATGTATATCATGAACGACGAGGGGTCCTACAGTGTCCTCCTGTCAGACGGATCCGGTGCCAAAAACAAACTGGAAGAGTTCCTGAAAGGATTCTGACGCCATGGCTTCTACGTATATAAACAACAGCACGGTAGACTATGAGCTTTACAGCAACGCTACCAACAGTGCCACCTGGCTGAATTATACAGGGAATTCTACATTGCTGAATATACTTAGCAATGAAACCACGTATACTATCCCTATAAATAACATAAAGCTCTCTACTGCTGCCGAGGAGTATACAACAGGCGGGATAACTCCAATGGGCTACCAGAACTATTTCGGAAAGGCTACCGATATACAGTATGGAAATGTAATAGGTAACTATATCCTCAACGATGTGAACTATACCGCAAACCTAACGATGGGCGGGACTGTGTACTGGGGGGAGAATTTCCCCAGTAAAAGGAGCCAGCTGAGGTCTAACCTCGTCATAGTTGTAAAATCCCGAGCCTGCCCTATCCAGGGGGCTTCTCCTGAAGAACAGACGGCTCTGGAGACCCTACGGGAGATAATCTCAGAAAGCGACTACCGAAAGTACGTGAAGCATGGATTCCTTATGGTCCAGGGATCTGATGGAGACATGTATCAGGTATTTAGGACGAGGAGTCACACAAAAGTCTGGCGTGATGGCAAAGTCATTGAGGAGGTGTGCGTACGGATAAAGGACGCCGCAGTGCCTCCTACAGACAATGTCATAGCTTTTCGCACCCTGATACAGATAAACGCTGAGGCTTTTAAAGAGATGGGCAACCGATTCCCTATGTCAGGGGACCGCAATGTTATGATGGGGGGCGTTGGTACAACCTTTATAGCTAACAACGAAAATGTGTTCTACAGGGCGGCGGCATAACCATGACAGATGCCCAGATATTCAAAAATGCCGAATGTTTCGTATGCAGCAGGCTCATCAGTGCTTTCACTAAAATAGAGAGCACTGATCGTCGCGTGACAAAAGTAGTCATGCCCCCGAGAGCTTTGAAAGCTATGCGTGCAGAGCTGAACTCTCCCCTGTATGCTCAGGATGTCCCCGGAGACCAGATGCCTGCCTACGCTAAAGCATTCAAACGAGAGATAGCACTCGATGGGGGATCTACAGGATTCGATACCAAGTGCAATATATGGGGAGCACGGATCATCCTGGGGGACAGGTTCCAGGTGATATCTGATGAAACTCAGATAATGCCTATGACTGTCCCGGTACCCTATAGCTCATTCATGGGCGGACTATCTATCATAGTCAAGTCTCGAGCTCGTACTGAATTCTTTGGAGGTCCTGGAGAACAAAAAGCCCAGGAAACTCTCAGAGAGATGATCTCTGAGAGCGATTTCAGGAAGTACGTGAAATACGGGTTCGTGCTGGTCTCCGGGCAAAGCGGTATGGTATACCAGATTTTTGGACAGGGGCACACCAAAGTGTGGGATAAAGGGGTCCTGCACGCCGAGGTGTGTATCATATTCCACGACATGGATATCCCTCCCACAGATAGAGTCATAGCTCTCAAAACACTGATAGAGGCCTCTGAGGGTGAGTTCTATCGTTTAGGGAATGTCTACAAAATGAGAGAGGCAGCGTGACAGTGAAGTACGTGGTTCACATACCAAACTACCCTCAGGGCACTTTACACTGTGAGGTGTCAAAAAAGCAAGCATTCAAACTCTTACGACCTTTGGTCACCGTAGATTGCTTTGAAGATTCGGGGATGCCCTACGGATCTTTTGGAGGTGTCTTTGCTACTCAGGCAGATATCAGTAGACAGATCGAGTATAAAAATTAACATGGGAGTAAGCTACTATGTCCTGGTTTAAAAAGAGATATTGTTGCACCTTATGTGGCGATATCATCAGCGAAGTATGGTTTTGGCAGAAGCATCATGGCCACAATCCCTGTCTAAAGCATGAAGTTTTGGAATCTACGATGAGTAAAGAGCAGTTAATCGGCATGCTGCAAAACCGCTTAACAGCGAAAGTCATAGCACAGCAGGAAGTCGATCGAAACAATATTGAAATTGATTGTCTTGAGCATGCTATAGAAAATAATAAAATAGACAGTAGCTATATAGTTGGTACTTTCATAGTGGTTTCGGATTCCGATATGATCACCCTGAATAGGATAAGTAGGCTGGATCAAGCTGAGGAAATGGCTTCTAAAAAGTGTATGGACAATAATGTTCCTGTGCATATCTATAGGTTAGAGCAGGTCTGTGTAAAAGAACCTAAAGCAGTGCCTAAAGATCAACCTATTAAAGCATCCGATAAAGGATAACCATGAACGCCGATTCATACTTCGAAATCGGACACTCCCACAAGGTCTGTGAAGACTATGCCCTGTCGGGAGTACAGGACGACCTCGCCTACGCTATTGTGTCGGATGGCTGCTCCTCCTCCAAAAATAGCGACGTAGGAGCACGCCTACTGGCTCACATCAGTAGGGACGCGCTACTCTACCTACATCGACGGAAACTCCTATACGACCCTCATTTCCTGGTCAGCTCTTTAAAAACCACTCTTGAGGAGATCATTATAAAGAAATGTTTGGAGGTAAAAGACACCCTGCGGTTCCCGTGTGATATTTTTGATGCTACTCTGTTGATAGCCATAGTCTCGGGAGACACCTGGAAACAAAAAATCCTTTTCTCGTGGGGAGACGGGTACTTTATCTTGAAGAGACCTAGTGGTGCGATAGACGTAATAGCCCTGAGCTATGAGTCCGGTGCCCCATACTACCCCTCCTACGAGCTATCTCAAGATAAGCATGACGCCTACGCAGTAGAGTACGGGTCCATGCCCCTACATAAGAACATAGACCGTATAAGCACTGATGGTATCGTAGATTTCGTAGATGTAGATGTGATACCCTCAGTCATGCAGAGATCTTATTTCTCAGTCATGGGGGAAGGAGCTGAGGCCACACAAATAATCGTGTCGAGTGATGGTATTGGGACCTACGAGGATGATCCGGGAGTACGACTTCCGACAGGGACTGAGCTCCGTAAATATACCGCTCTCGATGTCATACCGAGCATAGTAGCCTATAAGAATCCTGTTGGTGAGTTCGTGACGCGTCGTATGAATCGTCTCAAGAAAGAGCATGCAGATGCTCACGTCATCCACCAGGATGACGTGTCTTGCGCCGCTATCAATTTAGTTTAACCTCTCAAAATCCGAGGAGAGTGTCGCTATGCCGTATGAGAAAATGAATGTGACTGTCAGATGTGATGAGATTGCCTGTAAATACAACGAGGACGAAAAGTGTAAATGTGATGAGGAGGCAGAGGCGCTGGACCCTGATTGTAGAAACCAATGTTTCATGTACTCCAGTTATTTTGAAAATGGGGCTCAGTTAAAATTTGATACTTTGGAGGAGCTGTCTCAGTTCGTAAAAGAGCACGAGGGCATAGCTCCGCTGGTAGTGTACGATGACAGAGCTCTAAATTTATTGTTTACGAGTACAAGGTGCCTATTAAAAAACTCTATACACGATCACGTCGCCCTGGTCCAAATAGCCAGAGAGGATGTTGAAAACGTAATGATCAGGCCCTCCGTGGATGGGGCTCTTTTAGTGGTGCCTAAAATACAGATGGAGATGCCGTCGTTGTTGTGCGCGTAGGTTCTAAACCCTTTCCAATAGAGGTATGACTATGCTAGTAGTAATCGGATGTGATACGTGTGGTAATCAGGACAATCTCTGCATTGAATTCAAATTCACAGCTGAGTCAAAATCCTGTTCAGAGTGCCACTCCATAAATAGTAATACATGGAGTTTTCACTTCTGCGGGCTCCCGTGTTTCTTCAGATGGGCTAAGATAGTAGAGGAAAAAGGCGTCCCCTGTAGGGATTGTCACTCGACCGGATATCTATTTGGTATCAAAGTTAATGGGACGTGTACGACCTGCAAAGGTAAGAAATTTGTCAAAAAACCTATACCTTGGAAGGTGACCCCATGAATCGTCGCTGTGATCACGTAGGAAAATTCGGTCGCTGTACCCGTGCCGCGAAATGGACGTGGGAAGATGACAGCATGAAGCTCCACCATGTCTGTACCCAACACAGGAACATCATAGTACCACAGGGTGGATATGTTATCCCTGCCATACCAAAATGTTATGCCAACATACGAGACATAACCTGTGAGTGCGACAAGTATCAGTGTACATTCACGAAAAAGGAGACCACCAAAAAAGGTGTGCTCGTAAACAAAGGCAAAGGGATATGCCCAACGGCATGAAACTTACAGAAGACGATTTTTGTGGTCTCACTCGAGAGCAGGAAGAGCGTATCATAGAAGATATGTTTAATAAAGGATATCTGATGAGGACTCCTGTGCTCAAAAAGCTCTGGAGTGCCTTTGATAGTTTTGTCACACAGTTCTGCTCTATACTTTTCAATGTAGGAAAGGACTACGAGAATGAGAACAAAGACCCTGAAAAAACCGCTCAAACTCAAAATAGGCAAGAAGACGCACACTATCAAGAAAATCACGATAGCCTCTGACAAGCACATTCGGAAATACGAGTGGCTCGCGCAGGAGTTCGTCCAGAAGATATTCGGAGTGAAAGGGGCGCTACTCACAGACGGGTCGAGTGTCTACGACTTCGATTTTGAGGTTGATTTCGTAAACAGTAAAGTGAAGCATCAGACGGATAGGGTCCTGAAAAAGATAAAAAGGATCTACAAAGTGGATGTGAGTGACATCAAAGGTCTCGTACTGTATAAGATATTGGACAGGATAGAGGATAAGAAAGATTAACCAAAAATGAAAACCTATACCAACATACAAGAGCGTCTCGTACAGCTCAACCAAAACGCCGACAAACGATCGGTGCTCGAGAGCATAGACCGGCCTATACGCCCGCTCATAGTAGAGATGAGCCGTATAGGTATCGTGACACGGTTCTCGTGCTGCGGATACAGCTACGATGGGGAGGAAGAGCCTAAATCCCACACGAAAGATCCTTTTGTGATCATATATAACCCCACATCTAAAAAAATCGTGGAAACGATAGCCACCCTCCCAAAAGGGCTTTGGTCTAAAGAGGTTGTAGAGGCTATGAAAAAACCAGAGGTAGCTGTTATATCGAGGTTGTTTGAAATAGCAGTTTTTCACGGCTGGGAGATAGAGGTGATGCCTTCTGGCTCAGAGTGCGTAATATACTATAGCACCTGGAAAAAAGTACTGTGGGTAAAAAGCGATAATCTACCAGAAGCGATACACGATTACGAGATGAAATTAGATAGCATCATCACATTGACTAGAGCTCTTAAAGAATTGCCAACGTTTAAAGAAAGAGTGACCGTCATAGATGGTAACATATCTAGAAAAAAATTCTACGGTGAAGAATGGATGATCGAACCTAAACAGCCGGTGATGTTGGATTTCAGTAAAGAAACAATACCAGCATGAATTTCCCGTACAAAATCGCCGTAAAAGGCAAGGGAACAGAAACCCTCACTAAGGGTGACTACATCGCCGCGGGCGGAGAAGGTACCGTCTGCCAAAAAGGCGGCACCGCCTACAAAATCTATCACGATCCCAAACGGATGATCTCCGTAAGTAAGATCGATGAACTGCAGTGCCTGGTACACCTCAAAAACGTACTCGGACCTCGAGACATCCTACTAGACGCCAAAACTAATACGCCTGTAGGGTTTACTATGCCCTACATACACAAAACCGAGTTCCTGACTCGCCTGTTCGCTAAAGGTTTCAAGCAGGATAACGGCATCTCCCCTCAGATGGTCGTAGAGCTCGTCCGTGCCATGCAAACCACCGTGTCGGAGATCCACAAAGAGAGGATCCTCATCGTTGACCTGAACGAAATGAACTTTCTGACCGACGAAGCCTATGCTATACCTTTTTTCATCGACGTGGATTCCTATCAGACACCCTCCCACAAAGCTACCGCCCTTATGGAGACTGTCAGGGATAGGCAGGCCTCTAAAGGGCAGTTTAACGAGGGTACAGATTGGTTCTCGTTTGCTATCGTGTCGTTTCAGCTGTACATGGGATTTCATCCATACGTCAAAGGTAAGCACCCGAAATACCTGCCAAAAGACTGGTCGGATAGAATGGATGCAAATCTTTCGGTGTTTGATCCCAGTATCACCCTGGCAGACGTATGGAAGGATTTCAGCGTGATACCTAAACCCCATCTGGAGTGGTACAAACGTGTCTTCCACAACAAAGAGAGATCAGCACCCCCCCTACCCGAGGGCACTCTCCTGGTCGGTACCATACAGCCTGTCATAGTAGCCGGTAACGCCTCGTTTGAGGTTACGAAGCTATTCTCGTATAAAGAGAAAATCCTGGGACATTTCTATTACAACGGGCTCAATTACCTAATTACGGAGCATGGAGTGTATCAAAGCGACCGACTCGTGCGTACGCTCAACAAGAAGTACCGTAAAATGAGCCTGGCTGTTGTACCTGGCTGTGATCCCGTTTTCGTGCACAAAGAGGGCTCCACGGTCTATTTCGAGGACCAGGGCGGTACCCAAATAGGTCTGGTAGCTGCCGCGGACGCCATGCAGTACGGTGGACGCATCTACACGGTCTACAACGGTAAAATGACCGAGAACACTTTCAAGAACATGGGTAAGAAAGTGCTACACCTCACAAAAGAGGTGAGTAATATCTTTGAGCCTGCCACCAAGCTATTCCCGGGAGTAGCGGTACAGGACATCCTAGGTAAATGCTGGCTGGCTATCCCCTATGCGGAGGGTAAATGTGCCAGCATGGCGATACCAGAGCTAGACGGGGATAGGATCCTCGATGCTAAATTTGAGGGGGCTATCTGTATTCTCATATCTGAGAAAGGTGGAAAGTACAAACGCACTGTACTACACTTCAATGATAAGGTGAATTCGTATTCCATCAGGGTAGAGGACGATATAGCGTATGAGGGAGTGAATTTCACCTACCTGAGTAGCAGGGTTTGTGTACATGTACCCTCGGACAGTATGGTAGAGCTTTTCAGGGACAACTCCAAGGTGAAAACAGTAGCGAACCCACCGTTTACTACTGACATGAAACTATCGAATGACGTCACGAGCGTGTTGTTCGTGAACGATACTGGTCTATACACCGTAAAACTCAAATGAAATGGAGAAACAATGGTTGAAAAAATCATGAGCCCAGTAGCAGAGGCTGAGCATAAACTGATAGAAGGTGTACGGGAATTAAAGCTCGACACACCTCTTATTAGGTCTTTTCTGGAGAAGACGGCTAAAGAGTATATGCGAGTTTTCAAAAAGAAAGGTAGGATAGTTAGACTATGGCCTTCCGAGTTTATTTTCGAGGTACATGCAAAAGACTGGCGCAAAAAAGTACGAGTTCCTATTGCTGACTTTTTTGCAGGTAAATCAAACGTTGCCCAGAGGGATCTACAACTAAATTATGAGGGTTTGATGCCCCACCCTGTGCACTCCGTGCTCGCCAGACCAAAAAA